>Ga0208046_1000126_pt1 | contig 15346 bp, 16 predicted proteins | sample PL_2010_300m_FD_184161 | JGI IMG/M metagenome (GOLD analysis project Ga0208046, IMG submission 184161) | Freshwater microbial communities from Powell Lake, British Columbia, Canada to study Microbial Dark Matter (Phase II) - PL_2010_300m... | ecosystem: Environmental > Aquatic > Freshwater >... | reverse complement strand
AAATTACGGATAACGTGTCCAATGAAACTTTATACTATAAATTTTTTTAGCAAATAAAAAGCTCGCTTATGCCGATGATAAAGCGAGCTTGTAAAGGAGGGATAATTATGAAAAATGTTAGGGGGACGGTTATAATAGCTCAGCAATTAGGTAACTTTTTCTAACTTTTCATAAAGGGAGGAAATGGTAAATTAAAATACACCCTAAAATGATTTAACCATAAATCTCTTTGGTTTTTACTAAAGAGTTTTTTTATCGCTTCAAGTTTTTTATAAAAAAAGAAGGATTTTTTAAATCTTTTGTCGAATTAATATAGAAATATAGAAAAATTGAAAAAGGCCAATTTTTTTAACCGCTGGTGGCGATTCAATAAGATAAATATATATTCTTGAAGTGTGACAAAGAACCATCCCCTTGACGCATTAGGAGTCCCCATTGTATCCGTAAGAGAGTTTTAAGTTAATACCGAAAGGAATGGTCTAAGAAGAAAGTTGATAAATAAATAGGTGTCCCTATTTTTTTAAATAAGAATACTTGATAAACTTTAATATTAGTTAGGAGTGTAAAAAAATGAAACGAATATTATGTTTATTATTACTTTTAACGTTCATCCTGCCGATATTTTGTATGACCTCGTATTCATCTACCATTAATGTAAAAGATTACCTTAAGGAAAAATTGCCCACTATCTTTAGCTTATATCTTGCTTCCTTTGAAGATCTTGACCAGTACGAAAAAGAATTTATCGATTTATTGGAAAAACTACCAAAAGATGAACAGGGATATTACGCCAGGGAAGTTTATAGAAATGGTTTTTCCCTGGAGCTTTTAGACAACTTAAAGAAGTGGAAGAAAACAGAAGAAAGACCATCTTTGAATGTGGCCTATCCTTGGCGCTCAGAACAGAGGATATGGGGAAGTCCACTTTTTGTGTTTGGTACAACTGATCCTTCACCCGCAGTGAGAGTTACCGTAAATGATAAGGAAGTGGAAAAATACGATTTTAGGACAGGTAACTTTCTTACACTGGTGGAAGTGCCAAAGGACGAAGAGTTTTCGATTGTTGTTGAGGCCAGGAGAGGCGGAAAGAGCACATCGGTGGAGAGGACTGTAAACTATCCGCACTCCTGGGAGGAGATGCCGCGGGAACCACTGGCCATTCATTCTACTTATTTGCAACCCAAACAGGATCAGGTGATCAGAAAAGGAGATAGGTTGAGAGTTATGATCCAGGGCAGCCCGGAGGCTGAAGCGGTGTTTCAAATCGGTGGTAATCTGCATGAGATTGCAATGAAGGAAATAGATGATTTACCCTGGCCCCTTCAGGGAAAAGGAATCTATGCTGGAAGTTATACAATTCGGGCCGAAGATGTTCCATTCTTTGGAGAAACGTCACCTCAAGCCATAACCGTTACTCTGCGCCGGGGAAATAAAGAGGTCAGCCGAGAATTGCCGGGCCGGGTTAGTTTTGTTTCCAGTCTTCTGTCACGCATAGTCGAAGTTACTAACAGTCGAGCCTGGCTATGGCGCGTTAAAGAAGACTCATTTGTCCTTCACAGCTCCACCCAGGGCGGGGACGGTCTGTCCACTGGAGTCGTAGGTTATTATTTGCTGCCGGGAACCCGCTTTGAAGTCGTCGGCACTGCCGGAGACCACCTTCGTGTAAACCTCGATGCAGAAAATTATCTGATCCATAAAGAGAATGTCAGGGAATTGGGATATGCAATTAAAAAACCTTTTACCCTTCTGTCCGAACTCGAACTAAATGAAACCAAGGACGAGGTTAATATCCGCTTCAATACCCAGGAACGTATTCCCTTTCTCCTCGAAGACGACAGCCGGCAGCTAAAGCTGATTTTATACGGCGCTAAAAGCAGGGGGGATCTGGTAAAAAGAGGGGATGCTCCTTCGGTGAAAAATATAGAGATTGAGTCTCCTGTTCGGGACAGAGCCGATACCATAGAGATAAACATTGAATTGAATTTGCCACTGGCTGGATTTGATTACCGGTGGGAAGGGACAGAGCTGGTGATTAGCTTGCGTAAACCAGCTGCAGTTGGCCAGGATAATCCCCTGCGGGAGCGAATCATAGTCATTGATCCGGGACACGGAGGCAAATATCCAGGAGCTGTCGGTCCTGCTGATATCCACGAAAGAGATGTGGTATTGGAAATCGGAAAATTTTTGCAGAATATGCTTGAAGACAGAGGAGCGGAAGTAATCATGACCCGCACCCAGGATGAGGACGTGGATCTCTATGAACGCATAGACAGTGCGCTTGAGTATAACGCCGATCTTTTCATTAGCATCCATGCCAATGCTCATGGCGAAGGAGCGGACGCCATCAAATATCGCGGACATATGACACTTTATAACTATGCTTACAACCAGGAACTGGCCAAGATCATGCTTGATAATTTGGTGGAAAGGATGGGGCTTCCCCAGATGGGAGTTCGGAAAAGGAATGACCTTGCTGTATTGCGGCGCCCCCAAGTCCCAAGCGTTTTGATTGAGACAGCCTATATGATGCACCCGGAGGATAACTGGTATCTTCTTCAACCCATAAATCAGAAAGAATTTGCCCGGGCAATCATGCACGGTATTATCGAGTATTTTCGTCTGTCCCCTGACATATTTTAAAAACAAGGAGGTAATTATAATGTTAGCAGAAAATATAATCAAGATTTTGGGTTTGAAGTCTTTATCGATGGAAGGAGGGTTTTACAAAGAAACTTATCGATCTACAGAAAAAATTCGAAAAGAGGCTCTCCCAAAAAGATATTGTATATCTAAACCCTTTTATACGGCAATATATTATCTTTTGACACCTGATACATGTTCTGCGCTTCATAGATTACCAACTGATGAGATCTTTCATTTTTACTTAGGAGATTCCGTTATTATGTTACAACTCCATCCTGATGAAATATCTGAAACAATAGTCTTAGGACATAAAATAGATGAAGATGAACATGTTCAAGTTTGTGTGCCTAAGGGAACATGGCAAGGCTCATTCTTAAAAGAAGGTGGTAAGTTTGCATTAATGGGGACTACTATGGCGCCAGGCTTCGACTTTTCTGAATATGAAGCAGGGGATCGTAACTTTTTAATTCAAAAATATCCTGACCAAAAGAATTTTATAAATAAACTTACCTCTTAGCTTTTTTGCGAATATTTTTAAAACCTTTGTCGTATTAATATTAAGGTGTAGAAAAATCGAAAAAAAATTGAGCGGGAAGATGAAAAGTGATATTTCAAGATCTGACCCCTTAATTTGTTATAAACAAATTGTCACTCATTATTGGGGTGAAGAAGAGAGGTCAGGTCTCAATGTTTAACGTAACTTCTTTCCGAAGGAGGCTATTTTGAAAAGAGTACCCGAAAAAGACGTGGAACAGTTCTGGAAGAAAAAGGAAGAGGATATTGGAGAGAAAATTAAAGGGAGGAGTATGGCCCAGTTCACCGGTGGCTATCGGAACTTTTCCGGACCGATTCTAGGAATTTTATTCTATACCGAGAGCGCTTTTTATTTTCAGACTTTTCCCCGGCGAAACTGGCTCTTTTCTTTTATGAGAGCTGAGCAGTCGGAACGCGAAGAGAACCAGTTAAATTTTAGCATTCTCTGGTCCGATGTGGAAAAGATCGAACTTCCTCCCAGAAAACATCCTTTTCTGGCACTTTTATCTCCTGCAGATTATCGGATTTTCATTGGCTACCAGAGCAACGGTCAAAAAATGACCTTAACACTGACCATGCATTGTCTGGAGGATTGCAGCAGGTTAATCGATTTTTATAAAGATCACAAAACAAAAAAGGAATGGTAAATTATCTATCATAAAGCCGATTGATTTATACCTAATGCATCTCGCAACTATTTTTTAAAAAAAGAATAATTTTTTAAAACCTTTGTCGTATTAATATTAAGATGTAGAAAAATTTAAAAAAACTAATTCTTTTAACCACTGGTGACGATTCAATGAGGTAAATATAGGCTCTTGAAAATTGTCAAAAGAACTGTCCCCTTGACAATTTTTATCTTCATCTCCTCCATTAGAGGAGCTTTCATTGATTTTACGCGGGCCGCGTAGCCTTCCGGACAAAGAAAACTCTTATCTGGAAGCAGGCTTTGTCGATATGCCGATCTTTTGTCTGACTTTAACCGAAATGCCTTCATCTCCAGTAACTTGAACGGGAATGGAAAGTGTGAATTTTACGACGTCAGGCTCAAAAATCAATAGAATTGAAGAACCGCCATATTTAAAATGGCCAATTTCTTCTCCCTTCTTAATATAATTCCCAACCTTAACTTTAGGCTCAGTTATGATTGACCCAACACCCCAGAACCCAACCGGGATCATGGCCACCAGTCCAAATTCCTTGGTCTCAATTAGATAACACGTTCGTTTGTGTTTTGCGAGTTGTTTGTACCAGTTTACATTCGCAAAGTTATAATTATACGAGCCAGCGTATTCGCCGACTTCAACGATCTTGCCAGATACAGGTGAGTGAAAGTAATGATAGTCGGTAAACCATAACAAGATATCTAAAACTAGTCCACCAATGAATCTATCGGCATAAGGACTGTTGTTAAGCGCCTGCCGGATGTTTATTACATCTCTTTTTATTTTAAAGTTCGTGCCCAGGTCCTCTGCGTAGATTTGGCAGACGGTACCATCCGCCGGAGAGACGATGACAGAAGGGTCGTTCTTGCCGTCAAGCGGTCGGGCCCCGGGTTTGAACGGCCGCAAGAAGAATTCATTAAAAGTTTTGAAACCTCCTTTAGGCACAATGTAATCATTTATTTTTACATCAGGGTACGACATCCATTGGTCCATGGTTGCGGCTGAGGAGGCTGTGTCTAAATATTGACCCTTGGCATTGACAAAGGCAATAAACCATGAGCTGAAAACATTATTATTGAAGAGAATTTCACCAGCTTCTGAATTGGCAAGTTCATCAAAAGGTCTTATATATTTTGCAGGATCCTCAGGGACAGGATTTTCAACGAGCCATTCCTCGAAGAATTTTACAAAATCATCGGAGGTTTTACCGCCCCAGTATGAATTCTTTGGCTGTATTTTTAAGGCTTTGTCAATTTGTTGTTTCATAGACGGAGTATTGCTGATTAAATCCTTCAGGTTCGTTACAGCTTTTTTATAGTCAACTTTCGTTTCTTCCGAGGCTTGGAGTTGTCCCGAGGCTTCTGCCAAGACTATATTTGACGGGATAATCATTCCTGCTAATATTACTATCGCAAAAATAAGTTTCATTCTATCAATTATCTTTTTCATTTTTTTGCCTCCTGTAATGGTTAAATGTTAAAAAAACCGACCTTTGTTATAGCTTTCTCCGATCAACCCATAATCCACCACCGTTCTCTGATTTTTCACCTATCTCAATTCTGATGATAGGCAATGTGATTAATGCTTTTTGATCTCACCACTGATTTTTATGCTTGCCATAAATTTACCTTATTAATTCCTCTATGCTGATATTTAATACTTTGGCAATCTTTCCTCTATTGCTCATAGTATTCACCAAGAAAGAAAGTTACTATTATGACTATTCTTTTTTTCTCTAATCTTCCTCATAGCTACCCCACTAAAGTTTACACTAACCTTCGCTTGAAATTTGCACCTAGTAGATGTATAATCATTGTAGATACATTTTATAGTTCATTTTTGAAAGGAAGGTGCTGTATGCAAACTAAGATTAAAAAATGGGGGAACAGTCTGGCATTACGAATTCCCAAATTACTTGCATTAGATGCAAATCTGAAGCTAAATAATTTTGTTGAAATATCTATCGATCAGGGCAGTATCATTATTACGCCAATTAGCAAAAAAGAATATTCGCTCGAAAAACTTTTAAAAGGCATCTCTAGAAACAATCTTCACGGAGAATTTAACACCGGGTCCCCGGTTGGAAAAGAAATCTGGTGATGGCGAGCAACTTTATTCCACATAGAGGTGATATAGTTTGGATAGACATGCAGCCTCAAGCCGGGCACGAACAATCCGGAAGGCGTCCTGCAATAGTTCTGTCGCCAAAATCTTATAATGGTAAAGTTGGCCTGGCCTTATTGTGTCCGATAACCAATCAAATAAAAGGATATCCTTTTGAAGTCATGATCCCATCGGGATTAAAGGTAGCAGGGGTTGTTTTATCAGACCAGGTAAAAAGCCTTGATTGGAAAATTAGAAGTGCCGAATTCTGTGATAAAGTACCTGAGGCTGTGGTTCTGGAAATATTGAAAAAACTTGAAACGCTACTAAATTATGATGGATAGTTTGTTTAATTATAAACCTTTTTGGTTTTACTAAAGTTTTTTTAAAAAAAGAAGGATATTATTAATCTTTTGTCGTATTAGTATTAAGATGGAGAAAAATTTAAAAAAATTGAGCGGGAAGATGAAAAGTGATATTTCAAGACCTAACCCCTTAATATTTTTTTATGCGACCCATCGCTCAACTTGGGCGTTAATGCTATAAATTAAGGAGGCAAAATGAAAATTTTGGTTCTCTATTTTTCCAAGAGTGGAAACACAAGAAGATTGGCTGAGGCTGTAGTTGAGGGTGTCAATGCGATTACAGGGGCAGAAGCTGTATTAAAAAAGACAGATCAGGTTACAAGAGATGATTTTCTGGAAGCAAGCGCGATCATAGCCGGTTCTCCTGTATATTTCGGGACAATGGCTGCTCAATTAAAACAAGTATTTGATGACTTTGTCAGTATTAGAAAGAAGATGGAGAATAAAGTTGGGGCAGTGTTCACAACATCAGGAGATGTTACTGGAGGAAAAGAAACTACCATGTTTTCCATCATTCAGGCCCTTATGATTTATGGTATGATCATCGTTGGCGATCCCATGGCTGCAACTGGACATTACGGGGTTTCATGTGTGGGCAAGCCTGATGAAAAAACCATGGAACAGGGCAGGCTTCTTGGAAAAAGAGTGGCCAAACTTGCCCTTAAAGTTGTAAAATAGTGAGAATTTTAAAACTCGATTGCAACATCTGGAAAAGCTAAAGATTCTTTTGGAAGTAAAAAGATTTGACCCCAAGAATTCATGCTTAAAGCCGAAAGGAAGGCCTAAGAAGAAAGTTGGTAAATATGTGTCTGTGCAGACACCTATTTTTATAAGGAAAGAAAGCAAGAAGCATGATAATAAAAAAATATAACCATTATATCTTTCATCTTCATTCTTCTTAGACTTCTGCCATTCCCACTTACCCATATGTCGTTCCCGCGTAGGCGGGGGTCTATCTTCACTTTTCCATCTAAATACTATCCAGCAACAACTAATACATCCCACAACTATTTTTGCAAAAAAGAAGGGATTATAAACCTTTTGTCGTATTAATATTAAGGTGTAGAAAAATTGAAAAAGACTAATTCTTTTGACCGCTGTTAACGATTCAATAAAGTCAATATATCTTCTTGAAGTGTGTCAAAGAACCGTCCCCTGACACGCTACGCTACTGTGGAGAAGGTGGGTTGAGAAGCAAAGAAAGAGGTCAGCCTGTTGAGACCCGATCCCTTAATTTTTAAAAGAGGTATAGTTAATTGCTAAATCTATTAGAGAATAGAATTATTCAGTCGATAAAACAAATAAAAGGAGGCATAGAAGAAAACTTCAGTGCTGCCATCCCAATTTGTTTAGGTTATTTGCCCTTAGGGTTTGCTTGTGGTGTTTTAGCACAGAAAGCAGGTTTGTCTATTTTTGAAATAGCAGGTATGTCATTGATAGTATTTGCTGGAAGTTCTCAATTCATTGCTGTTTCGATGATAGGAGCCAATTCATCCATTGAAGCTATCATCATGGCTACTTTTGTTGTCAATTTAAGACATTTTTTGATGAGTTCGGTTTTAGCAAAGTATTTAGGAAACAAGAAAAAAAACTTTTTATTAATTTATGCCCACGGCGTTACCGATGAATCATTTGCCATAAACTATCACAAATTTACAGAAGGAATATGGGACTCTCAAAAAGCAATGATAGTAAATATCATCGCCTTTACTTGTTGGAATTTTGGTAATATTATTGGAGGTTTAACAGGTGCGATTCTTCCTGTAAGCAATGAAATTGCTAGCTATACACTTACGGCAATGTTTATAGGTTTATTGGTGTTAAATTTAAAAAATAAGGTTTTTATTATGGTCGGAATAATTACCGGAGCAGCCTCTATTTACTTATCGTTAATTTTAAAAAACAGTTTTTATATAGTAATAACCGCAATTTTTGGAGCCTCGGTTGGATATTTTATTGAAAATAAAATGACAAAGAAAAAAAGAGAGAAAAACAATGTTGAGTGATATGAAAATATGGATATTAATTATTGGAATGGCAATTGTAACTTATTTACCAAGAATGATGCCTTTATTAATATTTTCTAAAAAAAATTTACCTCCTTGGCTGGAATCTTGGTTGAAATATATTCCTGTTGGAATTTTTAGTGCCCTGGTTTTCCCGGCTATATTCATAAGAGATCAAATGTTTTCTGTGACCATAAACAATATTGAATTAATTTCTTCAATATTCATATTTGCTATTGCATTGAAAACAAGATCATTAGGACTTTCAGTTATTGTTGGAATAATTTCATATTGGGTTCTGGGAGAGGTTATTCATGCGTGAAATGATTACATTCTTCCCTATAATCAAAATACGCAACTACCTTTGAAATTCTTATTTTATAAGGCTTTCCTGAGCACGATAGGAGACAGTTGTCATTAAAAAAAGAGAGGAACAGGAAAGTTTTATTTAGGTACAGTATATGGAGATAATTATATTTAGAAAATTTCGTCGTATAATTATAAGACGCACTTCAATGATCTATTTATTTAAGGAGTTTGTCTGATATTTATATTAAACAGTTAACTCTGTATTATAAAACAAAGGAGAAAAAAATGTCAAAAGAAAGAGAATTATTAGAAAAACTTAAGGAGCATGATACCCCATCGGTTACAAACGTAGTTGCGACCTATCCTAAGAACCCATTGTGTCTGGGACTTTACAACCCCTGGACACAGAACTGGTACACAGACCAGTCAATACGCTGTATCTATCCTGAACTTGGTCGCACTGTAGGTTATGCTGTGACCTGCGTTTTTGGCCTGCCGGATCACAATTACTCACGACTTTCCTTTATGGATGTTATTGATGCCCTGGAGCAATCGAAGAGACCTACTATACTAATAATCAAACAGATATTCCCACCAGAGATAGCAGCCAAAGTAGGTCTTTCTGGAGGCAACATGACTACGGCATTGAAGTCAATAGGATGTGTTGGAGTCATTTCAGATGGACCTTCACGCGATATAGACGAGATACGGCAGATGAAGTTTCAGTACATGCTTACCGGGGTTACAGCAGGGCATGGAGATATGGCAGTCCATTCAATAAATAGTCCAGTTTCAGTTGCAGGAATGGACGTGTCTCCTGGTGAGATTATCCACATGGATGAAAATGGTGCTTGTAAATTCCCTGCCAATAAGTTAGAGCAAGTAGTAAGAAATCTTGAATTATTACAGCAAGAAGAGCAAAAACGTATGTCAGCTCTTTCCAAGGCAACTACAGCTGCGGAAATTCGAGCCATCTTCGAAGGGCAATCATATGCAGATAAAAAATAATCCGATGGGGTCTATAATTGTAAAACAACACCTAACGATAGAGTAATCTAATTAATCAGGATAGTCAAATTACTTTATTTATGCCAGAATAAGAAGATAATCTGACAAGAACGTTGAGATCATCGCTCTATTAAATAAAATTAAGCAAGGTGATAAAAATGGAATTCAAAGATAAAAAGGTTGTTATAACTGGCGGCTCAAAGGGCATTGGCAAAGAAATAGTACAAGCATTTAAAAAAAGAGGATCAAGGATAGCTGTTATCGATAAGGATGACATTAAAATAGAATGTGATGTATTTTACAAAGGCGATATTTCTGAAGAAGAAAATCTAATAAAATTTTCCAAAAGAGTCATTGAAAAATTCGGAAAGATTGATTATTTAATAAACAATGCCTGCTTAAGCAAAAAAGGCCTCATATCAAATTGTAGTTTTGATGATTTTAATTATGTTTTAAAAGTAGGTGTTACAGCTCCCTATTTTTTAACAAAGTTATTCATAGATCATTTTAATCAAAATGCTGCCATTGTAAATATTTCATCAACCAGGGCATTTATGTCTCAACCTGATACGGAGAGTTATTCCGCTGCAAAGGGAGGTATCAGTGCGTTGACCCATGCCATGGCAATAAGTCTATCTGGCAAAGTGAGGGTAAATTCAATATCACCAGGCTGGATAGACACAGCTGAAGACAATGATAATTGGGGCGAACCCGATAAAAGACAACATCCGGTTAAAAGGATAGGTAAAGTTCAAGATATTTCTCATATTGTATTATTTTTGTGTAGTGATAAAAGTAGTTTTATCAACGGAGAGAATATAACTGTTGATGGTGGTATGAGCAAATTAATGATTTATCATAATGACCATGGTTGGGAATATAAAGGGAATTAATCTACAAGTTTTAAAGCGAAGTTAATGGAGCTATGTATATATACCAGGAGGCAAGTTGTACTAGCTCAATAATTCGATAACTTTTATAAATTTTCATAAGTGGTCTAATAAGTCCGGGTTTCCAATGTCTTCTCATTCCTTCTTTTCTTTTTTAATTTTTTAAAATTAACAGCAGCAACAACAGCAAATTTTTTACTATTTGTTGTTGTTGTTGTTGTTGTTGTATTGGTATTGTTATATTGTTATTGTTAGGGTGCATTTTTTGGAACATTTATAGAGATTAGACCGATAATTTCCCCGTGCAGGTATTCTTTCTGATAATCATTTTCAATTTAACTATTGGCCAACTGATGAGCTTCTGAATATTTTTTCTCCTCATCTATACTTTCTTAAATTTTTTATCTTGAAGTATTTTTTAAAAAAGAAGTATTTTTTAAATCTTTTATCGTCTTAATATTAAGATGTAGAAAAATGAAAAAGACTAATTCCTTTAACCGCCGCCGGCGATTCAATAAGGTAAATAATATTCTTGAAGTGTGACAAACGAAACGTCCCCTTGTCTTTTTCTAAGTATCTTGATCTAAAGCAGCAGATTTGATATTAGCAAAGGTCTTGCTGTTTATAATAGGTGCTCCGGTATCCGGATTGGTACCTACTACCAGTCTAAATTGCAGGCTTGTATCACGGGGGACGGTTATTACTGTTGCCATTATTTTTCACCTCCTTTTTTATGGATTTTGAATCAAGTAAAACTAAGCTGTTATATACTATATTTTACCATACTTGACCGTTTTTGTCAAGATTAAAGCGCCCTTTCTGGCCTACATAGATAAAAGCGCATTTTCCTCTGATTCCCTTATAATTACTCTTTATTTTATAAAATAGAAAGAGATCCTTCCCGGTACAAGAAGGACCCCCTGACTTGCCTATATATAAAATTATTATTTGTAAAATTAATAAAAATAGTTATAATAAGCATAAGAATCTATAAAGATATGCCACAAGGAAAATAGTGATTAATTTTTGAAACCTTGCCTAGAGGCGTGCATAAACGAAGTAGTTCGATTATTCTAATGTATATGAAATAAAGAAGGGAGAACTAAAATGAAAAAGATAATGAAAAATCAAAACATTAAATTTTTGTACAGAATGACAAATTACTTTTTGTTAGTGGGCATCATATTTGCTTTGATGGCAGGCAGCGCTTATTGTGTGGTCTTGAGTATTTCCCCGACTATCTCTCTTGAAGAAGGTGAGTTAAAGCTGGATAGGCTTAAAATGGCAGTTGCCGGCGAATTTTTTGGGGTAGATACTAAGTTAATGTTAAATTATCGTCAGAGAGGGTTCCATCCTGAAGATATTGTTAGTGCTTTATTTTTCTCAGGGGATAGCCAAAGACCGCTTAGTTTAATTTTTGTCCTTCGGAAGGGAGAAGAGGATTGGAGCAGGGTTGCTGGCATATTAGGATTACCCTCTAATGCTCATGGTATGCAGATGGCCTTAACCCACGGGAAAGGTAAAAAAGTAGGTCTAAAAAGGAAATTAGCTCCAGAAAGTGATATTTTTATCAGTTTCATCAGCGATTATTATAAGATTGAGATGGATAGATTATGGTTTTATATCGAAAAAGAATTTACTCTAAATGATATTCTCCTGGCGGTGAATTTAGGAGCACATCAGGGGATTAGTTTTGAATTATTACTGCAGGACCGGGAGAGGGGAGTAGACTGGTCTTTAATATTAAGACAAAGAAATATCCCGGAAGAAAAACTATTTTTACCCCATAAATCTGAAATAAAATATAAGAATAAACCAGCAATCAAATAATAGATATAGATAAAAAGCCTGCCAGGGGACGGTCCTCTGGCAGGTTTTTCAGGAATTGCTGGACGGCGGGATAACTAAAGAGTTTAAGAGAAAATTAATAAATTATTTTTGACATTACTTATTGCATTACAAGGGTAAAAATATGACAGAAATAATTTTAGTTGGCATAATATCGGCTACAAGCGCCTTGTTGGGTGTTTGCATAACTCAACGTTATGAGTTAAGAAAAAGGGAATCCGAAGAAAGGAGATGGTATGCAGACTATTTTTTGGGAAGAAAAATTGATGCGCTAAATAATCTACATGCTACACTTTTTGATTGCTATTTTACCATGAATTTTTATGGAAATTGCTCTCCATCTACGCTTCAAGAGTTCAAAGAAAAACCAAACAAATGCCTTAAAATCGATTGTAGAATTAGTGTAAACTTTAGTGGGGTATGGAGTCTTAACAAACATAATTTCAGTGTCGTATCATAAAACATACAGTACGTAAATTAGGTATCCGAAAGTGGTGAAAGTTTAAAACAGGACCTATCCCCAACCTGTCATTTCGTGCTATGTATCATGTATCTGACAGTGACTAACGACTATTCACTGTCGACAAAATAAAAAAGGAGGATTTTAAAAATGTCAACAAGAATATTATTCCCAATCAGAAGAAAAATGCTGACCTATGTATTGGTCGCCTTAACCTTGCTACTTTGTTTTATTCTTATCGGAGTCGGTTACTCACAGACTCCTGTTCAGGGGGAAGCAGAAAAGATGAAAAGCATTCAAATTATTAACCCCCGCCCACCTTTTTCTCTTAAATTATGGTTGGATAAAGAAGGCAGAACAACCTATGAGGCCGGGGAGAGAATCGAGATTTATTTCCAGGCTTCTCAGGATTCATTTGTCCGGATATATGGCTATGACAGCGAAGGCAGAGTAAAAATTCTTTTCCCTAACCAGTATTCAGCCCATGATTTCGTAAGAGCGGGAGAAACTAAATCCATCGAAGGAATAATTGATGCTAACACCAGGCCTGGCATAGAATATGTTCAGGGGTTTGCCTTTACCAGATCGATCAGCTTTAGCCCAAGCGAAAAAGGGTTAATTTCTAAACAATTTATGCCCGAAGTAAGCCCGGATTATAAAAAATATACCCAGACTATTAGAGGTATAATAGCAACCATACCTCCTACTGCCTGGACCTCGAGCAATCTATTGAGCTATACGGTAAGACCAATTCCTCCCCCTCCAACCAATTATGGCAGAATTATTGCTCATTCCAAACCTAACGGCGCTGAAGCATACCTGGATAATAATTATATGGGGACAACTCCTATTAATTTAGATAGAATTACTCCGGGACAGCATCGTATCAGGTTTGTTATGGCCGGTTATCAGGATTGGAGTAAGGATGTCTCCGTTTCTCCTTCCCGGACTAGCACAGTTTCTGCCAATTTAGTTCCTATCCCGGAATATGGTAGAGGTTCACTCTCCATTTACTGTAATGAAGATAGGGCTAACATCTATTTGAATGGGAACTACCAGGGAAGAACTTCTGTTAGACAGTTAGTGGAATTAAAGAATATTAAACAGGGTTATTATGAGTTGATGATTACCAAAGAGGGGTATCGGGATTGGATTAGTACTATTTTAGTTATTTCTAACCAAACCCAGTCGATCTCTACCTACCTGGCTCCCGAAATAAGCCAGGGTTCAATTACGGTTTATTGTAATGTCAGTGGAGCAAAAATATTTGTAAATGGAACTTATACAGCAGCTACCTCTTCTTCTCAGGCAATAACTTTGGAAGAGATTAAAGAGGGATTATATGAGATTACCCTGACTAATGATGGGTATAGGACCTGGGTAGAAGAGATATGGGTATATGCCGGTGAAGCTACTCCTCTGGATGTTAGGATGAATAAGATTACCATGGAGTATTAAGATAATTCTAATGAAAAATACATAAAAGGTAATAAAAATTAAAAAGGGCTCTATACCATAGAGCCCTGAAGTATCAAGAGCAGGAAATGTATCTATCCGCTCAAAGTATTTATCTAAAATTTTTTTTTAAGGTGCAAAATCTAAAATGAAAGGAGATTTTAAAAATGAAAAAGTGTATACTTATGCTCATTTTGGTTATGGTTTTTAGCCTATTTATCACCAGCTTTGTCCAGGCACAATTAACTGATGAGGAAATCAAAGTAGATAGATGTATTGCTGTATTGGCGGAAATGGCTTCCCGTAAAGATCAGGCCGGGGCATTTAGCCAGCTCTTAAGCAGGGCAAAAGGAATCGTCATCTACCCCAGATTAGTAAACATAGGATTAGGTTGGGGTGCCATGTTTGGGGATGGAATAGTTCTTCGAAAGGATAGATCCACCCAGGAGTGGTATGGTCCGGCATTTATAGAGCTTAAAACCGCTTCGGTCGGTCTGCAGATTGGTATTCAGGAAGTGTCCCTGGTATTGGTGGTTATGGATGATAAAGGTCTGGCTGCCTTTAAGAGTACTGATTTTGAAATCGGAGCAGATATCAGCATTGCCCCGGGACCCTTAGGTGATTCCTTGCAAGCTGCTGTTGATTTCAACGATTCCATCTATGCTTACTCTTATAGCAAGGGTCTCTATGCCGGTTTTACCCTGACCGGTTCAATGATTCATGCCGATGTAAGAGCCAACAAGAGATTTTACGGAGAAAGCATTACCTGTGAGACCATTTTGAATAATAAAAAAGTGAACAACGAAGTTGCTTCTAAGCTAGTGCAGTTGATCGAGCAGATTAGTTGGTAAGAGAAATCATCTATAGTAATATACTAATGAATAAAAGAAAGGATTAAATAAATGAAAACAAACACAGTTATAGCCATTGTTCTCATTATTGTGGGGATCGTGGCCTTTGCCTATCAAGGCATAACCTACACCTCCAGAGAGAAAGTCATTGACCTTGGTCCAGTTCAGGTAACTGCTGAGAAGACAAGTACTTTTCCGTTGCCACCAAT
>Ga0208046_1000123_pt1 | contig 15420 bp, 25 predicted proteins | sample PL_2010_300m_FD_184161 | JGI IMG/M metagenome (GOLD analysis project Ga0208046, IMG submission 184161) | Freshwater microbial communities from Powell Lake, British Columbia, Canada to study Microbial Dark Matter (Phase II) - PL_2010_300m... | ecosystem: Environmental > Aquatic > Freshwater >... | reverse complement strand
TTCTGTGTCGCTTAAAGCTCGTGGTTTAACTGACTGCATGGACGAACTGAATACACTTTAAATCCGTGTTATGTCAACCGTGTTTTTTAACGTGTTGTGCGGAAAACTTTCCACTTATGCCTCTGTTGGCAGTACCAAAATCCAGCACGCCCTGCCCCATGCGTCTGGCCGCAATCTCGCAATACCGTTCCTCGCGCTCGATCAGCACGGCCTTTCGCCCCAAGTCCTTCGCGGCGCGGCCCGTGGTCCCGCTACCGGCGAACGGGTCGAGGACAGTTTGCACGTCACCGGCAATCTGAATAAACCACATCATCCATTCTTGCGGCTTCGGGCACGGATGTCCGCAATCCGGCGACGTGTGAAACGATTGGAAACTGGCCGGAGACTTCGGCCCTCCACGCCGCTTGCCGTAGTACAGAACCGGATGGAAGCACGCGAATCCCCACGGTCCCACGCCCGCGCCGCTCGGACAGTACACGCACCCTATGTCACGTGGTTGCGGATACGCATACATGAGCCGAATGCCGGGCGTCACAATTCCGCATTCGCACACGGCCAAACACTCACGCACCACCGAAGGGCCTACATCGCTGTCGTCGCCAATGTATCCGCCGCCAGCTTTTGTGTGTTTTGTGGCCTTTCCCTTGAACGCAACACCATACGGCGGGTCCGTCAACAGCAAGTCGAACCGGCCCAGCGTCGGCACGATCTCCCGACAGTCCCCGTGGTAGATCGTCACGTAATTATCCTGATAATATGGCGGCATCTCACGTCCTCCAGACTGCCAACAATCGGCTCCACGGTACGCGGAGCGGCGGCCCCGCCAGGTATGCGGCTACGGTGTTCTGAAAGTTGCCACGAACGCGCGCCAGCCACTCCCCGTATGCGGTCCCGTTGGTGCCATGCACGCGGCGTAGCCATTGCTCGGGCCTTGGCCATGGCGTCGGGTGGGAGCAGTACGCGCATTCCTTCGTCTGACCAGCCCATGTCATGCCTCCTTTGTGCCTGTGTCCGGTGCCATCGCCCCGAACATGGCAAGCCCGGCGACGAATGCGGCGTGTGCGCGGTTGGCGCGTCCGCGAGTGCAAATAGCCGCGTTCCGCTTGGCGCGCCATTCCGGGTCAGTGTGGTACTTCCGGCGTTGGTATTCGCGCTGCTGCTCCGCATATGCTGGGTTTGCAAGGGGTTGCCGTTGGCGCCATCTTCTAAGCTCCGCCTTCCGCTTGGCGCGCCATTCGGGGTCGACGGCGCGCTCGCGATTGCGCGCCGCAACCCCTGGCCGGGCACGGTATGCGCGGTCATAGAGCTGCTTATGCGCCTTCTGTTCTGCTGTAGCCGGATGCGTCACCCGACGTTTGCGTTCGTTCTCCTTGTTGGCGGCGTAGTGGCGGCGCTGGCGCTCCTTGATCTCTTCCTTGTTGGCGGCGTAGTAGCGGCGCTTGCGCTCCTTGATAATATCAGTGTTGGCGGCGTAGTAGCGGCGCTTGCGCTCCTTGATAATATCAGTGTTGGCGGCGTAGTGGCGGCGCTCGCGCTCCTTGATAATATCAGTGTTGGCGGCGCTGTAGCGGCGATTGTGCTCCCGTTTCGCCTCCAGGTTGGCAGTGGCGGCACACCCCTTGCACCACTTCTGGTTGGAGCCCATCGGCACATACCACTCCCCGCACCGCCGGCATGTCTTCGGCTTGTACGGCATGGCGTCACCCCTTGCGCAACACGTTCAGCGCGTCAAGCAATTCGTCGATCGACAGGTCGCGCAGTACGTGTATCACGCGCTCGCCGGTCTTGAGGGTCCGCACGGTGAACGGTGCGGTGGGTGTCGTGTTGACCGGGGCCTTGGCGGCCACCGTCATGTATGCCCGCTGTGCGGCCAGGTCGCGGATGCCGTCCAGTGTGAATACCTGCCTGCGGATTTCGTGCGGCATGTCGGTCAGCTTCATGCGCTGCGAGTCACCGTTGCCAACGGCTACGTCGACGCCCTTGGACATCACCTCGTCCTGTGCGCTGACCGGAAGGCGCCGCAGGTAGCGCACGTCGCCGGGAGGCAGGAACCACGCCTGCGCCACGAGGTGACCGCGCCCGATGTTCTCGATGGTTTCCAGCCAGCCCGTTGGCACCTTGACAGGAGCCGCGTCCTGCACCGCCTTCCGGGCCATGGCCGCGTCCTCGTCCACCATGGCGACGTACACCGCCGCTGCCTCCTTCACGCTGTCCAGCGCGTTGCCGACGAGCAGCCAAAACCGCTTGGCATTGCCGGTCGTGATTGCCGATGTCTTGCGTGTCTCGATTGCTGTGGTCATGTCTCGTCTCCCTGTCTCTTGTGTGTCTCGGCAGGCCAACCACGGCCCGCCACGGATTCCTACGTCTTCGGCAGTGTCTCGCGCAGCCACTCCAGGTCATCCACGTTGCTCATGGCCGTGGCCCACGGCAGGTCGGGGTCTGTGCCGGGCCGGGCCTGTTGGCCTCCGTTGTGCCCAGTGCAAAGCTCAGAGCATTAGCGCCAATTATCATACCAAAAAACCCCTGTTCTCTCTTTGTGAGCCGCTTGCGCCTCCTTCGGACGTGGCGCGTCACGGCGCGCCGCGTGGTCTCATCTTTGTCTGACTTGGCTTGTCGAATTACGGCGCGATGGCATATCCTCTTCGTCTCGGCCCACCTCGCCAGCTCTCTGTTATTTGGGTATGACCGAGATGCCCTTTCAAGTATCGTTGTATACATGCCTCCATGCGCCCATGGAGCGCGCCATGTCTTGCGACAGTCGCCACATAGGCGCATGTAGTGCGGGCCCCAGTCGCCGCAGGTATCAAGTAGCCCGTTTATGCACTCTTCCCAAAGCTTGGACGGTGTAGCCCATACAATGTTTGCAAACCACCATTCTGCCGTCTTATTGCACGACGCGTAGTCTGCATATTCCCACCCGTACAGGCCCGTGCTGCCCTTTACCCACTCCAATCCAGTGGTCACATCTCCGCACACCGGACACACATAGAGCTTGTCGCAATATACGACTCTGGCCATTAGGGGTTTCGGGTGATTCCACCCAACGCGCACCATCGGACCTTGTGATGTGTGCCCCTTTGGAAGGTCTCCAACCAACTGCACATCGCGTTGTCCCCTTGTCACCCGCTCTGTCATGCTGCCCGTCTTGAGTCTCGTTGCCCCCATATGGCCACCACTGTAGTAACTACTGTCGGCCCTTCTCTGATACACCCGGAGTTTGTTGCTCTCGTCTATCCATGCCGTTACTTGCGATTCGTGTATCCACGTCTCCGCCATTCTTCTGCGCACGAATATCAGTGGCAGCTTGTGGTATAGGGTGTCCAAATCCTACCCCTCCAGCGCCAGCAGCAACTGTGTGATCTCACGGCGGCCCAACTCGCACCCACGCGCAAATGTGACGCGGCCCCGGTTTATGCTCCATGGCATTTTCTCAGCACACGCCGCCTCTGCGGCGCACTTTTCTGCCGCCTTCGCCCGCTCGGACTCCATCCATGCACGTTGTTCTGCAAGCCCCCGGACGTGATCCCGGGCAAACACCTGCTTGCACTGTGACGCGCTTATGTCTCCAAGCGCAACGTTCAGTGTGTCTACAGACCCGTCGTGGTCTACTACGACAGGCAGCCTCTCGGCAGTGTATAGCTTCTGCTCCCTGTATGAACACGCCGCCAATCTCTGTGCCCCAGGCCCACCTTTGGCGAGTAGCGCCGGGTATAACTCCTGCCTTCCTATCTGTTCAAACCGGCGCACGATGTCAACATCGATACCCGCCTTGTTTGCAAACTCTTCTATGCTTGGAGCGCCATCTACCCCAAGGGCGGACGCCACGATCTCTCCTGCGCGTGTCCACTTATCAATGCCAGCAAACACCAGGCTCTGGAACTCTGCGGCCATGTCATGCCATTGTGTCAGTTCGGCGTTCATGTCTCGTCTCCCTGTCTCTTGTGTGTCTCGGCAGGCCAACCACGGCCCGCCACGGATTCCTACGTCTTCGGCAGGATCTCGCGCAACCACATTCCACGACCAGCCCAACGGGGCAGGCCATCGCCATGGCGGTTAGGATGGGCTGGTGTGTGGCCCATTTGTTGACTGTGGCGCTCATGTGGCGGTCTCCCATCCTGCGTTGTGCGTTGCGAGCCGTAGGCTGTCTTCGCACCAGCCCTCCAGCGTGTACGGGCGCACGGTGTCGGCTATGAGGTGACGCGCGTTGAAGAACAATTCCCGGTCGCTCCAGACCGTGCGCAGTGCCTTGACGATGCCGTCGTGCCCCATGACGAGGTAGCCGTTGACGCCCGAGACGATCAGGCGCGGTGCCCATCCCACCAGCGTGGAGATGACCGGCACGCCCGATGCCATGGCCTCAAACAGGGGGAATGGTTGCGTCTCAGTGTCCGAGGTGATGACCACAACATCAAACGCCCGGTACAGTGCGGGGTAGGCGGTGTAGTACACGCCCCCACGCGGGTCGCATTCACACATCACACCGATTACTTCGCGCTCGCTTTGCTCTGCGTCTTCGTCCGATGGCCTATATGTTGCCTTCCTGATGCACTCGCACTTGACGCCCGCGTGCTCGAATGCCGGGGCAAACTGTTCCACGTTCGCGCCAAGCATGATCACCTCCAGGTTTGGGATACTCGCGGCGGCGGCGGTCACGGCCTCAACAAACAGCGGCACACGCTTCATGTGGCTGGCCCGGCCCACCCATGCAACGCGGAATGCGTCGTGGTCGTAGTTGACGCGGGTTGTGAAGCGCGTTGGCGCCCCTAGCGGGCGGCACATGACGCGCGGTGGCCACGCCTTGACGGCATCGCGGATCATGCGGAGCTGCCCTGGATGCACGATCTGCCACCCGGCGCAGTCTGCACAGTCACTCAGGCGCCCGGCGCGGTTGCCGAGGTAGAAGTCGTGTACCTGCACCGTCGTGACCGCGAAGTCCGGCGTCTGCCTCGCGTCTTCCGGCCTCATGTACAGGTAAGCGTCGGCGTTGGGGATGGCTGTATCGGTTGCCGCTACGTCGCAGCCGGCGGTGTCTGCCGCGTCCTCCAGGTGCTGCTTGAGATCCTCAAACAGCCATCCCCGGTTGCCTGCCACCACGTTTATAAGCGGGGTGTCAGTGTGGTTGCGCGGCCGCAGTGTGGGCATGGCGTCGCGGGCGTACTCCAGGAGCCTAAGCAGGTGCGTGACGTCGCGGGCGTCTTCGGCGGTCCACTGTATGCCGTCGATGTCGTTGAGGTAGCCGCATGTCGCCCGCGTCCTGTTTGCAGATGTCTCCCACAACGCAAAGTCAGCGGCGTCAAACCCGCCCGGCGCCGGGCAGTACATCGGCCCTGTCTCGGGCGGCCAGATTCCATGGCCCAGTGCAATGCCCGGCACCCCGTACAGGAGGGCGTCGTTGAGGGTGTTGCTGTTGGCGCTGACCACGCCGCGAACTCGCCCGCTTGCCAGCAGGCTGTACACGGTGGCCATGGCGTCGATCACCGTGTTCCCAGGCGCCAGATTGGGGAGGTCAGGAAGTCGGCTGGTCGCGGGGTGATGCTTGAACACGACAGGTGCGTCCAGCGCGAGTGACTGTACCGTATCCACAAAGCCGGACGGGTCGCGGCATGGCTCTGGCACATGGCCCATGTTGGTGTCGGTCGGGATCTGGAGCGGGGCCAGCCAGAAACGTTCCGGCAGGTTGGCCGGCGGCTGCGAATCAGTGCGGCTGTGCCCCCAGTTGTACGGGTTGGGCGCCATGGCGGATTCGCGCACGCGGGGGGCGCCTGCCTGGTCGTATGCGGTCGCGTATGCGTGCACCGGCAGCGGACAGGCGTGATGGTCCGCGTTGATGCCGCGCCAGCTCACCTGATAGTGCCAGCGCGGCAGCCAGCCACATTCGACGTAGACGGTCGGCACGCGGCGATGCCTGCCCCGCAGGCGCCACTCCCGGCCGTTCCAGACAATGGCACCGTCCAGGGGCTGGCGTCCGTCACGGACGATTGTATGGCCTCCTGCGGCCAGCGCCTCTGCTGCCCGGTCGAGGAATGCCGCCTCGTGTGCGGCGGTGCTGTTGTCAACGTGTATTCTCATGTCATGCCTCCAGTTCGGAGAGGATGCATTCCACGCATGCCCACACGCTGCTGCGACGGGGTGCCTTGCGGCTGCGTGCTGGTGCGTATGCGTATTGTGGTCACTTGCTCGTCTCCCTGCGGAACCGGACGCTGCCAATCTTCCGTGTGGCCGGGCGGCGGCGTGCTGCCTGTTGGGCCGCAACCAGTGCATCAATCATGTCCTTCCGCGCCTCGGCCAGCGCCTTCCAGTGGTCGCGCTCCATCGCGAGGTGCACACACCGCGAACTGTCGTCTGTTGTAGTCCCAATGCTCATGCGTCGCCCTCCAGCACCAGCTCCAACTTGGCCAGCGCCCGCCATGCCGCCCCGTGCCAGTCGCCGTCCATGACGTGGCGCAAAAGTGCGTCCTCGTGGTCGCGGGATTTCTCCCGTGCCCAATGCAGCGGTTCGCCGGGGTTGTGCTTCTCGTTGTTCTCGTGGCTGTGATGTGCGATGGCGGCGAGCGCGCGCGGAAAGTACCGGAACAGTCCCCGGTAGAGCGGGTACGTCTTCCGTTCTTCGGAGTCCGTTGGCAATGGCCCCGTGATCGTCACGTCCTTGCGCACCAGATCCCAGCCCGTGTAGCGTCGAACCTCAATGCCGCACTCCCACGCCACATGCACCTCCAGTGTTGCGCCCTGTGATTGCTCCCACCCATCCAGCACCACGACCAGATCAGCCTTGCACACCTCGGCCAGGTCAATGGCCATGTAGTGCGCCAGGTTGTGCGGATGCACCCCGTCTGTGTCCTCTACTGCCGGGGTGAAGCCGTCTGAGCGGTCCTGTTCTGCCGGGTTGAATACCACGTATCCGCTGTCCCGCAACTCTGCCGCCGCCGCGTCGAATGCCGGGAAGTTGTACGCGGGCATCCCCCGCATCGGCCCGGCTAGATACACTCGCGTCTTCTGTACAGGGCCATTGTCCATCTACTCGCCCTCCACGCCTGCCATTGCCTCGCGCAACCGCTCCATGGGCTCCCGCAGTGCCCGCAACTTGGAGTGTGCGCCAAGCGTATCCCAGATGGCCAGCAGCGGTCCCGCCGTCTGCCGCAATAGGTCACGGTCGGCAACTGCCAACGCCTTGCTGTGGCGATATTGCTTGGCGGGCTCCCGCCACGGGTCTGGTTTCGTGTTCATGCCTTTCCCTCCGGGTACTCGTCCCACGTCCGGCCGTCGAGGAGGCGTCCGGCGGTGTGCTTGCCGACGCGCCATGAGAAGCCGCCTCCGGACCACACATGGCACTCGGGACGATTCCCAATGCCCAAGTCTGCCAGTGTACCCTTCCCGGGAAGCTGGTCCCCGGGAATCCATTCCCCCCACTGCTTCATCAGGAACTGCGTCCCCCATTCCTGGCACTGGTCGCGGAGCCCGCGTGGCCAGTCGGGGTGCATGGGGCGTGCGCCGGGTCCGCTCTCGCCGCCGCAGATTACCCAGTCGAGCTTGTTCCAGGGGCACTCGTTGCCGGTCATCTGCGGGTCATGGGCTGCTTTGTCGTAGTCACTCAGGAGGTGCGTCGCGATGTTGCCAACGTCGGCCAGCAGAGGCTCGAAGCTGGCAAAGTGAACGGCGGCCGGAATGTTGCGGAGTACGTCCAGTCGCCACAGGTAGTCGGGGTGTTCGATGGTGACACCGAGCCACACGTTTTTGAGCGGCCAGTCCAGGCGGCATTTGCCGACGAGCCGGTATGTGGCCTGCCACACCTGTTCTTCGGCGCAACCCAGGTAGGTGGCCATCCGATGCGGTCGCTTGGTGAGCAGCATGAATGTGTGGTGAGGACACGCAGCCATCACGGCGAACACACGGCCCAGCCAGTCCACGCTCACGGTCTCATGGAACAGATCGCCCATCGAGCACACAAACACCCGGCGCGGTTTCCGCCAGTGCAGGGGCTTGTCGAGGGCGGACTCTACGAGGGCGGTCGTGCCGTCCCACCCCCCGCCGGGATGCACCGTGCCGTCATTGTGCTGCACCGTATCCACGACCCCCTCGTACTCGCCGCCTGGCCGCATCTGAGTCTGCCGGAAAGCCATCCGCTCGGCGTAGCAGTGGTCGCAGCCGGGGCTGACTTTGCTGCATCCGATGATGGGGTTCCAGACCTCTGTGGCCCATTCGATCTTGGTGCTCATGCCTCACCTCGCTTTGCCGCCCGCCACGCGGCCACATCCCCGATGTGGTACGCCATCCTGTGCTTGCTCGCGGAGTGCCCGCGCAATGCCTGCGACCGCACCGTGTCACCCCAATCTGCCGCCCACCGTGATACCGTGCCGCCAGCGCAGCTCATCGCCCGTGCCAGCTGTGCCTGTGTCGCGTAGCCGGGGGGCGCAACGGCCGGCAGCGCGTCCTCCTCGGCCCGTGCCAACGCCCGGAGCAGCGCGTCTGTGTCTACCTCGATAGTGCCCATGGTGTGCTGTGTGCCTCCTCTGGTGATGGTCGTGGTCATGTGCCCACCTTGTACGCTGTTGCTTCCTGCTCCTTGACGCGCAGGGTGTGCGCGGCCCACCCGAGCAACGCGCCGCCCTCAACGTCAAACGTCGTCAGCCCAAAATGCACCATGCCGCTGCACTGCCGGGCGCCGTATTTGCTGCCCATGCCCTGCAGCGCGGGCAGCGTCATGCCGAGCCAGCCGGGGCCGCCGCAGAACTGATGGTAATGGACGTGGCCACGCAGGAACACCTGCGCCTTGGGCTGCATCTGCGCGTCTGCCCACAGCACATTCCACAGCCGTTCACGTGCCGTGGCCGTGTGTCTGCCGTGCGGAATGGTGCTGCCTCCCACCTTGTGCTTAATGTCAAACACCAGCCCGTCAACGTCAACCCACTCATGGCTGCCAAGTGAGGCGAACCCGGCGCGCTCTGCGGCCACGCCCTCCCAGTCCTCACCATCGGCGCTGGTGTGGTACGGGGTGCCGTAGACGCCGACTATGGGCGCGTCTGGGTTACACCGGCGGCGGATCTCTGCGAAGCAGTACGCGGCAATGTCGGCCTGCTCGTCGCGGTCAGAGGTCAGTAATTCCGTCCCCCCGCTTCGGGTCCCCTTGCCGTCTACGAGGTCACCGAGGGACAGCACCGCGTCATAGGGGCCGGTCGTGTCCAGCAGCTTGATGAACACTTTCCACAGCTTACCCGAAAGCTTGGCGAGCTTTCGATGCTTGGTGTGGGTCTCGGGCTTGAGGCTCTCCTGCCAGCCCGGCGGGGTGAGGCCGACCCGGTGTCCACAGTGAAGGTCTGATACTGCCAGTACGCGCTTCATGCGGTTACTCCTGTCAGTTGCGGGCTGGCGACGTTGCGATTGGTGTCCAGGTGACCATCAGCCCCTCGGGCACGCTATGCACGGTCCCAGCCACGTCACCGGCACCGGCGGTTGCCCGTGCCCCGAATGGCTGGTGAGTGTGCGCGGCGACCCGCACGGCATGTACGCGCCCCGCAAACAGGGGAGCGTCGAAGGGGCGACGCTCGAGGGCATCCGGTGCGCCGGTCACGATCACCGGCAGGCATGGCTGGTACATGTAGCAGCCGTACACCTGCGAGTCGGCGTTGCCGCACTCGTACCGGGGGCGCTCGCCGGTCTCCAGGTAGCGCGCCCGGTGTTCACAGCGGAAGCACAGTCCGGCGCTCCGTGTGGCGGGTGTGGTGGGCAGTTGTTGTGTGGCGGGTTGCGTGGTCATGTCGTCGCCTCCTGCATTGCCGCCCTCTCGTCTTCTGCCACCCACCCGGCGCGGTCGCCGACGTAGGACCAGATACCCGGCGCGTCGGATGCCACGGCGCGCTCTGCGTTCTGCGCCCCGAGCAGCGCCCGGCACGCGGCGGCGTAGTCATCGCGGGCCAGGGTCGTATGGAACCTGTGGTCCATGGCGACCTGCGGCCGGTGCTGGTCGGCGTCGCCCTCGCGCTCTGCCTGCCGTCGGCCGACGCTGCACCCGCAGTACGTAACGCGAGACTCAGCCTCGCACGCCTTGGGTGCGTCGTCGGGGTGTAGCGCCCTGAGTACGCCCTTGCGTCGCACCACAACCACCGGGATGTACCCACTGCTGAAGCACACCTCGCACGTCTGCCCCGGGTCGTCGGGGATGAACCGCGCCATGCGGCCGTAGACTGCCACGACTGCCGCAAAGCTCGGGTGGCTCACGTAGCGGCTCTGGTCGCGTTCGGCGGCCAGCTGCGTAAGCACCCGCTCCAGGCGATCCATGTCGGGGGACTCGCGCAGCAGCCACGCCCGGAAGTCGAGGAAGGAGGACGTGCCACCGTCAACCTCGGCCTTGCTCCAGTCGCGGGGCACGGTCCCGAAGTGCCGCTTCCAGGCGCGGTAGAACAGCTTCTCGCGGTCGCGGTCCTCGGTGGTCATGCAGGTGCCTCCTGCATCATGGCCAATAGCGGCTCGTCGTCGTGTGCGGGCGTCAGCGCGCCAAGCCGCCCCGCTGCAATCTCGCAGTACCGTTCCTCTATCTCGATGCCGATGGCGCGGCGGCCGAGTTGCTTAGCGGCGAGGAGTGTCGTGCCGCCACCGAGGAACGGCTCTATAACCAAATCGCCCGGCTGTGTGTGCCATGTGATAAAGCGCCCCATGAGCCATATCGGCTTCGGGGTCGGATGCTGCGTCGCGGTGGGGAGTATCTTGCCTCCACGCACCACGTTGCCTATGGAGTTGCCACCGTACCATGCGCACTTCGCCCCGGGCTTCTGCCCTACGAGCACACACTCCCAACAGCGCCGGTAGTGCCAACCCATGCCAAGCCCGCCCTTGTCCCACACGACGCACATCTTGAAGCCGATAGCCTCGTCCATCCACAGCGACCAACGGGCAAATTGCGGGTCTGGACCGCCGCCGCAGCAGCAGCAGCAGCAGCAGTGCCCAGGCCTCAGAACCCGCGCTGCTTCGCCAAACATCCAGCGCACAAGGGCGTTTGCCTCGGGGCCGTCGTTAGCAATCGGGCGGTCGGTTATGCCGGGCGTGTACGTTCCAATGCCCAATGCGGCTTCCCGCCGGGCGATTAGGTCGCCGTTGTTGTTGTTGTTGTGTCCATACGGCGGGTCGGTCAGCACAAGGTCCACGCTGCCCGGCTCCAGCGTCGGCAGGATCTCCCGGCAGTCGCCGTGGTAGATCGTCACGAGGTCGTCTTGGTAGTACGGGGTCATGCAAACAGCTCCCCTGATTTGGCGTCACCACGCAGCTTGCCCTGGATGTACTCGGCCTCGGATTGCAGGTATGCCTTCCATGACTTGATGGGGTGCCCCTTGTAGGTAACCCACCCAATGGACGCCAGTTCGTTCCATTTGGCCTTGGCCTGCTCCATGCTCCACGGTATGGCGCAGTTGATGCCACGCCCGTACTCGTACCAGGTCTCCGGGTCCGGGTAGACGACAGACTCACCACCCGCGTGCGGGGGCGCGTACTCTCCCTCTCCCTCTGTCTCTGTCTCTCCCTCTCCTCTGGGGGGTGGTTTTGTAGCATCTGCTTGCAACGTGCTAGCATCCGCTTGCAACGTGCTAGCATGGGCTAGCGGGACGAGAAACCCAATATCCACAAGTGGTTGGAAGTCCGGGGGTTCGTGCAGGTAGGCGACCCGTTGCACGTAGTCGGGGTCGGCGGGTACGGTCCCGTCGTTGCGCGATGCTAGCAACATGCTAGCAACCGCTAGCACCCTGCTAGCATCCGCTAGCATCACCCAGTCGCGTGACGACAGCAGTTCATAATGGAGCTTGATCCACGGCGGACATCGGTTCTGGTAGTGCTGGTATCGCGACCAGTTGCGGATGCGATAGGATGACACCATTGGTGTGGTCACGCCTCGGCCTCCTGTAGTACGTAGTCAATGCCAGCCCGCGCCTGTGGTACGTAGGGCGGCGGGGTCGGGACGGCCAGCACATCGGGCAGGCGGACGTGCAGGATAGCCACCACGTCGCGCCCCGAGAGCCCCGTCACCATCCAGGGTGCCACGTCCAGTGACACCGGCTGGCTGTCGCCCCGTGTAGTGGGTGGCGTGTCCCCGCGAGGCACTACACGGGCAGGCTGCCGCGCATACCACCGCAGGCACCGGCGCACGACCTCGGACTGCGACATGCCGCACCGGGTCGCGGTGGCAGAGAGCAGGCGGCGGGTGGCCGATGGCATACGTATGGTCATGGCTGGCATGTCGCGTCCTCCCCCGGTGCCAGCGTCCAGCGGTCGCCGGACTGCCACTCCCATTCACCGCCCGTCGCGCCCCAGCTATCCCAGCCGCCGACGTACATCGCGCACACAGCGGCGAGGTGGCCACGCATGGCGATCACCACAGTGCCCTGAATATCAGGCGGCAGCGTCTCGGGCATGTCGAGGTCAACGGGGGTCCACGCGGCGGCGAGGCCCTTGGCAAAGCCGCGCCAGTACGTCTCTACCTCGTGCCGCGCACCTTCGCCGTGGCACGTATTGCAGACCAGCCTGTCCGTCTGTGTGGAGTAGCCGTCTTGCTTGGAGGACCGCATCGTCTCCCCGCAGTCGGGGCAGTTCAGTTGGTCACTCATGGTCGGGGGTCTCCTTCGTGTTCACCAACGCCCGCATGTCGTTTCCGGTCCGACCGGAATCTTCTGCTGAGAAACGTTCGTGTCCGTCCAAGCCCCACCGGAGAGCCCGTTCGCATATGCCTTCCAAGTCGATAACCCGCTCCCGAAGCCGGTTTCGCTCGACCAGCACCCTATCCCGCTCCATTTTCATGGCGGTGAGTTCCCTCACCGCCCGGCCCAATGGATGCTTCTCACAGGTGGCCACATGCTCCGCGATGTCTGCCTTTGTGCCCAGGTGCCCGCAATAGACACAGTACGCCTTGCCTGCATTGGCTCGTAGCCCGGTCAGCTCGGCAATCGCGGCGGTGAGGCACGCGGCGGCGTCACCGTGGGCGTTCTCGGGCCAGCCCCAGTCGGACTGGAGGCGGGCCTGGCCAGCGTGCCAGCCGCGCAGCATCTCTAGCGTCATCGCTTCGGGCTCGGACACCTCCCGCTCCCGCATCTCGGGCGCCTGCGTGATAGCATCAGGTGGCAATGGTGGCAAGCGGCCAGCGTTGGGAACCGGGATTCCCTGGTCGAACGCGATTCGCGATGGCCGCCCGGGGTCCCGCATCTCGGGGGCTCCCGCCCCGTTGTCGCCTACACCGCTCATGGTGTTACCTCCCAGTTCTTCAGGCTCACGGCTATTCCGCCGGGCACGACTGGTCGCCCGTGCTCTCGGATGTATCGGGCGCAGACGCGGGGTTGGTTGGCGGCGGGCAGGTCCAAAGGACAAGATGTGTCCGGTCCACAAACGCCTCGTCCAGCGCCCCGTCGATGTGCTGTAAGCTCTCCGCTATCTGCTGCAGCGCCCGAACTGCCGTGCTGACCTCTATCCATATCCGCCCCGCCAGCACCGCCACGATCACTACAGATACCATCATCCACCCCCAGTTGTCTCTGTGCCCACGCGGGCAGGTTGCGTGCGTTCATCCGTGGCGCGGGCATCTACTCCCCCTCCCCCGCCGTCCGCACGGGTACCGCCTCAACGAGGATGTCGGGCGACGGCTCGCACAACCGCAGCCAGTCCCGCAAGCACTCAGCATCCTCGGGCGGCGGATCCAGTGCGCGCACGCCGCGCTGCCATCTGTCCGCCCGCTCGTTGTGGTCGTCGCCGCTGATCGTAGCCACGGGGTCAAATGCGGGCAGCATCCGGTGTGCCTCGCACCACCACGCACGCAACCGCGCCTCGATGGTCTCAGCGTCCCGGAGCGTGGCGTAGGTGCCCACGGTGTGCTTATCGTGCTCGATGGCGCCTATGGCCGTGACGGTGTAGACGTGTGAGATTGGGTGCATGGTCTAGTCCTCATCGCCGCCGACAGACCTCGGGCAGAGCCGCGAGACCATCATAACCGCCAACTCTGGTCCAGCCATCATGTGGTCAGGGAGTGCCGCCACCTCATGGAATACCGTCCTGCTCGCCATCTTGGCGCGTGCGATAGAGTCTCTCAGAAGCGCCTGCCTCCGCACGGCCTCCCCCTTCACAAACCCCCCCAGCGCGTTGCACAGCGCAGCGGCCTCTTCCATCGTCACCTGGATAAAGCCCTCCTCTTGGAGTTGCGCCCCTGCCGTGTCGCGGACCGCCATCGGCCCCGACGCGGTAATCTGGAGACACACCCCCCGTTGGTCGCCGCCCCAGAACTCGGTGGCAGTGTGCTGTTCCATCTTGGTTTCAATCTCGGTGCTCATCAATCCACCTCCAGTTCTGCCACCAGACACCCGTCCTCAAGCACCAGCGGGCGCGATACGCCGTCGATGCACACAGAGCCCGACAGCCCCGACAGGTCTGCTCCCAGGTACTCCAGCGCGCCAGTGTCCGCGTCATCTCCACGCGCCGTGCCCCACGGGCACACCTCCAACGTCAACAGCTCGGTGCCCGGCTCGCATGTGATCGCGCATGCGATCGCGATGCCAACGGTGACGGCGCGTGGCGGCTCGGGCGTGTCGGGGTCGTTGGGGTGCGTGTGGAGCATGGTCAATTCCTAGAGCCAGTCGTCAGGCATCCGCACCACATGGCCCATCTCGGCCAGGGTCCGTACACATGCCTCGATGTATTGCAGCATTTCCACGGTCGTCAGCCCCGTCGTGCTGCGGACGATGGGAACCGTCTGTGTCCGGTCGGTCAGGTGCATGGCGCGGAACGTCGCGTGCAGTTCGTCTGGGGTGTAGCCCAGTTCATCGGCCGCCGGGTTGATGATCGCGCCCCAGTACATGCGGTTCTGCCTGTCGCTCCGCTTCGGGGAGTACCGCACCAACGTCAGCATCACGCGCCCCGGTTGGCGGTTGCGCACGTCGGTCACAAACGCATGCCGGTCGTCCAGGGTGAGCGTGCCGTCTGTGATGTTGCCGAGGTGGTCAGACATTGGGCGCCCCCTTCGGATAAGGCAGGCATCCCAGTTTCAACCGTGCCGCTTTGGCTTTCCCACGCCGCCCCAGGGCACGCCAATACAAGTGCTTCCCGATGTCGTAGTGGGGGTCGATGGTCCACGCGGGGTGTTGGTTGGCAAGTTTGGTCGGTGATTGCGTGCCGTAAATTGAATTACATGTCCGCCCCGGCACAAAGCCCCCATTGACTACCAACCCGTCCATATTGTTGCCGCGCAATCCCCCGTATTGCCACCCCGCCGCCTGGTACACGCCGCCATGGTGCCCTTCCCCGCGGTCTGCAAAGGACACCACCAAGTCTGCGCCCGCCGTGCGCAACCATCGGCACGCATAGCCAATCAAGCGGGACAGGGGAATTTGCACGTTGTCCGCCCGCACCAATCGCGTCAATTCCAAGACGGGTTCCCCCCACCGCGTCGGGGGAACGCTGAAC
>Ga0208046_1000118_pt1 | contig 15905 bp, 37 predicted proteins | sample PL_2010_300m_FD_184161 | JGI IMG/M metagenome (GOLD analysis project Ga0208046, IMG submission 184161) | Freshwater microbial communities from Powell Lake, British Columbia, Canada to study Microbial Dark Matter (Phase II) - PL_2010_300m... | ecosystem: Environmental > Aquatic > Freshwater >... | reverse complement strand
CTTCTAAGGCCCAGCTAAAATCCCTCATTTTTCCCTCCTTACACATATAGAATCATAAGATCGCTATCTACAATAATGTCTTCAACGAATGCAGCAAATTCCTCCGTTGAAATGCGCTCTTTTTTAAGGTTACGAATCTCATGGTAAATCTCCCAAATAATACGGAACGCATCGTCCGCTCTGCTCGCCCTCAAGAATGCGTCCCTGTCATTCTCCGCGTCAAATGTAAGTGTTGCCTGCATTTAATACCCTCCTGTCATGCTTCTTATTACCCCTGTTTGACGACTCCGTCATCATCTAAAAATGCAATAGATTCTAATATGTTTAATGCAATTGAAACTCTAGTAAATTTTTTGTTTCTTGCTACTTTGATCCCGCCCGTTGTATAAAAATGAATCCCATCCTGAAGAATATAATCAATCCCATCGTCTATGATTTTCTCAAGATTGATTTTTCCAGACGGCCACAAGTCGCTAACATATAGCGTGCGAAGTATCCCTTCGGCTTCAATGATGTCAAAGTTTTGCTTTGCCTGTTCGCATAGCTGCATGCGAGTCGCATATGGAGTAACGTTTTTTCGTTTTTTCATTTAATCTCTATCCTCCCTGTCCTCAATATCGTGCAATGTCCAATTCTTTCCAAAGCTATACGACGTCCCCTCTATGATTTTGTAAGTGTCTGGGCTCTGACAATCTGGGCACATTCTAGACCTGCAATCACCCATCACTCGCTGCTCATCCCAATAATGAAGACACTCCCTGCACCTGAACTTGTATATCATACAATCACGCCCCTTTCTTGTAGTCTTTATTGTTCGCACACCAAGACTCCTTGCACTCTTTGAAGGACGCTGGCCTGCACCTTTGGCATGGAGCGTCCGCATCGGATCTCACCTTGTTCTGAATGTCAATTCTTGATATGTCCCCAAAGAAATCCCTCAAAAAGCTATCATTCATATGTAACCTCCACCTTATCTTCTCTACCACGTCTGCTTGTAATCGTAATTCCCCTGACATACTTAGGAGTGTCGTCTGGCAATGTCCCAGACCCAACCAGTCCATCCTCGATCAATTTTACCATGTAGGTGCAATTAGATGCGTCAAGGAGCCTTCCTGAGAAATAAAAATCATACTTCATTATGCATGGAAATGCTCCTGATATTTTGAACGCTTGCCTTATTACCTCAGAATGAACTATTGAATGATATAATTCTGCATGGCCTTTTCGTTCCGTCCAGTGCATCCCAGCGTATACCTTGTTAGTACTTATCTTCTCGGGAAGAATTAGCGTAAACTTATCCATCTTGTTATTCACCACCCTTAATGTATTGTACGGCACTTTTGAACGTATTGAAATATCTGCCCTTTTCTATTCCGTACCGATAAACCCTCCACCTGCACCACGACGGGATCTCGCTCCACGAAACCTTCACAATAAACACCATACGCTTCCCGATGTCACTTGCATATTTTATTTCATGGATAGTTCCATCACTTCTAAAGGCAGCCTTATCTAGATAAAATACCACAATGTCGCTATACTTTATGCTGTGAAGATCATGCTCCTCGATCAGCTTCATTATGTCAGAGAATGATTCCTTGGATATAAAGGATAACTCCTTCATGCTTTTTGCGTCATAATCCTTCATCAGTGGAGTCCAAATATCCTTTTCGAAAACGGTTGGATCCTTCACCTTATATCCGATGTCCTTCAGCTTCGGGGCCAACATCCTTCTCCATGTTGTTCCAAAGTCTTTTCTCGCCGTCATTGCCCCAGCCAAATAAACCGATTGCTTCATGATTTACCACCGTCGATAATTTCGATTTCAGTATATGATGCACCGGTGCAAACCTTGAATGTGCGTAATCCCGATGGGGAACTATCTGATGTTTCGAATTTCGCACACCAGTCTCCGCACATGGAGCAAATGTGCTGAGGCACTGGGCATTTTAATGCCTTTGCAACATATTGACCATCTACTATCGATACGCGCCGAATAAACCCATTGTCATCCATTTTTCCAAACATATTTTTTCACACTCCTTTAATTTTACTAAACGGACTCGATTCGCAGGCAAGGACTCTCACCTTGCATTGAAGAATGCCTGAGTCGGTTTTGTGGCTAGTTCCAGTCCAGTCGTCACCTGGACAGCGTCTCCAGTCGGCTATCCCCGCTCTTTTTATGACTTTGATTACCACAAGCCGTTCTTCCTGTTTTGTCTATCTCGTGCGTCTATATTCCGCCACTGCGAATGAGTCATTCTATATTGCTATTTTTTCCCAGTGATCGCTTCTATTCATTCGATCACCCCGTTTCTCTTCATCGCATCGTGTTCGTATGGCCACATATAGGCCTGCTGGATAATGTCTGCGCACTCTCTCAGCTCGGCGCAATAATTCTTAATCGCACCATAGCTAATCTTTTGATTATTTGCTATGCTTTTTATAAAATAACTGAACAAAATGTAGTTCAAGTCTCCGTCTGCTCGAATCTGAGCATGAATCATTTCACTTACCACCCTATCTACGTTACGTCTACCGTTCCTACCCAATGATGGATCGTTTGGTATAAATGGCATTTCACTCCTCCTCTCCTAGTATTTTTGCCGTACATCTTAAGTACCCAGCAGCATCGACCAAATTATCTCGTTTATGCTTGAAGTCTTCTCGTGCCATTTTCATCAGCACCATCATCTGAGACACGTCTACCGGATCAATAAAGAATGAAACTCCTTCTTTTTCTGACAGGCTTTTTTTGTGGTTAATATAAACATTCCAGTAGTCTGCTATTCTCTGGAAATTATCCTCTGGACGGTCATAATCTCTTGCCCTGTCACCGTCCGTAATCCTCTGCGCCTCGTCTAGAATCGTTTCTGTTTTATTCTCCATTATTTACCTCCCAGTCCAATATGCTTAATATACTGCTCCATCAGATATCCCTGATAGTAAGTAAACGGCTCCGGTTCCTCCTTGTAATTGCGGACACCTATACTCTCCATTACATTGAAAGTTGCGTGCATCAGCTCGTGTACCACGGCAACAATATCGCTTCGCCTGACTACCCAGATAAATTGCTCGTAGACGTTCCCTTCATCTCCCCAAAGCGTCATCGTAACCGCAGATTCAAACACTGGCAATGCTTCGTAATTATTAGACTTTCCTATAAAAATTGAATCATATTTCTTTGCTGCCTGCGAATGACTGCCTCCTGCTGCGATATGTATTGAGTGATGGTAAACCGGATCTTCAACGTGAAAATATCGAAATCTTTCCATTGCATTCCTCCGTTACTATAAATCCTTACTCATAAACATAGCCACCGTAGCAAATTCTCTTGTCAATAATCCAAACAACCTCAACCCAAAACGTTCCGCTCGCAACGTCCTCAGTAACAATTGCAAACTGATGTTGCCAGTTCGGCTCCGTTCCTTTTGCATACTCCGGGTTCATGCTGCAAGTTCCGCCGATATTCCATGCAGCAATAGGCCTAACTCCGTAAATATTATCGCTATACAATTGACCACGATGCGTATGGAAAAACATAACATTGTCGTGCATCCGAAATAAGTGCTTCTTCGCTGCGAACTCATTGCAATACAACCCATGGACAATACGCAACCGACCGATACGATGAACGCCATTATTTGGGATCCATGTGTCAACATTATGTATGTTGCTCATTATGTCTATAAAGCCTCGATATGCAGGGGTTTCTTGGCATGCCTGCTCAACCCAGTCCTCGTGATTACCAATCATGTAGACAAGTTCTGTTGCGTGTGGCTTTATATGATCAATGTAATTCTGTGCGCAAGTATAGTCCGCGCGTAGTCTTTGCCCCTCAATTGCGCCTGGCTTCCCCTTGTTCCAGTGAGAAATGCACGCAAGGTTCATAAAATCTCCAGCAAGTACGATAGAATCGTATTTTCGGTTTGCTTTTATGAATCGGATAACTAGCTCAAGTATTGAATTGTCACCATCAGATTCAAGATGCGAATCTCCGAATACCAAATGCGTCTTAAAGTTATTCAGTCCACAAACGTATGTGTCCATTGGCAAGGGGTTCTTGCGTGCGACAATTGGAAACTCCCTTGTGATCCAGTCGCTTTTTTCCGCAATAACCTCGCACTTCTTTACTGCCATAGACTTAATCTTCATTCTGCGCATCATTCCGTCAACAGAATCGCGGGTAACCCCAATCTTGGAGGCTGCGTCTGACGGAGAGACTCCATCGGATATCATTTTCAATAGTTTATCTTTATTTTCCTGAGACCAAACATATGACATATTCTTTACCTCCTTACCTATATATTATACGGCACCAAACTAATTCTACTTGCTATTCCATATCCCCCTAGCATATGCAGCCGAATATACTATTGCCATTGCAAAAACCCCCCATTGACCGTGCGTGTATGCGGTATAGAACCACAACGGCTGCGACGCAAGCCCAACCACAAACCCAAGGATCCTGCTTCTACTAGATATGCCAGTCACGCCTACCTGGGTTGCAATCCCCATGATTAAAATAATAACTTGAACTGGATCATTGAGCATGATTACTCCTATGGTATTAGCAATGGAACAGACTGTAATCTGTCAATCGAAATATCATAATATTTCTTCAACTTCTCGAACCCTATATATTCCCGACCCATTTCTTGTGCAGCCTTTAAAAATGTTCCAGACCCGCAAAATGGATCACAAATTGAATCCCCCTTTTTCGTGTAATTATCCAATACCCAAGTAGCAAGCATAATCGGCTTTTGCGTTAGGTGGACACGCTTCTCCTTGTTCTTTCCCATGTTTTCCTGAATCATTCCGTTCCACAGGTATCTAAATATTCTTGTTGCAGACTTAAAGCTCGTCCATGCAAGCTCGCAATCCGCAAAATCGGTTCCATCATTTTTCTTGTCCCAAACTATCCAACACGATGAATTCTTCAGGTGTTCAACGAAATAATTCCCTCCGAATATAATTTGATTCTTGCTTATCCTGAACATTTCATCAAAGAATTCGCTGCTAGGGATTGACTTATCCCATTCATCGCATCCGAAATCCGTTGGAGTACTGCCATTCTTCCCCCTTCTATTATTGTGTTTCGCAGATTCACCTATTCCGTACGGTGGATCAGTAAACACAAGGTCAATGCTTTTATCTGGAATCATTCTCATTCCATCAAGGCAGTCCATGTTATATACATTGCCTAATTCTATCATCACCAGCCATCCTTTCTGGGGTTTATATCCTGATCTTCCAAATATATTCCGCCATCGTTGATATACTTTAGATTCACTGACCCAAAAGACCCAAACCGTCTTCGCTTCTTTAAAATATACATCATAGGGTCTCTGTCCGAATACTTGCGTCGATAAAAACATAGGACGTTGTGTGCTGTCTGTGCAATCCCCTGAGATCCCTTCAGGTCACCCATTGAAATTCTTCGGTACTCCATTTCATTCGGGTCAATATCGTCGGACATTGATTTTTGAAGTTTCAGTATCGGTTTACTTGCATCTTTATCAGGATGCGCTAGAATTATGATGCAGATATTCAGCTTCTTCGCAAGTGCATTGAGCTTTTGCATCGTTATCGTAATGTTGCTTGCTTCGTGGTTCGTACCAAGGCCGCAAAAATAGTCAAGGTTGTCCAGCAACACAATCTGCGTTCCGTATTTACGCCTGCTATATCGGATGCATTTTTCAATCTTATCAAGATCAACAAAATCCTGATCATTCATAAAGCTTACCGGTAAATCCCATATTTTAGGCATTACCTTATCGATGTCTTCCTTGGTTATTGGATTGCTTCCAATTCCATAGGATTTACCTGTCATCATTTCGAGAATACGCTCGAAGCAATCGTTAACTGACATTTCGAATGACCCAATCATCACTGGAATGTCCTGCTGCGCCCACTTTAACGCCATAAAAATCGAAACCTGCGACTTGCCCATGCCACTATGCCCAGTAATTACTTCTAATTCACCCCTGCGAAACCTTATTTTATTATTGAGTGAACTCCACGGGAACAAAAAACCACCTGTATATTCGTTATTGTCTAAATTCTCTATCGCATGGTCAAAGCAATCGCGCAATTCAATTACCGAATCATTTTTAGGGACGTCGATGTCCTTAGTTATATCCGCAATTGACAGGCCAGCCTTAACGCACTCATTCACATCCTTCATCGGAAGGTGAACAATGGTGCATCGTTCTGCCCCCAATAGATTTACAAGCTTCTCTGTTCCTCTCTTTCCTGCATCGTCCGCATCGTAGAATATCCAGATGTCATCGATGCCGAATAGTGGCTCGGTTATTTCTTTTCCTGCGTAACTGGCACCTCCACCATTTGCGACAACGGATCCGTCGAATCCTGCCTGGACAAGAGCGATTGCATCCGTTGCTCCCTCGCATATCGCAACCCTTGTTGTCTTAGAACTGATCGAATCGATGTTGAAAAGCGGTAATCTTGCATTTGTAATCCTCCTTTTCGCCTTTTCCTCTTCCTCTTTTGAATAAATAATATTCTCAAGCTTTCCCTTTTCGTAGTACGGGTATGTTATCCATCCGTTTTCATCTACGCCAACCTTGAACCTATCAACCACACTTTCCAGCAGTCCCCTGCGCTCACAGTATGCCCGTCTTTTGCCAGACTCAACAAATCTGCTAACACACGAATCAATGTATTCTGCATTGGGTATCTTCGCCTCCTTTACTTCAGAATAATTAACCACTTGTCGCTGAACGCTACTAACAGGGGCGTAGTCTCCAGTCTTATACATGAGGCCACCAATTGTATTTCCAGCGGATCCGCAAACCTTACAATCCCATGCGCCAGTTTCCATATTGATATAGAAGTGCTTTTCTTTTCGGCACAACGGGCAGTCGGTGACGAAGTGTCCGCCATGCTCTTTTCCCTGCCATCCTTTTCTTCTAATATATTCACGTGCGCTTGTTGCCATTTATTGTTCCTTTTTAATGAATCGCCCAATACGCTTCAACTGGACGTCCTTGCCGTTTCTATCTGCACAATGATAATTATCGCAAGATACACATATTTTATCCATTTATTATTCAACATCCCTCACATAACGAACACAATAGTTGCCGTTGTAATTGTAGCGGCTCCAGTAACCATCGCTCAGCCGGAGGAAGACCCAGCCGCCGCAGTAGGTGCCTAATTCGCACAGGTACCATTCCTCCTTATCAAACTCCTCAGGATGATTTTTATAATCATCTAGTAATTCTGCTCTCGTTGGGATTCTACCTTCAATCTTTTGTGTTATCATGCTATTTCTCCTCCCTAATCAATGGAACCGAGAATCCGGACGCCTTACTGTATCTACCCCGGATGACCGTCGCGTCGCTGGGATAGAAGCTGCGGTACCACGCATCCGAGGAATCGTACTGGCTCGACGACCAGAAGACCGAGCTGTATCCTCGATTGGAGAACAACCCGTCGTTATCGCGGTAGCCTACCAAGGAAAAATCTTTGTGTTTAGTCATCTGAAATTGAGAAATCCAGCCAAACTCCTCATCGCTTGGAATCCATATCTCCCCTTTTCTCCCCTTCCAAAGGCCTGTTTCTTCGTCCTCTTCCATGTACGCAGCCATCGCATCATCCCATGATTGATAGTCGTTTACTATTTTTACTACTTCATATCTCATTTTATTTCTCCCTTCTTCATATTATTATTCAACATCCCTCACGCAACGAACATAATTGCTGGTGGAGTAACCGTTGCTGTACCAGGTACCATCGCTCATCCGGAGGCGGATCCAGTATCCGGAGGTGGTGTCTAATGTGCATAGGTACCAGCCATCCTTATCAAACTCTTCTGGATGATTCTTATAATCCTCTAGTAATTCAATTTTCGTTGGAAGTCTTCTTGTAAATTTTTCTGTCTTCACTTGCTTTCTCCCTTCTTTCTTCTACGTCTAGTGGCCTGTCGAACATATTGATCGCAATGTATGTGTCGGTAGCCTCCGAATCCACATAAACCATCGCCCAGACGGATCATGATCCACCCACCCACGCCGGTGTCTAAGGTGCAGATGTAAAATCCATTCGGATCAAATTCTTCTGGGTGCCTCTTATAATCCCACAATAATTCCGATTTTGTAGGGAATCTACCGTCGAATTTTTCTGTTTTCATTTTATTTATCCTTCTTTCTGTTTCAACGGACACAACGAACATAATAGGTGACGTTGTAATTGTAGTTGGTCCAGGAACCATCGCTCAGCCGGAGGAAGATCCAGATGCCGGAGGTGGTGTCTAATGTGCATAGGTACCAGCCATCCGGGTCAAGCTTTTCTGGATGATTTTTATAATCCTCTAGCAGTTCATCTTTAGTTGGTATTCTTCCTTCAGTTTCTTTTGTTATCATTTTATTTCTCCTTTCTTTCCTCATGACCACGGACACAACGACCATAATCGTAGCCGCCGTAACCGTAGGGGAACCAGTAACCATCGCTCAGCCGGAGGTAGATCCAGTAGCCGGCGGGTGTGTCTAATGAACATAGGTACCACGCATCCTTATCAAACTCCTCTGGATGATTTTTATAATCCTCTAGCAGCTCATCTTTAGTTGGTGTTCTTCCTTCAGTTTCTTTTGTTATCATTCTAGTTATCCTTTCATTTTAGCGATGCTTCTCTGCCTCCAACTGTATCTTCTGTGCATTTCCAAGGCTCAGTCTGTTATGCCCGTTATTCCACCGATGCGAAATTTGAACGAGGGAAGCGTAGCAAGTCGAGCATACAAATTTACCATCAGAGTATGTTGAATCCTGTTCAATATCTCCGTGTAATCCGCAATTATCGCTACGCATTCCGCATCCAGTGCATGTTGCCGTTGTAAATATTACGTTTTTTTCCCGATTTTGCACCTTATTTCTCCTCTCTATTCAATCGTTTCAATTCCAAGCAGAGTTTTAGCGTATTCAGTCGCATCGTCATGGTATTCGCCAGAAAAAACCTTCCGCATCACGCTTCTTGGGATATGCACTCCTGCAAAAACCTCGTCTTGAATCATTTTCTCCACTAGCCTTCCCTCTATCACTCTGGAAATTGTCATCGCTGCGTTTTCTGTCCCACCCTTGCTGATTCGAATAGCTTCTTCGCATAATAATAGTAACACGTCCTGCGTAAAGTCTTCTTTATCTTTATAAAATCTCTTCCAAGGCGCACACTTGCTAAACGCTAGGCACTTCGATTCCGATACGATTTTTTTCTCCCGCTTCGTCATCATTGTCATCTCCTTCCATTTTCACTTATTGATTCATGCTAAATGTTTTCATTTTATCATTCCCTTACTTGGCTTCGACATCAGGCCATCAATTGCCTTCGTGCAATTTGCTCCGTCAATCGAGCATACGATATAAGCTACCTTCGCCTCAAATGGGTCTGTGGGCTCAATCTCTGGACTTTTAAAGAAAGACGATATGAATTTATCAATATCGTAGTCCTTTCCTCTTAGAAGCTGAGAAAGAAAAGCAATTTGCTTGTCACTTGGCGGATGTGATTTTGATTTTTTCTGAACAATATCTTGTTTGAAGGCATTTTCCGCTTCCGCGTGGACGTCGAATGGTGCTTCCTTCGCTTGAGGCGCATCCACTGCATCAGGAGTGGCCATAGAATCGACTTTCTCTGGTGCTTCTGTATCCTCAACCGCAACAACCTCTGATTCAAGGTATATGACATTGGCGGCCTTCATAGCCTTATCGTATTTACGCTTTTCCGCATCCGTTGATTCCTTAATTGGCTTTTCTTCGAGCGGGAGGTCAATCGTATTGATTTCATCAGCCGTATACAGACCGGCAAAATCATCTGGGAAGGCCATTCTTAACGCCTGCGCTTCGGCCACCTTTTTTAGCATTGTCTTCGGCTTTCCTCCCCACATTGAGTTTACGGTTTTCTTTCCAGTCTTAACTCCACCAACATACTCGTCTTTTTCCCCGACATATTCCCCAAAATCTACCGTTACCGATATTGGCACGATATATCCGTGAACGTGTACCTTGCATGTTGCCGTCATGCTATTCCCTTCCCCCTCACTGGTTACCTCGTGGCCAAGATACTTCGGATTATGCGATGCACGCTTTCTGAATGTTTCGATTCCAGTCACCATCGTTGCAGGTGATTTTCCGTATTTAATCAAGTGTACTTCTCTTAAGTATGGGTTTAGTCGCTGGTATTCACAAAGTTTAAGAAACATTACGATTTCCTGACTACTTAGCTCTGGGCTTGTGCAAATGTGCTTGCGAATGATGTCCGCGCTAAGCTCAATATTATTCCCCATGCAATCTTCGTATTTTACTATGTCTGTCATTTTCTTCTCCCTTCTTAATATTATTATTATTCAACATCTCTCACGCAACGAACAGGATGGTTGAGGTTCTCGTTGGCGTTGTACTGGAAGCTATTGGTAAAGTCCAATAGCCACGCGGAGTTGGAATTGCACTCGCTGGACGACCAATAGTAATTAGACTCAAAGCCTTCCACCTTGTTCTCGTGAGCCTTATTTAATTCTTCAATCGTTGGAACTCTCCATCCTACTCCCAATGATTTAGCGTACCACGGAGCCTCATACCACGTCATCATCTTCTCTTTGCTCCATTCTTGCTTGGATCGTTTCGATTCATCTTCCCGGACACAACGAATATAATAGTAGGAGTCGCAAGTGTTGCCGCTCCAGAAGCCATCTCTCAGCCGGAGTATGATCCAGTGGCCGGCGTGTGGGTCTAATTTACATAAATACCACGCATCCTTATCAAACTCCTCAGGATGATTCTTATAATCCTCTAGTAATTCTGCTCTCGTTGGGATTCTACCTTCAATCTTTTGCGTTATCATTTTATTTCTCCTTCCATTTTCAAATTTTCTGACACAACATCTATTGTCTTCATTCTGTTCTCTTGAGCGAGGCGAATCATATCAGGCAATGACACATTGGCCGTTGACTTATCCTCTTCCAGCCGCTCCATCGCGTGAAGCCCAGCGATTGCACGAACCAACTGATTGAATTGTTGGATGCTCTTAACTCCTATCGCTGGATTCGTTGCAATGTCGGCTTTTATCCTTCCCAATATATCCCAAGCCGTATCCATTGATTGCTTTTGCAATACCGATAGTTGCGGGCTACGAATCTTTCGGAACTCTTCAACCGACATTGAATTATCTTCGTTCAATTCAGGCGTTAACTTCGCTAGGGCACGCTCTACCTTCCCGACCGTGACACCGAAGTACTCCGCAATTTCATTGTTCGTTGACCCTGATTCACGCATCGCAAACGCTTTCGTAACGCTAAATCGCTTTTTTTCTACAATGTCCTTATTCTCTGGCATTCAATCTCCCTTCGTCCAATGAAACAACGAACATTGGCTTTTTATACGAATCCCTATACCTGTTAAAGTGCATTTTCAGCGGTACAACCCTGTCCCCGATAGTGATTGAGCCGAAAAAATCCGTGTCCATTAGTCGCTTCTCAAAGTATCTATCCTTCCATTCATTTGGAACTTGCTTCATCGCCGAGTCAACATCGTTCCATTTTTCACGCTCTCCCTTTGCTTTCCATTTATTCCAAAATCCGCCAATATATCTCATTGTTCACCTCTTTATATTTTACGGCACTAGAGCATTGAATCGGGTATTTCTACGACCTCAATATGTTGCGTGCCAACGTGTTTCCGATTGAACGTCCATCCGCGTTGACGCCTCATCGCAATATCGTAGTCGATAAGCGCATTTTTAATGCACTTCGTTGCGTATGTGCTTATTTTGGCGATAGCCTTATCGTGCTTTTTGATTGCCTTATATAGTGCCACCAGTGCTTCCTGATTGCAATCATCCCTGTCCGCTCCCTCGATGTTGTATCCCGATGCAATTTTGTAGGCAAGATTTACGTTGCTCAAAAAAACGGATTCAACTTCTTTATTCATTGTATTTCTCCCTTCTTAATATTGTCATTTGCTTCCCTCACGCAACGAACAGGATAGTAGTGGGACTTGTAGTAGCTGTCTTGGCCGCCAAGGTTAAAGTTCAAGATACACGCGTAGTTGGAATTGCACTCGCTGGACGACCAATAGCAGCCAGACGCAAAGCCTTCCACCTTGTTCTCGTAAGCCTTATTTAATTCTTCAATCGTTGGAACCCTCCATCCATCACCAAGAGATTTTGCATACCACGGAACCTCATACCACGTCATTTTCTTCGCATCGCTCCATTCTTGTGTTGGACTTTTGATTTCCTCGTTGCGGACACAGCGAACATAACCGTTAATTTTTTCTGTCTTCATTGTATTGCTCCCTTCTTAGAATTTTTTCTCTAAAAATACGCTAAAAAAAACTGCTGAAACGAATCCTACTACCAAAACTGATAGCGTCGCTATCATTTTTATTCACCTCCTCCCTGTGTTCTCTTGTTGGACACCAGTATGTTGTAGTGGAATTACCGCTTGCGTCGACCGAACACCACACTTGCTCTACGCATCGAATGCTAACCCCTATCTGTAAACTCTTGCTATCGCTTGCGTAAGCAATTGCACACAACATCACAATCAAAATCGATATTGAAATCTTCATTTTCTGACACTCCTATCTAGTCTATTTTATCGCCATTCATCATCGTACGGGCGAAGGGCTTCGTCTTCCTCCTCCATGTCGTCCATCGCCTTGTCGAAAGCCTCCATGCATAGCTCGCACGAACCGCATCTTTTAAATCCCCTGCAATCTCTTTTAATCGCGCCCCACGGACAACGAAACGACTGATCCTTGCGTAGATCCACTAGCGGGTCTTCTAACTCCTTTCCGTTTAGATTATCGTATACGCATAAGCCCTCTTCATCGTCGATATAGGCAGAAAAATCCACATTGCAAACGTCCCTACAATACGCAATCGCACTTTGCAGTATTGCAAAACTGATGGTATATCTTGGCAATTCGCCCCTTCGGTTGGTATAAACATAGTAAATTTTCATTTTTATTGCTCCTGCTTGCGAACAAGTGAAGCTACCATTGCAACGAGCTTATTGTCCGACACGACATAAGCACGACGTGCGTATCCGTCACTCGCATAAAACCTTGCGTTCGGATATAGTCCTAAAATCAAATTGTAGTAAACAGAAGAAAGGTTAAGGCCAGTATCAAAGGACGCTATAGGCACGAATGAGTGTACCTTATCATTCAGTCTGTTCGTTGTCAGCCTAAAACTTTCAAGCGATATTTCTGCTCCAAGGTTCGACGTGATTAAGTTCTGAATTCGATAAAATCCAAACCTGTTCCTTGACGCCTTTTTTTCTGCCAGCATCTTTCCTGCTCTGTCCTTCCTGTCCGACAGCGACATATGGCTAGATAGTGGCCTAAGCTTAGCCAACTCAACGGCTAACAACCCCTTCTCAATGCTGACCCGACACTTGTCTACAAACCGCCTGTTTTCCAGAATGACCACTCTTCCATCCGTGTACCACTCTTGCCCTACTTCCGGTAAAGCAGCGTAGCACTCCTCATCGTTCATAATGTCTGTTGGACAATATTTTTCAGACATCGACTTCACTTCATCTTGCGTCAGGTTGGTAATTAAATCCATATTATTCTTCAGTAGCTTAGTTTTTTGCGCAATTGATATCTTTGAAAAAGCCTTCCCATATGCAAAGCTTGATTTTTCGTCTGCTTTTGTCATTTTTTCCTCCTTCTTGCTTGCAGATTTTATGATTTTCACATCTACTCCTCAATTTCATCCAGATAATTATCTATCGTGTACCATGTCACCCCTTCGGAAGCGTCCAAATTGTCCTCAATTTTCTTCAGCACATCATTTGCCTTCTCCTTTGTGCAAGCGACACCAGTTTCCCTCGCTCTGTCAAGCACGTCTTCCGTACACCAAGTAATCGTGATTTTCATTTCATACTCCCTTCTTCTTCCCTGCTGTCTACTTCTCCCCAAGTCATTTTTTCTGCTATATCTTTCTCTGCCATTGCTATGCTCCTTTCGTGATTGCGTAGAAATAATCGAAGTTCATCTTTACCGATGCGTCGCCGATGAACTCCTTAAACTCCCTCATCATATCCTTATCCTTACCCATGCTCTTATACTCGATCCAAAGGTTTTCCCTGATTTTTATAACGTCAGTTTTTTTCATTTCCTTCCCTCCCTTTTTTCATTTCGTTTCAATCGTTGCAATCGTTTCAATCCACGCCCCCGCGTGGGGAGCGACACTCATTTCTAACGGACACCCCGAACATAATTGCCGTTGCTGTCCGTGGCGTTGACCCAGTACCCATCGCTCGGCCGGAGTCTGATCCAGTCGCCGGAGTTGGTGTCTAATTTGCAGACGTACCATCCTTCGGGGTTAAACCCCCCTGGATTGTTTTTGTAGTCTTCTAGTAGCTCATCTTGCGTCGGTATTTTTGAATCGATATTTTGTGTTATCATTCTATTTCTCCTTTCCTTCCCTCCCTTTTTTCATTAACGGACACCCCGAACATAGTTGCTGTTGCTGACGTAGCTCCAGTACCCATCGCTCGGCCGGAGTCTGATCCAGCTGGCGGAGCTGGTGTCCAGTTTGCAGATGTGCCACCCTTCTGGGGAAAACCTCTCTGGATTGTTTTTGTAATCTTCCAATAACTCATCTTTAGTTGGTATTCTTGACTTAATATTTTGTGCTATCATTTTAGTTCTCCTTTCTTTGTTATGCGTATCTATAATTCCACTTCTCTTCTTCCTTCAAGCTGTCGTAGTCCCAGCCAGCGAGTAGGTGCTCTGCTATCCCATCGAGCTCATCTCCGCTCAGATGTCCTAGCCCCAACTCCTCCATCACCTCTCTTACCGTGCAACCCTTAATATCTGCTGCTTTTATGAGGATCATATCTCATCACTCCCTTCCTTTACTCGCCTTGGCTGGCCTCAAGAAACACCCCCACTCGCGCGGGGAAGACACTTGCTACACTGGCAGTGCTCTGTGATACATCTCTGAAGTGTATCCTTCTGGCCTCCAGTCCTTCTCTGTCCTGCTGATAAAGGCTGTAAGGATGTCGGCCTCTGCCTGTGAGATGATGCCTTTGGCCAAAGATTTTTTGATTCCCATGTGCGGCGTATACATATCTCATCACTCCTTTTCTCGATACTGCCTTGGCTGGCCGTGCACCTACTCGGCGTCTAGGCCTAGCCCTGTACCTAGCTCGCTGAGTGCCCATACTACGGATGTCAAGCTGACTCCTAGCTCACTCGCCAGCCTTATAGCCCCTGAGTGATCACCTAGTGCCCCTAAAATCGCTTTGTCCACCCACCCCGCTACCTTTGTATTGACTGCCACGATGCTCACCTCCTACTTACTTCAGCTATCCTTTTTTGTCCCCTCACTTATAGGCAGCCTAGGTAATAGGAGAAATTGAACCGAAAGCCGCTTGAAGCATTGGGAGAGTAAGGTTAGGGCGATAATGCATCGATAATTTATGTTCGTATCGAAAGTTTGTGGTAGTGCTGCAAGGCTATTAAACAAAGGATTGTTGAAACCATAAAATCTTGGTACGTCCCTGCAAGGCATATTTTACGCTGGCTACGAAACGTATCGAAATTTTCTGTTTGGCAAGAATCTTTATTCATTACGCCTTGTAGCAGTGCAAAAGAAAATCATCGAACTATCGAAGAACGTTGGTAGTTCGAATGCGTACAAATAATGAACATTGCATCGAATATCACTGATAATGCGTAATTTGCTATCGAAAGTTTATGTTACATTAAAGCCAGTAAAAGCCACGCAAGCTTTGGTGTATAAGGGTTATAGCTGGCTAAGGTAATAATTGGAGATAAATCAATTGGCACAGAATTGTTAAAACTTCGTACAAGTCGGCGTATATTATTAATTAGGGGCTCAAATAATTAGCAAACGGCCAGCCCGAAAGAAAGTAAGC
>Ga0208046_1000117_pt1 | contig 15988 bp, 17 predicted proteins | sample PL_2010_300m_FD_184161 | JGI IMG/M metagenome (GOLD analysis project Ga0208046, IMG submission 184161) | Freshwater microbial communities from Powell Lake, British Columbia, Canada to study Microbial Dark Matter (Phase II) - PL_2010_300m... | ecosystem: Environmental > Aquatic > Freshwater >... | reverse complement strand
CGCGATCCCTTTGGCAAGGGTAACGAGATCGGGAACGGCTTTCGTGTGCTGGACCGCAAGCCACTTTCCGGTACGTCCCATGCCGGTCTGCACTTCATCGACGATCATGAGCGCCCCCGTCCGGTCACACACCTCCCGGATCCCTTCCAGAAAACCATCCGGTGGGATGATGACGCCCGCTTCTCCCTGGATCGGTTCGACAAGGACGCCCGCGGTGTCGCTGTCCACCGCTTTTTCCAGCCCTGCAAGGTCCCCGAAATCGACAAAACTGCACGGGATGCCCAGCGGTTCGAACGGTTCGCGGATCGACGGCTTGTGCGTCACGGCAAGAGATCCGACAGTTCTCCCGTGGAACCCGTGGGTAAACGCGACGAACTTCTTTTTACCGGTCCGGACGCGGGCAAGTTTCAGTGCGCCATCGATTGCCTCGGCGCCTGAGTTTGAGAAGAACACCTTGTGCATGCCGGTGATCCCGGCAATTGTTTTTGCCAGGTCCCCCTGATGGGGCACATAGTAGAGGTTTGAGCAGTGGATGAGCGTTTTTGCCTGCCCGCAGATCGCGTTCACCACCGAGGGGTGGCAGTGCCCGGTACTGCAGACTGCAATCCCGGCAACACAATCGATGTATTCCTTTCCCTCTGCATCCCACACCTTTGCACCGTCTCCTTTGACAATCGCCATCTCCCGGGAGAAAGCGGGCATGTAGTAGCGTTCATCGAGTTCCCGGTATACCTGCGTCTTTTCCATGTTCATCACGGGGTTTCTCTGTAATGTAATGTGTTCCTTGCACCCTATTCATATTCGATGGTTGCAGGAGGTTTCGGGGTGATATCGTACACCACCCGGGCGACACGTGGTATGTCAGCACAGATCCTCGACCCGATCCGAGTCAGCTCAAAGAACGGGATGTCCAGTGGATCCGCCGTCATACCGTCCCTCGAATTTACCGCACGGATGGCCACGATCCACCCGTGGATCCGGTTGTCCCCCTTGACACCGGTTCCAAGCCCGATCAGGGCGGCAAAGCACTGCCAGGGATGGTACTGTTCGACCAGTTCGTCTTCAACGATCCAGTTCGCCTCGCGGATCACCCCGACTTTTTCTTCTGTTACTTCCCCAAGCACCCTGACTGCAAGCCCGGGGCCGGGAAACGGCATGCGGTGCTGTATTTCCTTTGGGAGACCCAAAGCGCCCGCGACCTCCCGCACTTCGTCCTTGTAGAGATCCCGGATCGGCTCGATGACCCGGGCAAATTCCATGTGGAGCGGCATGCCCCCGACATTATGGTGGCTTTTTATTCCGCCTTCGCTCTCGATCCTGTCAGGGTAGATAGTACCCTGCAGCAGGCACCGCGCCCCCTGCTTCTTTGCCTCCCGCTCAAACACCCGGATGAACCGCTCTCCGATTGCCTTGCGCTTGGCTTCGGGATCGGTAATGCCCCGGAGGGACGCAAAGAATTCGTCTGCCGCATCAACGACCTGCAGGTGAATAGTGCCAAATACCGTCCGGACACGGTCGGTCTCACCTTTGCGCATCAGGCCTGTGTCGATGTAGATCGGGATCAGGCGGTCACCAATCGCACGGGCAGCAAGTGCGGCGCAGACAGAACTGTCAACCCCCCCGGACAGCGCCATAACCACCCTGTCGTTGCCTGCTGCAGTCGTGATCTCCGTGATTGCCTGACTGATGAATTCTTCTGTGTTGACCATGGGATCGCCTGGTATCATTTCGTCCGCTTGTTTATCCTGCACGCCTCAACAAATCCAAGGTACGGGGGTGCAGGGTTCGTGGGGCGGGACTTGAACTCCGGGTGGAACTGCGTTGCAAGGAAGAACGGGTGACCAGAAAGTTCTGCGCATTCCATCCTGTTGTTATTCCTTGCTGAAAAGACCAGCCCTGCATCCTCGAGCCTGCTGATGAACCGCGGATTAACTTCATACCGGTGCCGGTGCCGTTCGGTGATCGTTTTCCGGCCATACAGCTTCATCGCGAGAGTTCCCTCCTTGATCTCGGCCGGGTAATTCCCCAGACGCATGGTGCCGCCCAGTTCAGTCAGCCCTTCCTGTTCCGGCAGGAGTGCGATCACGTGCGTTCCCTCGCCCATCTCCTCGCTGGACGCATCACTGATGCCAAGGACATTCCGTGCATACTCGACCACGCAGAGCTGGAACCCGAGACAGAGCCCCAGAAACGGTACCCTGTTCTCCCGTGCGAACCGGATCGCCTCGATCTTTCCTTCGATGCCGCGCCTGCCAAACCCGCCGGGGATCAGGATGCCGTCATAATCCTTGAGCTGGCATTTTTCATACCGCTCTGCATCCAGCCACGCAATCTTCACCTCGGTTGAAAGGGCCCTCCCTGCATGCTTGAGCGCCTCTTTGATACTGATATAGACGTCCTCGATCCCGTACTTGCTTACAATTGCAATCGTAACGCGGTTTGTGTATTCTTTGGTGACCAGCCGGTACCAGCTGGAATCAACCTCCCGTTTTTCAAGGTTCAGGTGGATAGAGAGCGCATCAGCGAGCCCTTCTTTTTCCATTTCCATCGGGACTTCATAGATGTCGGGCACCGTTGCGGCGCTGATCACACCTGACTGGGGGAGATCGCAGAACGCAGAGATCTTGCGCTTGGTCTGGGCACCGATGGGGCGTTCGCTCCTGCCGACGATGATGTCCGCATGGAGCCCGAGCTCCCGCAGCGCCTTGACCGAATGCTGCGTGGGCTTTGTCTTGAGGTCGCCCATCGTGTCTTCGGGGATAAGGGTGACATGGATCAGGACGTAATCATATTCGGGTAGTTCGCCCCGCATCTGCCGGATGGCTTCCAGAAACGGCATGCTCTCGATATCGCCGACAGTCCCGCCCACTTCGACAAGACACATATCCGCCCGTGTCCCTCCTGGGAACTCCTCTTCTGCGGCCTGCCGTATACATGCCTTGATCTGGTCGGTTATATGCGGGATGATCTGCACGGTCTCTCCCAGAAAATCCCCGCGGCGTTCCTTGTCGATCACCGTACGATACACCTTGCCGGTGGTGATGTTGTGGGGAGACGTGAGTTCGATATCAAGGAACCGCTCATAATTTCCGAGGTCGAGATCAACCTCACCTCCATCCTTGAGCACAAATACTTCCCCGTGTTGGGCAGGATTCATGGTGCCCGCATCAATATTGAGATACGGGTCGATCTTGACTGCCGTAACATGGTACCCGCGGTTTTTCAGGATGCGCCCGACCGATGCTGCTGTGATCCCTTTTCCCAGCCCGCTCATTACACCGCCGGTAATAATGATATACTTCACAAAGGTCTCCCCGGTTGTTTTATCATTCGCGTGCAATCCGTATTATTGTTATCATCCCGCCGTCAGGAGAGGGCAATTTCCCGCAAGCGCTCTAACCGAGTCGAAACAACAGGATCGATACAGAAGTGATGACCACATGACATGCAGGGATGTTTTTTAACCATGAATCAATGGGTTTATAGTGCAGACAATGATAGATCATCTGTGTGCCTCTCGTAATACCCGAAACCTTCATAAAAAATCTCGCTATTCTTGCCGGGTTTTTGTGTCTTTTTGTCATCATGCTCACGATGATCGCAAGCACGTACAATCTGGCCGAGATCTTTGAATTTGTCGCAAGCGAGCAGGTAGGGCCCTTCACGCTCCTGATTGATATTCTGGCTCTGGGCACGCTGCTGGTGATCTATATTTTCTGGTGTGCATTCTGGCGGAATGTCTAGAGCAGATACTCCCGGTTACACTTTTGTGACATTGCAGCCTCAGGAAAGAAAAATACTGGCATCGTGTACAACCAGAAAGCCAAAATATCCAGTACGCCCCATTAATTTAGGAACACGTGGACAGGTGAACTTCATGAAAAATAGACATTTGGGTATTATCCTCCTCGTATGTGCACTCATCACGTGCACAATTCCGTTTGTTCATGCGGCAGATGATGAAGCTGTGGCGTTATACAACCAGGCAGACAGATTTATCAACGCCGGGGATTACGGGACTGCCCTCCCGCTGCTTGACAGGGCACTCGAACTAAATACATCACAATTTGTGTCCTCTGGCGCCAGGCTGTACGCCCTTATCGACAAGAGTAAGGCCCAGATCGAGCTTGGAGACAACAGCGGTGCACTCGACACGATCGATCTCGCCCTTGCTATAGAAGAGAATGACAAGCTGTGGAACAACAAGGGCTATGTCCTCTTTCTGCTTGGGCGCTACGACGAATCATTATCCGCATATAACAGAGCGATCAGGATCACCCCCCAATACACGGTTGCCCTGATCAACAAGGGGAACTCGCTCATGAAACTGGGGAGGTACCAAGATGCCGTTGACGCCTATACCCTTGCGTTTGAATCCGATGCACAGGCAAACGATCTCACCCTGTCACAGAAAGCAAAAACATGGAAAGATACGGGAAATGCCTATTATAATCTCGGTAAATATCAGGAGGCAATGAGCGCCTATAAAAGCAGCCTGACTTTTGATCCTGCAAATACCGACGCCGCTGCAGGACTTGCCCGTGCCCAGCAGAACGCCTCCGCAATTTCGCCTGTTCTTGTCGCAGCTGCACTCGCAGCAGTTGCCGTCATTGGCGGGGCAGCATATTATCTGACCAGACGACAAAAAGCCGCTCCACCCAAGGAAGAAAAACCAGGAAGAAAGAAATAATTTTTTCCAGATAAAAATTGTAAAAAAAGATTAAAAAATTACATCTTTACGCGGAACCCAAAAATATACCCTTTCCATCCCATGGACTTTTTCTCAGCTACCCTGAACCACCTGCCGTGACAGCAAATGCCGCGGAAGCCCGCGCCAGAATCACCTTTTCTTTCTGATCCAGTGTTACATCGCCCTCTGCAAACGCAACACGGCGCCCTTTCTTGATCACCCGGCCCTCCGCAATAAGCACCCCGTCCCGTACCCCCCTGATAAAACTGGTCGATTCCGAAATGGTTGCGATCCCTTCCCTGGGGGACAACAGGGAAAAGAGGGCGAGAGCCATCGCTTCATCAGCGAGTGCTGTGAATATCCCCCCCTGGAGCCACCCAACCCCGTTGAGCATATCGGGCCGCACCTCCATGCGCAGGACGGCGTTCCCTTCCCCGACGCTCACCACATCAATCCCCATCAGGCAGAAGAACGGATTTGCCTGCCTTCCCTGATCTTTGATCTTTTCGAAATATGATATCATTGTCATCAATTATCAGGGGGTCAAAAATGATGAAAGTTGCCATATCCGTGTTCTACCATTAATACGCACCCGGGAGAATGTACGATCATGCAAAACGATGAGATCAAGCAGATGCTTGCCGATCTGATCTGGCTCAACGCCCTGATCGCAACCGAACTGATCCAGGTGACCGAGAACACGTCGGCAATTCTTCGCAAATCCCCTCCACCGGAGAGCTGCCTCAGGGATCATGATGCACTGCGTGCGACGGCTCTTTTGATTGCAGAACGGTACCGTACTGAAAGCGCCCTCGCACAGCACCTTGGCAAGCACCAGTAATGTTATTCGTGTTGTCAAACCACAGGTACAGTATGAAACTCCTCGTCGCTATTGCACCGGAACGCTACAGGGACGAAGAACTGGATGAACCTTGTGCGGTGTTTGCCAGGGCGGGAATCGGATTTGATATTGTATCAACAAAAACCGGCACCTGCACTGGTATGCTTGGGGGGCGGGCGCAGGCAACACTGACGTTTGACCGGGCCAGTGCCGGCGATTATGCCGGTATTGTGATTATCGGGGGAGCAGGCTCACCCGCCCATCTCTGGGAGAGCAGGCAGCTGATCAGCCTGGTACAGACGTTTCATGAATCCCGCAAGATCGTTGCAGCGATCTGCCTCTCACCGGCAGTCCTTGCCCGCGCCGGCGTTCTCAGGGGTTTACCAGCGACGGTCTTTAAAACCCCTGAATCGGTCCGTGAGATGAAAGAGGGAGGCGCAGTACTTTCTGATATGCCTGTTGTCGTCAGCGGCACCATCATCACCGCGAATGGTCCTGCAGCCGCACATGCATTCGGTTCTGCAATCGTTGACGCACTGAAACGGTGACACTCCCGCTTCCCATGAATGCTCTCTCCCCGATCCGGTACAGCCTCGTGATCCCGGCGTACAACGAAGAGAAGCGGATTTCTCAGCTGTTCGACCGGATCGGAGAATTCGGAGGAGAAATGATCGTCGTGTGTGACGGGAATGACCACACATCTGACGTTGTCGGGCAGATTGCCGCCTCCCGTCCCGATCTGGACATCCGGTGCCTGAAATTTAAGCACCGGTTGGGGAAAGGCGGAGGGGTCATCGAGGGTATGAAAGCATCACGGGGTTCTTGGGTTGGGTACCTGGATGCTGACGGATCGACCGAAATCAGCGAGATGATACAGCTGTTTTCCCACCTGTCAGCATGTGATGGTGCGATCGGGTCACGCTGGGTTGCAGGTGCAGTTCTTAAGGTACAGCAGGGTATGTTGCGTCGGTTCGAGAGCAGGGCATTTAACCTGATCATCCGGCTCTTGTTCGGGCTGCACTACCACGATACCCAGTGCGGCGCCAAGGTGTTCAGGAAGAGTGCAGTCGATGCCGTCCTGCCCTATATAGTATCGACCGGATTTGAGTTTGATGTCGAACTGCTATGGCGACTGAAACAAGGGGGTTATTCAGTCAGGGAATTTCCCATCAAATGGCAGAACACGGGGGACTCCAGGGTAAAGCGGCGTGACATGATCAGGATGCTTGCCGGGCTTCTGCGGGTCCGGTTCGGGTAGACCATGATTCCTGCTACGCTCGAAGAACAGAAAAAAGAGGCGTTCCGGCTTTTTGAAGACGGGAGGTACCAGGAATCCCTGAACCTGTGCATGCTAGTGCTCGGGTCAGTCAAAGACCAGCCGCTGGAGGTCCTTGCTGCCACGAACCTGTTCTATACTGGAAAACTCGATGATGCCGAGGTATATTTCCGGGACCTTGCCCAGAAGATGCCGGACTCATCATACGTCCACAGCTATCTGGGAAAAGTGCTCGAGGCGCAGGGTGATGAAGGGGCGATCGCCGAGTACGCAACGGCCGTCCACCTCGACCCGACCAACCAGGACGCCCTGCGGAGTTATGCAGAATACCTGGTCTCGCGCCATGATTACCATGGTGCACTGCCGGTTCTCAAACAGCTCGTTATGTTCGCGAGGAATGAGAATGATACAAGGAACCTCGTGCGGGTACTCATTGAGATTGGCGAACCGCAGGCGGCACTGGATACCCACCGTACGCTGCTCGGTGACCGTACATTGGGTCATGAGTACCTTGACGCCCTGCTCAGTTCACGGCAGTACCGGGCTGCTGCAACGGCAGCACTGGATGCATACCGCACCTCAAATGACCCCGCAATCCTCAGAAAATACCTTGCCGCACTGGCACAGTACGATCTGACGGCCTCCCTTGATGCCTATGAATCACACACAGGCGCTCAGGGTGACATGGATATCCTTGCTGATTTCATCCTTCTTCTCACATCATCAGGCAATCACAAAAAAGCGCTCGAACTGTGTAAGGAGTTGAGTGGACGGACCGGTCTTCCCATCCACCGTCTCATGACCTGCGATGTCTATGCCGTCCTCAGCGATACGGAAAAGGCGGCGGCCGAGTACGAGCGGCTGATCACAGATGAGATCCGGTCAAAAAACGACCTTGACACGCTCGGCCTGATCATCGGGAAGTACCGGAAATTCCTCCAGTTGAGTTTCCCGGCATCAGAAGCGCTCGCCCGGTTCCTTTCCGTCGTATCAAAGGATGTAAACATCGCCAGCCTGCTGGAAACCGCACGCTTTTACGAGGATCTGGGAAATTCCGCTGAAGCACGGGCATGGTTCTACCGTGCATACCGTGCAGACTTTTTGTCCGGGGGGCTCGAGTATGCCAAATTCCTTGCCGCCCATAAAGAGGATCGCGAATGCGAGAAGGTGATGCTGTATATCCTCAACAATGTGAAGCGGTCCGTTGATCTCCACCGCGTCGTAGCTGTTATTGTTGACCAGCACCACCTGATGCACCGCATGCGCCGGCTGATGGAGCACGTGATCCGCCGGCTTGAAGAACGCAGGTCGAGCCTGAACACCAAAGGGCTGGAGCTGCTTGCCATTGCCCTGCTCATCACCGGACGCCAGGCACTCGACGAATCGGACTATGCGGGCTGCAAGCGTTTCTGCCTGCGGGGCATCGACGTACTGCCGGTTCACACAAAGGCAATACAGCTGGAGGACTTCCTGAACCTGATCAGGTCCTGCAAGGACCGTTCGATTGCAGACCGCCCCATCATGGATCTCCCTCCGGCAAAACGGAGGGCGGTCCAGGTGTCAACACTCCACCAGATCCGGCAGGACCTTGACCTTGACGAGCAGGAGCAGAAGATTGTTGAGTTCCTCCGTTCACATAAAAAGGCAACGGAGAGTGAGCTGCGAAAAGCACTCAATACCCGCAGGGTGGCCGGGATCATCAACCGGCTCATCCAGAAGGCGGCTGCAAAACATATGACCATCATTGAAAAGAAAGGGTTTGGCGATGATGGGGAGGTTTATGAGTATGTCGGAACCTGAACGGATGGAGAGGACAAAACTGGAGAGCATCAATATCATCAACGCACTGCGCCGTGGTACGGTACCGGGGTCCGGGCTCGAACGGATCGCGGTCGGTCTTGATGTCGAAGAAGGGGTGATTGGAAAGCAGCTCGATTATGTGTCACAGGGAGGCGGCGATACAAAATTCATCAGGGGAGACTATGGCAGCGGGAAGACGTTTCTGGTCGCCCGTGCTCTCGAGATGGCGCGCAACAAGGGTTTTGTCACATCACATGTGGTGATCTCCTCGACCTCCCCCCTCTACAAACTCAAGGCGATCTACCAGCAGGTCTGTGCAAACCTGCGCACGCAGGAAGAGGAACACGCAATAAAGACGGTCGTCGACAACTGGCTCTTTGCCATCGAGGAGCGGATCATAGTGGTGGGCGGGACCGGAATCGAGAACGCTGCCCTCGAAGCAGCGACCGAGCGTGAGATCGAATCGGCACTGACCGGGATCTCGGAAATGAACTCCGCACTTGCTGCTGCACTGAGGACCTATTACCGTGCCAACAACACCGGAGATTTCCAGCTCGCGCAGGCAGCGCTCGGGTGGATCGCCGCAGAACCCAATATCGGCAGGGACTTCAAACAAAAAGCCGGGATCCGCGGGGATATCGATGATACTGTCGCTCTTCTCTTTCTTCGGGGGCTCGTTGTGGTCATGCAGGGTGCCGGGTACAGCGGTCTTGCGATCGCCATCGATGAGATGGAGACCACGCAAGCGCTTCCCAAAAACCAGCGGGACAAAGGGTACCAGACGCTCGTCCACATCATTGACGCCCTTGACCGGGGGGATATGCCACGCTGTTACCTCCTGTTCACCGGTACACCGGCATTGTTTGACGGCTCCCGCGGGATCCGGTCCGTACCTCCCCTCTATGACCGGATCAGCGTCGTTCAGACCGACTCGTATAAAAATCCCCGCCAACCCCAGATCATCCTCTCAAAATTTGACACACCAAAGCTCGAGCAGGTCGCGCTGAAGGTGGTTGACATCTACTCGCAGGCTTTCTCCGAGGTGGACCGGGAGCGGATCTCCCACCGGTTCATCCGGGCGATGATTAAGAAGATCACCAGCCGGTTTGGCGGGCGGGTCGATGTCATCCCGAGGATATTTTTAAAAGAATTTGTGGATGTGCTTGACAAGTCCGAGCTCTACGAAGCCTACAACCCCTGGGAGACATACGAGTTTGACGCAGAGCACCTCAAAGGTGAACTCAGGAAAGAGGAGGAAGCGGTGATGGTGGTGGAGTTCTGACCTGTCCTGATCCGGCAATGTTTAATGTGTCCGGCACCCAAGGGGATTGTATGCGACGGGCGCAGATTGTCCTCATTGCCGCCCTCATGGTCTGCTGTTCCATCCCGTGCGTGGCCGCGGTATCCCTCGAGATCAATGCAACGCCAATACAGGCTCATATCGGCGATACCATTACGCTGACCGGAAAGGTTTCAGGGCTGAAAACGATCGCAGTCTACCTTTTTGTCAACGGCCCCGACCTTGACAACCGCGGAGTTACGCTCGAGAACCTCAATATCCCGGCAGGGCGCGGGCTGTTCACGACAGCGCCGGTCAACCTGAAGGACGGAACATGGGAGTATGTCTGGGACACGTCCGTGATCCTTGGCACGCCCAAGCCCGGCACCTACACGATCAATGTTGTCAGCACTCCTGTCGACCGGCTCCGCTTTGCAAAAGGGGAGTATGCGGTCACGCAGGTCGTGTTTTTACCATCTGATACCCCAGCAAACAATGTGCCCTTTGATCCGCTTGTTGCTCTTCTGGCACTCATCAGCACGTCGTGTGCAGCTTTTTTGATCCGCCGACGAAAGCAGGATTAAAAAAACGTGGAAATATCAGGGAAGATCAGGGAGTTTTCCGGCGTATCCGCACCGATTCCGCGTGTGCAAAAAGCCCCTCTGCCTCTGCGATCGTCTCCACGATATCCCCGATCGTCTCCAGACCTTCCCGGTCGATGATCTCAACCGAGGAGGTCTTGCAGAAGTGCTGCACATCAAGCCCTGAGTAGGTGGTTGCGTAGCCCGCAGTCGGGAGAACATGGTTGGTGCCGACAGCATAGTCCCCGCAGGCAACTGCAGAGTACCTCCCGACAAAAATTGCTCCTGCATTGCGCACCCGCGTAAGGACGGCAAGGGGATCGGCAACCTGGATCGAGAGGTGCTCGGGGGCGATCGCGTCAGACGCTGCTATCGCTTCGTCCAGATCGCTGACAATGACATACCCGGAATTGTTCAGCGCCTGCCCGATGATATCCTTCCGGGGGGCCTTACCGGTCATCGAGGCGACCTGCCTGCCGGTATTTTCTGCAAGTTTTTTATCGGTCGTAATAAGGATGCAGGCGGCATCGGGGTCGTGCTCCGCCTGTGCAACGATATCGGCGGCAATGATGCGTGGGTCAGCAGTATGATCGGCAATGATGGCGATCTCGCTTGGGCCTGCCGGGAAATCGATCTCCACCTTCTCCCGCAAGAGTATCTTTGCCATGGTCACGTACAGGTTCCCGGGGCCGACAATTTTCTGCACCGGCCGCACGGTTTGTGTGCCAAGCGCCATGGCTGCGATTGCCTGTGCCCCGCCGGCGTTATAGATTTCGGTGACCCCGGCGATGTCCAGCGCGACGAGCGTGAGCGGTTTTACGGGAGGCGGGGAGCAGGCACAGATCTCCTGTACCCCGGCAACCCAGGCAGGGACAGCACACATGAGAGCCGAGGACGGGTAGGAAGCACGCCCGCCGGGCACATAGATCCCCACCCGCCGGAGTGCGGTTGTTTTGACGCCGAGCACGATGCCAGGTTCGACCTCCTGCAGCCAGATGTCCCGCGGGCGCTGCAGCTCGCAGAAGCGCTCGATACGCGCCTCTGCCTCGATGAGGCTCTCGACAATTTTTGGATCGACACGGTCGTACGCTGCTTCGCGCTCTTCATCGGAGACGGCAATGTCGGTAAGGTCACAGTGCTTCTTTGCAAGCGCACGGAGAGCCTCATCTCCCTCGTTGTGCACCCGCTCAATGATACCGCTAACCGTGGCACGCACGTCCTCCAGGCTGGACTTCCTGCTTGCGATCCACGCATCGACCTCGACTGCCTTCCACATAGTGCGAAAAGCTTTTACGGGAAGGCTCGTTAAGGTTTCGACAGGGGGCGTCACCTCCAAAGAGCCTCCTTTTCCCCTGCAGTGCAGGCGCCCTGCAGGATGGGGGAGGGTTAAAAAAGATAAATTATGAACTTACCAGGTCTGGTTTACCCAAAACGGAACCAACCATCTCTTTTAACAGGATGTGGTAATCGGGAACATGCCAGAGCCTGATTAGGGCTTCCCGTGCCTGCCTGTCACCCTGAACAGCACGGTCGGAAAGCACCCGGATCGCTTCTTTCTGGACGTCATCGATCATGGGTTCCCCACCGCCGCGGGCAAGGAGGTAGAGCGAAAATACTGCATCGTTCCATTCCGGTTCCATACGTTATCGCAATCCCGTTTATGGTTTTAGGTTAAAAAAGCTATTTATTAAATCGAAATGGTTTACTTACCGTCATAAAATTCATTCAACCATCCTGGAAACCATGAAAAAACGCGATGCCGAAACATGAGGGGTCATGAGGGTTCGCCCTCATTCAGAGTGGCATTCACGTGCGTGAAACCATCAAAGGAATGGTGCGACCATTTCTGTTTACCATGCCCAAACGGGCAATCAAATATACATTTTCTATTAATATATGTTTTTTGTTAATTTTAAGCAGTTAACAGCCATGGAGGGCTGGTTCGCAGATCAGGGATTTTTTCCTCGTTTTGAGATGAGATTGTGCAGGTTTGAAAAAACACAAAACCTATAGTTTTTTATTACTTCAAACGTAAATTAACTCGATCTGATATGGGTTCATCACAGGATGTCATGCATCTCTACATCGCACGGGAAGTCTCTTCGAATTTTCCCCAGAGTGCCGGATGGACGGTTGCACAGTCCAAGACATTATCCGGGTACAACCAGGTATTTTTTATCGAACGGTATGCCAACGGCTCGATCGAGTCCGTGAAACTGGGAGTAACCTTTAACAGTACCGTGCCAAAGGACCTCATCGATTTCATGAACGCCGGTATTCCGTATAAGCCGTCCTTCCCGGTGACAAAGACCCGGACATTCCTGATCGCGCCGAGAAATACCGATACCTCAGCGGTCCCGGCATCATTTAAAGTTCATTTCATGGACGCATTTGGTTACGAGGACGAGGCACTGATCTGGTACAAGAAACCGGTCAGGAAGGAAAAAGAGGAAGCATCAAAAAAACAGGCTATGCCACGACCCGCCTGATCATCCCTTTTTCTGGTATTTTGTTTTTTCACTTCGTCGCGGCCATTATTGCCCGGACCCCGGTATTTTCGCTAATCCTGATTTGTGAATCAGGTATGCGGCAGCAATCCCAATCAAAAATGCAACCGTCATTGAACTGACGAGCGCGAGAACACCAATGAGGATCGTCACCGGCAGCGATTCTGTCTTAAGGCTGTGTTTGCCCATCTCAATGGCGACAAAGAGGAGGAGCGCACCAAAAAACCCCACTGGTATGAGCGTGAGGATATCAGCTGAGGCAAAAAAGAGGGCAATCGCGATAAAGATCAGCCCAGCGAAGATGTTCGCTGCGCCCGTCCGGGCCCCGTACCGGTACTGCCCGGCAAGTCCCCCGGCACCGTGGCACATCGGAAACCCGCCCAGCGGTACAGAGATGAGGTTCATGATCCCGATACTCCGTGACAGGTGCGGGGCAGGCACTTCTCTTTTGAAGAGATCCTTTGCCAGGAGCGCAGTCGCGAGGATGGCATTAATGACCGTGAGGAGGGCCTGTGCCGGGACAAGTGCATAGATCGCGTTGACATAATCCGCAGGGGACGGGATTACGAGTGCCGGGAAGGTAAGCATCTGCATCTGCGGCAGCCCGTTGATAACGATACCGGCGGCAACGCCAGCCATGATGATGATCAGTGCAGAGAGGTCGGGGATCCGGTCCCGGTACAGGGTGATGACAAGAAACACAAGGACAACTGCGATCCCGGTTGCAGAGAAAAGCGGGTCGGAGATAATAAACCCGGTTGACGTCCTTATTAGCAGCAAGGCAAGACCGAGCTGGATGCCGCGGACGACAGCAACAGGAATGGCGGATTCCAGCCAGAGAAGCAGCGGCCCGTAACTCATAAGCAGGAACAGCACCCCGAGGATGAGCCCGGCAGCAGCAATCTCACCGGCACCCAGCCGTTCGGCAATCACGATCACTGCGATCGCCTTCATCGGTTCGATCGGGATCGGCAGCCCGTAATAATACCCGGTGATCAGGTACCAGATGCCAAAGAAAAGGAGCATGGCGCCGATATTCATCGTCGTCACGAGCGCGACAGCAACGATGAGCGGGATGATCGTCCCGAAATCGCCAAAGGCCCCGGCAAGCTCGGAGAGGGAGAACTTCAATGCCGGTTTTCCTCCAGCGGCTATCCGATCACAAAAAGAGAACGGGGTTATGCTGCCCGGATGATCGTTCCGACATTCTTTCCGGTGATCGCTTTTTCAATGTTCCCCTTCACATGGCAGTTTATGATCTTCACCTCTTTTACATGCACGGCGTCCTTCAACAACTCGGCCACCATCGGTTCGATTACCATGTCTTCAAGGTTCATCTTCAGCAGCTCCGCAGCAGTGATCTCTTTGATGAATTCCGCATCCGGGTGAACATGAGGATCCTGCGTATACAAACCGTCCACGTTCTTCCCAATGATGCAGTTCTTTGCACCCATCACTTCGGCAATCAGGAATGCACCGGTGTCCGTGCGGTGCGGAGGGATCGAGCCCACCCTGGCGGGGTGCTCATAGAGCCCGTAGGGAGGCGTACCGTGCATCACCGGCAGCATCCCGAGCTTGAGCAGGCTCGGGAGTTCAAGAAGATCGCTGGTATGAATCCTGATGCCATTGTATTTTGAGAGGAGGATGGAGACCATGATCGCGTTCTGCTCCGAGATCTTTGCCGAGAGCTCGGCGAGGACACCGGTGGGCATGCCGAGGTCGATCCCGACGTCCATGATATGCCGGACACGGCCTCCCCCTCCGGTCACCAGCAGGATCTGGTGCTCTTTACTCAGTTCCCCGATCTCCTCAACCAGGGGATACATCACCTCGCGCCCGTAATCGATCGCCGCGTGCCCCCCAATCTTGATGACGTTCAAGTCGGGCGTGATCCGGATCTGGTCTCCCACCCGTCTCTTTTTGCGCATCCCTTTTTTAACGAGCGTCTCTCCCTGCAGCCCGCTGATCAGCTCAATACGTTTTTCCATTGGCATTGGCATTCACTCACTACCGGTATCTGATGGCAAAGTTATAAGCCAATGTAAACCAGTTGGTATAGCAGACTGCTCCCTCATGGAGGCGCAAGGATAATACGCTCCAACGAGGATAGTCTTGGGAGGAAAATGATGAAGATCTACGTACGTGAACGCCAGAAAGTCGGCGAGGGCGTCGAGTCCCCGAAGTACCGGATCCTTGCGGTGACCGGTGGCGAGCTCCAGATTGAAGCAACACACTTCCGGAAATTCGAGATCGAACAGATCGCAAAGGATGTCAGTGCACAGGTTGTTTTTATGAAACCCGTGCCGGATGACCAGAAGAAGAAGCGCTGAACTTTTTAGGCCAGATTTTAGCTAAGGTTGTTGGTTCCGGGGGCGCCCGGAATTTTTTCCTGAAAATTTTTTTAAAATTTTTTTCTGATTTGCCGGAATTTCTTAAAAAAATTTCTGGAAATTTTTTACGTCCCTCAAACTTTGGCATGAAAAAGTCCCGACTTTTTCATCAAACGTGCCTGAAAGGCTCTGCCGTTCATTCCCGTTTTTTGAAAAGTTTTCAGAATTTGAAAAATTTTTTTTACAATGTAAATTTTTTTTAAATTTTTTTTTTGCTATGCCAATTTTTTTAGAAAATTTTTTAACCGGAAAATTTTCTGGATAACATTTTTTTTGCAGGGTCCAATCTTCCACAATGGAATGATACCTTGTGATCGAAGACCCGCACATCAATAGTCCTTTTTTGCCGGGATCACGCCCCGGATCCCGCCGCGTGGATGGCCGGTGTCACCGGCATAGCGGGGGATGATATGGACGTGGCAGTGCATCACGCTCTGGCCCGCGACGTAGCCGATGTTTGCGCCGATGTTGTAGCTGTACGGCCCGGTCGTTCACTTCCGGGACTCTTCGCACTCCAGGATGTACCGGATTTCCGTTTTCAGGCCGGGCATCTTATTTGTGATGTTATCCCAGAGGATCGTTGGTTTGATCCCGTAATATACGTGGGTGAGGACATCCCGGAAC
>Ga0208046_1000116_pt1 | contig 15995 bp, 16 predicted proteins | sample PL_2010_300m_FD_184161 | JGI IMG/M metagenome (GOLD analysis project Ga0208046, IMG submission 184161) | Freshwater microbial communities from Powell Lake, British Columbia, Canada to study Microbial Dark Matter (Phase II) - PL_2010_300m... | ecosystem: Environmental > Aquatic > Freshwater >... | reverse complement strand
AGATGAAACGCTGGCCCGAAGCCGCGCAGGCATACCAGAAGTTCCTCGACTACTTCCCGCGGCACGAGCAGCGGGCCGGTGCCGTCTTCAACATGGCGACCACCTACTTCAACAACGGTAACTACAAGCAGAGTCTCAAGTACTTCCAGTCCGTGGTCGACTCATTCCCGGAGTCGGAATTCACGGAGAGCGCCCGCAAGAACGTTGACATTTCGCGCAAGCGGCTCGGCGCAGCCGAAACCGAAGGTGAAGGTGCGGCCGAATCGCCGAGAGGGGCCGCTGAGGCCAATCCCGGTGCACCGGAGGCACTGCCGCCGGCCACGGACGCCGGCCGACCCACCCCGGTGCCGACACCCACTGACCGACAGGGGCCGCAGAGGCCAACCCAAGGAGACAAACAACCATGACAATAATGGGTAGGAGCCTCTTCCAGCTGATGCTCGACCCGATCATGCTGACGCTGCTTGCCGCGTCGATTGCCGCGCTTGCGCTGGTCATCGAACGCCTCATCTATTTCCGCAAGAACCGCTGCCGGACGACACTCGGGGTACTTGAGCTGCGGCGGCGACTCTCGTCCGGCGGTCTCCCCGCCGGACTGGAATGGACCAGAACCCAGCAGAACCCAATGGGCCGGATGTTCGCCCTGATCCTCGAGAACGCGACGCTCGACGCCGAGGAACTCGCCGACCTCAGCTATAGCCTCATCATTGACGAACGCATCAAGCTCGAACATCTGCTCGGCGGTATGGGCACACTGGCCAACGCCGCCACCCTGCTCGGCCTGCTCGGCACCGTCACCGGCCTGATTAGATCCTTCAACCAGATCAGCGCCACCAAGCAAGCCGGCCCGGACGTAGTCGCCGGCGGCATCGCGATCGCGCTGCTGACGACTGCCTGGGGCCTGGGAATCGGCATTCCCACGCTCTTCGCCTACAACTACTTCAGCAAGAAGTCAAGCGACATGGCCATGCAGCTCGAGTCCGCCGCAGACAGGGTCATTGTGATGCTCAGCCGGGCCCGTTCAAACACCGGGACTGCCATGGCCGCGGCCAGGCCCATCCCGCCGGCATCGCCGACCCCGCAGCCGGCCGCAAACACGGCCTGGGATTTCTGATGCGCCGACGACACGTTGAACGCCGGAGGAATGAAGGTCTGATTGTCAACTCGCTGGTTGACATCGCCCTCTCCCTCGTCATCGGGTTCATGGTGTCGATGCCCATCTTCTTCGAGAACGGCATTTTCGTCTCCGCACCGGGCGTGGCCCAGGCGGGCGGTGCGGTGCCGGCCGGCTCGGACATCAAGGCGAACATCTTCCTGGCCAACGACGGCCGGATTAAGCTCAACGAGATCCAAGTCCCGGAGGATAGCCTCCGCGTGCTGCTCCCCCGCCTCCTCGACCGGAGCGTCGCTCGCCGGGTCGTCATCTCGAACGAAGAGCTCGTGCTCTACGATGATGTCATCCGCGTAATGGACATGGCCAAGCAGGTCGGGGCCAACGATGTCGCCTGGCTGCGTACAAGGAGTGCACCTTGAGTCTGAAAGCCGCTCCCAACCTCGACATCATGCCCATGGCCGCAGTCGGCCTGATACTGGTCCTAGTCATGATGATGATATCGCCGATGGTCATCAGCCACACTAGTACGCCGGTGACCGTGCCAGCGGCCAACACCGGCCAGCGCGAAGTCCAGAACGACATCAGCATCGTCCTGACACAGGCGGGTGAATACTTCTTCAACGACCAGCCGGTCGCGACGCTCGAACAGGTCGGCAACCTGGTCGCGGCCGAGGTCGCCCGCGACCCCTACATCCTCGTAGTGGTACGGGCCGACAAACAGTGCTACGGCAACCAGGTCCTCGACGTCCTCTCCGCGGCGAAGAAGGCAGGCGCGGCGCGCATCGTCTGCGCGACGAAGAAACTGACAACCAAGAGCTAGCCATGTCGGAAGGAATCGCTCTCCGGAACATTACCATTTACGAGGACCATAGGTCCTCGGCCATCTGGATTGCGGTCATCCTATCGGCACTGTTTCACTTGGGCAGCATGTTTGGCGCATCCGCCTTCAAGCCGACGTCGGTATCGGCCGGCGAGGAACTCATCCAGGTCGACGTCTACGACATCACTCGGCGGCCCGAGGTCGCAAGGGTGATACCCAAGCAGGAACTGGGCGGCGGTGTTCCCGGCTCGGCCGATGCCAGCATGATGAGCTACACTCCGTCCGGCACTCCGGACGGGCCGACCATCGACCTGCAGGCCGCGCTTGACCGCGGCCCGTCACAGGCGAAGATTGACCTCAGCCGGTACGAACTTGACCGTTCCGGTGTCGGCATGGATATGGTCTACCTCGGCGGCAAGGGCGGCTCGCAGTCCACTGACGAAATCCTCTCCCAGCCGGCAATCGCCATGACCCGCGCTCCGGGTCGGGGTGGTAGCAGCGGCGACGGCCGCGGCGTCCCGGGCATTCCTCAGCCTTCCGCGCAGTTGACGATTGAGCACCGCGAGCTCGCGAAGCCCGCCGCCCGGAGCTTGCCAACCGTCGGGAGCCAGGACCTGCCCAAGGTGGAAGCACCTGTGTCCCGCGGTACGAACTTCACTGTTGCCGGCCCGATTTCCCAACGAGAGATAACCAGGAAGGTCGTACCGCGGTATCCGAAGTGGGCGCTTGAGCGTCGTGTATCAGGCACCGCGGTCGTGCGCATCTGGGTCCAGCCCAGCGGCCGGGTCAAAGGAGCGCCCACTGTAGAGTCAAGCTCCGGCTACCCGGACCTGGACCAGGTCGTCGTTGACGCGCTACGCGGATGGGAGTTCGCGGCTCTCGGTCCCGGCGTCAAGACCGAGGACCAGTGGGGCATAATCACGTTCAAGTTCGTGCTGTCCTAGGGATATGACGATACTCATTGTTGCCCTGCTCTTTGCCCAACTATCCCCGGCTCCGGCCAGGCCCGACCCAACCGTCGCTCGGCCCGAAAGCACCGCTTCCCGGCCGGCGCAGAGCGGCGACCAGCACGCCATCGGCGAGGAAGTAATCAAAGGCGAGACCGAGGTCAAGATCGAAGACATGAAACCCTACTTCCCGCCGCAGATTGACCCATTCACCCCGGTCAACGAGTTGCTGGCCCCGGAGAGCTACGTGCTCGACGACGCGCTTTACCACTCGGTTGACTCGATGACCATCCCCCAGCATTTCGCTCATTCTTCCTATCTGCGAATCCCGATCGAACGCAACTTCATCTACGGCGACATGATGGTTTTCCTCCCCTCCTTCGAACAGCGCGTTGCGACCTGGAATCTGGAAGTGTCCAATTCGCTCGGTGAGACCGTCCGCCGCATCGCGCGCAAAGGACAGCCGCCTGCGGTCATTACCTGGGACGGCAAGACCGACGCGGGTGAACCAATCGCTCCGGGGGAAGTGTACAGCTTCACCTTCAACGCCTACGACGCGCAGGGCAACCAGACCCGGATTCCGGGCACACCTCAGCGCGTCAACGGGATAGTCCAGCAAGTCGGCGAAGAGTGGGTTGTCTCGATTGCAGCGGACCAGGTCTTCGCCGAGGGCGGCGCTCAGCTGATCGAACAGGCGGCCCCGCGCCTCGACGAAGCGGCCAACGTGGTCAAAGAGAAGTTCAAGGACCAGGTCGTGGTCTACGTATACACCGAGCAGGAACGGCTCTCGGCCGAACGCTGCCGGGTAGTCCAGGTCGAGCTAGGCCGCCGCGTTGTGCTGCCGGCCGAGGCGCTCAAAGTCGTGCCCCGGTTCGTCCCGGGTCTTCAGCCCAAGCTCTCCAAGATCGAGATCCGCATCCTCTAGCCAAAGGTCATTCCGGTTCCACAGTCCGGCACAGTCCACTCACTTGCGCTGCGATGGCATGCTTACACGCCCACCCTCACCTGAATTGACGAATCGCTACCGGCGACTATCATTAGCACCGTGTTGAACCCCGCTATCCACCAGCCGCGACCGGCGTCGCCATGGCCGGCTCAACCATTCTCGGCAGTTGTCGTCGGTACGGGCTCCCAGGTCCCCGAACGCATCCTCACCAACGCCGATCTCGAGAAGATTGTGGACACGTCCGACCAGTGGATAACCGAGCGGACGGGCATGAAGGAACGTCACATCTCGGCGCCCGGTGAGGCTGCTTCCGACATCGCGGTCAAGGCGTGCGAGATGGCCCTGGCTGAAGCGAAGATCAACCCGGAAGACCTGGATCTCGTCGTCGTCGGCACGGTGACCGGCGACATGCCCTTTCCTTCAACCGCCTGCGTACTGCAGCAGAAGCTCGGGGCGCCGCATGCCGTTGCGTTCGACGTCAGCGCGGGCTGCACCGGCTTCATCTATGCGCTCAGCGTTGCCCGGCAGTTCGTCGTCACCGGCGCCTCCCGAACCGCCCTGGTCGTCGGTGTCGAGATGCTCAGCAAGATCACCGACTGGACCGACCGCTCCACGTGCGTCCTGTTCGGGGACGGGGCCGGCGCTGCCGTGCTCAGGGCAGGTACCGACACTCACACCGGCATCCTCGCGACCTACCTGGCTGCCGACGGAACGGGCGGCCAGCACCTCTACATGCCGGCGGGCGGTTCGCGCCAGCCGGCCACGATCGAGACCGTCCAGCAGCGCCTGCACACCTGCAAGATGACCGGCAACGCTATCTTCAAGGTCGCGGTCCGCAGCATGGCCGATGCAGTCAGACACCTGCTGCACCAGACCGGCCTGAAACTCGACGATGTGAAGCTCCTTATCCCCCATCAGGCCAACCTGCGCATCATCGAGGCCACTACCAAGTTGCTCAAGTTCCCGTCCGAGAGGGTCTTCGTCAACATCGCCAAGTACGGCAACACCTCCTCGGCCACGACCATCATTGCGCTGGACGAGGCCCGCCGGGCTGAACTGGTTCACCCCGGCGATGTGGTGTTTCTCGTCGCGTTCGGCGCCGGCCTCACGTGGGGCGGCGTCGCCATCCGCTTCTAGCCGCACCGGCTGACGTTTCGTTCCCATCTCCCCTGTCCGAGCCGCACCCCGGCCTTGGCCGCTTCGCTGATTGACTCTGGGTCCGTCATTCTAGCATCTCGCCGTGGACTACCGTCTGCTTTCCCTGCTCGCGCTCGTGTGCTGGGGCGCATGGGGCTTCGCTACAAAACTGGTATCGCGGAGTCAGCCGGCCGAGGGCATCGCCTTCTGGAGCACTCTCGCGAGCATGCTGCCGGTCACTCTCTTCGCGCTGGCCGGCGGCGCGAGCCGCTGGATTCGGCCGGCCCCGCTCGTCATCGCCTCCGGGCTGGCCGCCGGCGTCGCATCGGTCCTCTTCTACGTGGCAATCCGCAAGGGCCCGGCGTCGGTGGTGATGCCATTGACCGGAATGTACATACTGATCCCGGCGCTACTGGGCTTCATCTTCCTGAAGGAACCGCCAACGGTCGCACGTGTTCTGGGGTTGATTTGCGCCGGCCCTGCGGTCTTCTTCCTGACGCGCTAAGCCCGGCGCGGCCGTACCGCGAGGTGCAGAATCCCGCCGGCGACGGCCAGCCCGGCGGCCACGAACATCACCGCGCGGTATCCGAACGCGCCGGTCAGGCCCAGCAGCAGCGCCCCGCCGACGGCGGACAGACTCAGCACCGACTGGAACATCCCCGCCGCCGTCGAGCGCTCGGGATTCACGCGCATCAACTCCCGCAGGGAACCAAGGTAGAGACACGACCACGACAGGGCGAGCACGACCTGTATCGGCACGATCTGCTTGAAACTGGTCACAAGCCCGAACGCGAAGAAGACGAGTGCCGACAGAACGAAACCCAGAATAATGAGCATGCGCTCCCCGGCTCGTTCCAGCAGGTTCATGAACAAGACCTGCCCGAGCGGATTGATGGCGAACACGATGCCGACCCATAGTCGGCTTGCGCCGCGGTCGGCCAGGAACAACGGAAATATCGACCAGATCGAAAACGCCCCGACGTGACGCAGCAGGACTGACAGGTAGATCGGCCAACTCCGCCTGAGGACGCGCATGTCGAGAAACGGCTGCTGCAGGCGGACGTGCTGGTGCTTCAGGCCCGTCCAGGCAAGGGCGACCGTCGCGGCCATCAGCGCCGCAGCCGACAGAAACACCCACTCGGGCCTGAGCATCCCCAGCGTGAAAGCGCCGATGCCCCAGCCCAGGGAACCAAAGCCGGTGAACCGGCCGAGCAGCTTGCTCCGGTCGTAGAAGTACGCCATCAGCGCTGCCGGGAAAATGCCGACGCAGGCGCCGGCGAATGCCCGGGCCGCAAACAGCCCCGCCAGATTCCGGGCAAACGTATGCAGCGCCAGAGCGACGGTCGCTGCCACGAGGCCGGCGACAACGAACTTCTTCCGGTCCCCGTACTCGGCCCAGCGGCCGAACACGATGCTCGATAGCAGGATCGTCGCCTGGTAGCAGGCAACCAGCAGCCCGATCTGCTGGCTGTTGGCCCCGAGTCCATTTGCCAGCAACGGGATGTAGACAACCGCCACCATCAGGCTGGCGTTGCTCAGCAGTTGGACCGCGTAGGCTGTCAGCAAGAGATGTCCGGCCGTCTACTGGCGAACCGGGAGCGGCGCCAACGGACTCAACGGCGAGGATCGATACCAGCTAACCAGCTTCTCGACTTCCGCACCGCGCCCGCGCACGGCAAGCACCTGTGCCCGGCGCAGCAGGAAGAAGCGATAGCGTTCGAGGCTCGCGCGGGTCCGCATGTCCGGCGGACGAGGTGGTACGCGAACCATCAGCCTGGAGTAGTCAAACTCGGGAATCATGGTGTCGCTTTGGAGTTGGAACAGCAGCCCAACCGGAACGCGGGCGACTCCGGGCAGCAGCTGCTTCGCATCGGTACCCGCATCCGCATCAAAGGTCGCATAGGCCGGCCGCTCCGGATTGCGGGTCACGAAGCTTGCGAGCATCGCGACGTACCGGCGCTGAATCTCGCTCGCGTCCCGCAGGCGGTTATGCTCGAACTGGTCAAGATACTCCCGGTACTGCGCGATTTCCGCCCCCGACCGCTCCACGAGCCACGGATAGGCGTGAGCCAGGTACTCGAAGTACCACGACCGTCGAAGCAGTTCTTTGTCAATCATGCACACGTCGGGCCGCACCTGTTCGACGTACTGCAGGTAGAACACCGGCGAATAGACATCCCACCAATCGGTGATGATGGTCGCGTTCTGCTCGGCCGACGCGAGCGTGTTCATAGCGTGGTCATAGGCGACGTAGTCGCCCCGCTTGCCCGCAGCGTTGAAGTTCAGCAGCAGAGCGGCCAGACCGGCGACCCAGACCGCGCGCCGCCACCTCCCCATCCGCCGGACGAGTCCATCCAGCCCGACCGCGCCAAACGCCGCGAGCGCGACCAGACACGGCAGGTAGTACGACTCGATGTCTGGAATCGAGTAGTTGACTGCGTAGGCGAACGCGGCGACGGCGGAAACCGCCAACCCGATGGCCAAGTTCCTCCTTTGACGAAACAGCCGCGCCGCGCCGTAGAATACAACCGGGACAAGCACGTAGACGAAACTGCGCGCCAGCAGCGCTGCGCCGCGCCCGGCATTGCTCATTACCTCAGCGAAGGACTGCGTGAACATCCAGACCTGGTATTGCCTGCCGGTGACATGCCACCAGAACCGCTCAAGGTTGTAGGGGCTGCCCCATGCCAGCAGCGGCCCGGCCCGCGCGCGGAGTGCGAGGAACAAGTAGGGCGAAACACCGAGAAGAAACAGCAGCACCATCACTGGAAGACGGCGGGCGAGTTCCCGCCGATACGTAACAACGACGGTCAAAGCTGCACCTAGAACCGCGCTCGCCGCCGACATGTGATTGGTCAAGGCCAGGCCGGCCAGGTACCCGAGAACCAGCAACGAGCGGCCCCGCTCGCATGACTCGACTGCGAGCCAGAGCAGCAGAACCAGTGCGAGCGTCAGACTGTACACCTCGACGTCAACGGCCACGGCCCAGACCGGAGAAGAAAACCCGAGCAGAAGCGCTCCCGTGCCCGCAGCCGTCCGCGACAGCCCCATTCGCAGCCCGAGCAGCAGGAACAGCCCGACGCCCGCTGCCGCGAGCACTGCGCTCAACACCGCCACGCGGTTCACGACCATGCCGACCGGCACCAGACTTGCCAGCCTGCCCAGCATTGTGTACAGCGGATACCCGGTCGGGTGCAGGATATTCAGCAGGTAGCAGCCAGCCGCCAGCTCACCCGAATCAATCAGGCCGACGGTGGGAGAGAGGGTCAGGAGATAGACAACGAAAACAACCGGAACCACCAGCCAGACCAACTGCTGCCGGAACACCCTCACCCCATCCCCTCTCCCTCTGGGAGAGGGCGAGAACGAGGGCATCCGGTCAACTGCAAACTGGGAACTGCCAACTGGTCACTCGCCCAGGTATGCTGCCTTCACCTTCGGGTCTCGCAGCAGTTCCGCGGCCGGACCGGAAAGCACGACCTTGCCGGTCTCCAGCACGTAAGCCCGGTGCGCCACCTGCAGGGCCATGAACGCGTTCTGCTCCACGAGCAGGATTGCTGTCCCCTGTCGATTTATCTCGCGGATGATGTCGAATATCTCGCGCACGAGTATCGGCGACAGGCCCATCGAAGGCTCATCGAGCATCAGCAACTTCGGCCGTGCCATCAGCCCGCGTCCCATCGCGAGCATCTGCAGCTCCCCGCCCGAGAGCGTCCCCGCGGTCTGGTCCAACCGTTCCTTCAGCCTCGGGAATGACTTGAACACCCTTTCCATCGCGACCCCGGCCTCTCCCCGCGGCCGGTTGTACGCACCAAGCAGCAGGTTCTCGCGCACTGTCAGATACGCGAAGGGCTGCCTCCCCTCCGGCACGTGGGCGATGCCGAGCTTCACCACCTGATGCCCGGCCATACCGTCAATCCGCCTGCCGTCGAACGCAATCTCGCCCTCGGACGGCTTGAGCAACCCGGAAATCGTCCTCAGCGTCGTACTCTTGCCCGCGCCGTTGGCCCCGACCAGGGTGACGATTTCACCCTCGTGCACCTCGAACGAGATACAATGCAGAGCACGAATCGCGCCGTAGTCAACCGCAAGGTCGCGGACGCTCAGCAGCAACGGAGCAGGTAGAGGCTGAGGTTGAGAGGAAATCATCACTGCCTCTGCCTTAACCCAAGCCCTCCGAATGGCTGTCCAGTGACAAGACCGGAACAGTCAATTGGGCATTCTCCTTCATTCGTACTTGATTCGGAATTCGGACGGGTGCCTGCGGCACCGCTTCGCGAGCGTCCTTCGTCATTTCCCCAGGTATGCCTCAATGACCTTCGGGTCCTGCCGGATCGCCTCGGGCGCGCCCTGGGCGATGACCTCACCGAAGTCCATCACCACCACCCGCTCGCATACGCCCATCACGACCTTCATCTGGTGCTCAATCAGCAGCACCGTCAGCTTGAACCGCTCCCTGACGAACCGGATGAGTTCCATCAGGCTCCCGACCTCGAACGGATTCATGCCGGCTGCCGGCTCGTCCAAGAGCAGCAGCTTCGGGTCGGACACGAGTGCCCGCGCGATTTCGACCCGCCGCTGCTCGCCATACGGCAGGTTCCGCGCCAGCTCGTCTCGCCTGCCCTCCAGCCCGAAAATCGACAGCAACTCGACTGCCCGCTCAGTCACCTGCCGCTCTTCGCGCCTGAACGCCGGTCCGCGCAGAATCGTGCTCGCCAGCCCGGCACCGCCCCGGTGGTGGTGCGCAACCCGGATGTTGTCGAGCACCGAGAGCTGCTTGAACAGCCTGGTATTCTGGAACGTACGCGCAATCCCGCGCTGGTAGATACGGTAGGGTCTCATTCCGCCGATGTCGGTACCGTCGAACGTTATGGTGCCCTCGGTCGGCACGTACATCCCGGTTACCAGATTGAACACGGTCGTCTTCCCTGCGCCGTTCGGTCCGATCAAGCCGACCAGCTCGTGCTCAGCCATTGACATGGTGAAGTCATGCACGGCCACCAGACCACCGAAGGCCTTGGTGAGAGACTGGATCTCAAGCACGACGCCCACGCCTAGAACCTCAAGTCCGAATGACGAAGCTCTAATGACAATTGAATGTCCCAAGCTCGAATGACGAATTCGGACTTGCCGGCCATTCGGGCTTGATTCGGAATTCGAGCTTCGAACTTCGTCATTTCTTCTCGTGCGGTCTCAGGAACCTGAACTCGGTCCCGGCAAAGATGCCGCCCGGCCGGACCAGCATGAAGACGACCAGGAGCAGCGGGTAGATGACCCAGCGCCAGTCCTGGACTGCCGGCGGCAGCGCAATCCTCAGACCTTCGAGCAGAAACGTCCACGCGACCGCGGCGACGATGGTGCCCGAGATACTACCCAACCCACCGAGCACCACGACCAGCAGCACGTCGATCGACTTCAGGAAGTCGAAGTTGGACGGGTGCAGGAATACGAACAGGTGCGCGTAGAGGCCTCCGGCCACGCCTGCGAACATGCAGCCGACTACGAACCCCAGAGTTTTGTAACGCGTGCTGTCGATGCCCACTGCCTCGGCCGCCAGTTCGTCCTCACGCACCGAAATCAGGGCCCGGCCGATGCCAGAGAAGACGATGTTGCGCAGCACCACGACGGCAACCACCGCCAGCGGGAACACCCAGACGAACGTGGTCAGCTTGGGGATTGCGCTCATGCCCCGGGACCCACCCATCATCGGAATGACCGTGTCCGAGTTGTCGAACAGCACCTTCACGATTATCCCGAAGCCGAGCGTGGCGATGCCGAGATAGTCGGACTTGAGGCGGAGTATCGGCAGCCCGATGAGCAAGGCAACCAGGCCGGCGACCACGGCTCCGGCGACCAGCCCGACCAGCAGGATTGCCGGGTTGTGCCCGCCGATGCTGCGGGTGACGAGCGCGGCCGTGTACGCGCCGATGCCGTAGAACGCGGCGTGGCCAAGCGAGAACTGCCCGGTGTAGCCGTAGATGAGGTTCAGGCCCAGCCCGGAAATGGTGATGATCCCGGCAAGACATGTTATCTGATGCCAGTACGGGTTCAGGATGCCGGTCAGTATCAGCGCCTCAACCGCGACGAAGCCGACGGCAGCAACGAGCAAAGCCAGAAGCCCGCTGTGAATCCTCCGCTGCCCGCTCATGGCGCTGAAACCCGAAGCCCGCACTGTCCGACAGTGGCCGCCGAGGCCAAGCACGAAGGACGAATCAATTGCCAAGTCCTAATGACCAATTGGGCACTCTCGCTCATTCGGGCTTGATTCGTCATTCGGGTTTCGAGTTTCGTCATTGCCCTCTAGACTTTCTCCCGCGTCGGCCTGCCCAGAATCCCGGACGGACGCACCAGTAGCACGAGTATCAGTATCCCGAACGCCACGGCGTCACGGAGGGTCGAGGAAATGTAAGCAGACGTGAACGTCTCAACCACGCCCATGATGAGCGAGCCGAGCATTGCGCCGGGAAGCACGCCGACTCCGCCGAGCACCGCCGCGACGAACGCCTTCAACCCCGGCATCACGCCCATGAACGGGTTTATCTGCGGGTAGGCGATGCCGTACAGCACGCCGCCGGCGCCGGCCAGTGCCGAACCCACGCCGAACGTCACCGAGATAATCCAGTCAACGTTGATGCCCATCAACCGCGCCGTGTTGTGGTCATACGACACCGCCCGCATCGCCATCCCGGTCCGGGTCTTGTTCACGAACAGGGTGAGCGCCACCATCAGCAGAGTCGAAACCGCGAACACGATTATCTGAATATTGCTGATAGACACGCCGCCGACGTTGAACGACGTGACGGCAAACGGCCTCGGGAAGGCCCGGTAGTCCGGCCCGAACATGAACCGCAGGCTCGTAAAGTACTCGAGGAATAGCGACACGCCCATGGCGGTAATCAGGGACGAGATGCGCGGGGCGCTCCGCAGCGGGCGGTAGGCGACGCGCTCGATGAACATGCCGAGTGCCCCGCACGCCACCATCGCCGCAACGATGGCGAGCGGCCACGGCAGCTTCCAGCTCGCCAGCGCGTAGAAGCCGACGTATGCGCCCACCATGAACACGTCCCCGTGCGCGAAGTTGATGAGCCGCACGATACCGTAGACCATCGTGTACCCAAGCGCAATCAGGGCGTACACAAAGCCTAGTTGGAGACCGTTGATAAGCTGCTGCAGGAAGTATGACACGAGCTTCCTAGAATCCTAAAACCGCTTCGGAAGTCAAGCCGCGCACATCCCGGACCCGGATCGGAGGCTACCACCAAGACACTGACTCACTGAGAGCGGCCGAAGTCAGGATGCAGAAACTAGAGTGCAGAATGCGGAATTCCGGGCACTTCTGACTTCTGCAGTCTGCCTTCTGACTTCTGCCTTCGGCCGAACTCGGCCCAGGTCTCGGGCAGACCGGCTTGACTTGGTTCCAGGTCATTCTAAAATGAGTGTGACCGGTTAGCCCAAAGGAGGCAGTATGTCCGGAAAATGTCTGCTCCTGTTCTTTGCTGCCGGGCTTGTCGCATGGCTGCCCGCGCAGGACTTGGTAATCGACAGCCACGAGGTGCCGTCCGTCGTGGGCACCTATGGCAAGTTCAAGCAAAACAGCTCATCTTTCTCCTGGACTGCGTTCGATTCAACCCGAACCCACTGGGACCTGACCTCGTATCCGGGCGGCCTTTGGTCGAGAGTCGGCCTCGTCGTCTGGACCGCGGGCCAGTCCCCTGCTCCGGAATCGATGCAGGCCGATGCGCCTGACCCGCAGGTAATGGAAATCGACACGCTGGGTGATGGCTCGGTCCAGTACATCTACCAGTACAAGGATTCATCCGCCCTGCAGACCGACGGCATAGATTTCATGCTGCTGACCTATCGGGTCATCGGCAACTACCGGCCGGATGCTGCGGTGTACTCCACGCCGATGCATTATGGTAAGAACTGGTCGAGTGCCGTGAGCTGGCAGTACGAGTTCCTCATCGGCTTCCCCTACGGCGCGACCGAGTCGCACACCAAGCGCATCGTGGCCAAGGGCAAGGTCAAGGTGCCTATTTCCGGTGACTACTACTGGCCGTGCCTCGTCATCCGGGACCACATGACCTTCTCCGATAATTACGGCAGCAACGACTCGCGGTGGATATACGAATGGGTCGTGCCCGGCGTTTTCAGCGGTGCCAACGGCGTGGCCGCGGCGCTGAGCCAGAGCAATGCGGGCGAGAACTTCACCAACGTCGCGACGATGATGCAGCTCTCGGTCGGCAATATCCCGGGCCGGGACCTGCGCCCGCCTGCCTTCTCGTACACGCGCGTCTGGCCGGACACGAGCTTTCTCGGGCCGTACGTTGTCTGGACGGTGATACAGGATAACGACGCGGTTGGCGAAGAGTCGCTCTTCTACCGGGTGGACACGGGCGCCTGGGTCGGGGCCGAGCCGGATTCGGCACGGACCGACACGTTCTACTTCACGATACCTTCGGTCGCTATGGCCTCCCGGGTTGACTACTACTTCTGGGCGAGGGACAGCTTCTCAGCCAATAACGACGTCGACCTCTGGACCACGTGGCCGGTCTGCTCTCCGGAGAGCACGATGATCACGTTCCACGTGGATGTAACCGGAACGACTGAACAGGAGCCGCCGGTTCCGGGCCGCATCGGACTCTCAGCCTCCCCCAACCCCTTCGGCGACGCGACCACGTTCTACTTCAACTACCCACACGTGCGCCGGGCCACAATCAAGGTCTTCGCCAGCTCGGGCGAGCTTGTCCGCACTCTCGAGATGTCGCCGGTGCCGAGCCTCGGGTTTCAGGCCCACTGGGATGGCCGGGACGAACTGAGCGAATCACTACCTGCCGGCACGTACCTCTACCGCGTCGAAAGCTCCGGGTACACGGAGACGAGGAAAGTGACTTTGACGCGGTGACGCGTCAAAGTCATCCCGCTCGTTCCGGAGCCTGCCCTGAGCGAAGCCGAAGGGGTGGCGCAGCCACACGAAGTCGAGGGTTCTCGTCCTGGCAGCAGGTAGAGCGAAGTCAGAAGCCAGGAGCTAGAAGTCAGAGTGCAGAAGTAGGACAGTAATGGAACTTAAGACAATCGCCGTCAGCCGGCCGGACGACACCAACGTCATCCTCGGCCAGACGCACTTCATCAAGACCGTCGAGGACATCCACGAACTGATGGTGACGTCGGTGCCAGGCGTGAAGTTCGGGCTGGCCTTCAACGAAGCCTCCGGCCCGTGCCTGGTCCGGCACTCAGGGACCGACGCCGAGCTTGAACAACTGGCAATCAAGAACTCACAGGCAATTGGCGCCGGGCACACCTTCACTCTCATAATGCGCGGAGCCTACCCTATCAACGTCCTGACCCAGCTCAAAACCCTGCCCGAAGTCTGCTCCATCTTCTGCGCCACCGCCAACCCGGTCTCGGTCATCGTGACCGAGAACGAAACCGGCCGAGGTATCCTCGGCGTGATTGACGGCGAAAAACCCAAAGGCGTCGAAGGCGACAAAGAAATCGCGGACCGCAAGGCCTTCCTCAGGAAAATCGGCTACAAACAGTAGCCCTCACCCCTTCCCTCTCCCTTCAAAGGAGAGGGTTCTTCTATTCAGCCGAAGCCGGAAGGCAGAAACCAGAATGCAGAACCGCCGACCCGGAAGGGCTTAACCACAGATGTACTGCCGGACAGGGGCCGCTGAGGCCAACACAGATAGACAAACAGGTAGGAGCACCTACTCTGACATTGCGGCTTGGATGGTCACTGGCGCCTGGTACTTGATCATTGACTGCCAACTGCAAACTGGGGTATGACCCTGGGCGCGGAACGCGCCTCACTGGAAACTCGCGGCGTGGCCGCGGCCCATCTTTGTGTCTTTGTGGTGAACCGGTTTGAAAGAGAAAAGCCGGAGTTGAATATCTCCGGCTTTCCCTGTGTCCTTCGGCTTACGCCGAGGGACTTAGCGGGTTTGGGGGCTCTCGGGAGCCCTCGTATCATTCTGCCTCATAACCGGCCATCGGTCAAGCACGGCACAGCGCGACGGCCCTGGCCGATACGGCCGCTCTGGTCCGCTTGGCCGAGTCTGGTCAGCTAGCTGTAGGAGACGCCCTTACGGCCCCGCGCGCGTCAGGAATCGCCGGTCGCCCTGCCGGAATCAGACTCCGCCATCTTGACCTTTGATATCTGCACTTTGCAGTCGGACTTGGCGGACGGAGCCAGCTATCCCCGCCCCGCCAATCTAGAATCTGGAATCTACAGTCTGGAATGACATTGCGTCAGGAATCGCCGATAGCGTCGCTGGGACTATCCCTGCGCGCTTGACTTCTCGCGTTTCGCATCTATTCCTCACACCGGAATGCAGCATCCAGGTGACCAACAGCCCGCTCTCCCGGTCCCGTTGCGACGCATTGAGCAGGCGATTCTGCAGGTCCGTGGACATCGGGTGATGCTTGATGCCGACCTGGCGGCGCTCTACGGCGTTGAGACCAAGGCGCTGGTCCGGGCAGTCAAGCGCAACGCGGACCGGTTCCCGGAAGACTTCATGTTCCAGCTCAATCCGCAGGAGTTCGACAACTTGAGGTGCCAAATTGGCACCTCAAGTTCCTGGGGCGGCCGACGCCACGCGCCTCATGCTTTCACTGAGCAGGGCGTAGCCATGCTATCAAGCGTACTCCGCAGCAAACGCGCCGTGCAGGTCAACGTCGAGATAATGCGTACCTTTGTCCGTCTGCGCCGGATTCTGGCCGATAACGCCGGGCCCGCCCGGAGGCTGGATGACCTGGAGAAGAAGTACGACGTCCAGTTCAAGGCGGTCTTCGACGCCATCCGCAGCCTGATGCAACCGCCCGCGCCGAAGAAGAAGCGCATCGGCTTCGTCACCGACGACGATAAGCCCAGCCGGACCGGCTCAGGTTCGGACTTTATCGCCCGAGACCGCCCTCGCCGCCGCACTCGCCGCTAGTGTTCCACCAATAATGTTTTGACTTGTAGATGATTCGCGGTATGATTCAGCCATGCTTGTATTCAAAAAGGAGACAGCGTGGCAAAGTTCTACC
>Ga0208046_1000114_pt1 | contig 16092 bp, 14 predicted proteins | sample PL_2010_300m_FD_184161 | JGI IMG/M metagenome (GOLD analysis project Ga0208046, IMG submission 184161) | Freshwater microbial communities from Powell Lake, British Columbia, Canada to study Microbial Dark Matter (Phase II) - PL_2010_300m... | ecosystem: Environmental > Aquatic > Freshwater >... | reverse complement strand
GTCATTAACAACAGGAGGACGTTTGAATAGCTACGAACTCGCGATGATTGTCAGCCCGGACCTGGCCGAGAAGGATGTGCAGAAACTCGCCCAGGACTCCAAGGAGCTGCTGGCGGCCAGCGGCGCAACCGCCGTCTCGGATGAACAGGTGGAGCGCCGGGCGCTCGCCTACCCGATAAAGAAGCACAACGAAGCCAACTACGTGTACATCAACTTCTCCGGCCCGCCGACGGCACCCGAGAAGTTCCGCTACGAGATGCGGCACCGCGAAGGTCTGATGCGGATGGCATTCGTGTGCAAGCCAGTGCCCAAGCCGCCGGCCGAAGTTGCCGTGCCGGCCGCGCCGGAACCTGGCCCGGAGGCGTCCGGTGCCTGAGCCCGAGCGAAGCGGACAACGCAACCCGGGCACGCCCTTGAGGCTGGGAAGTCTCAACGTCGTAATACTGCTGGGCCGGGTCACGATGGACCCGGACCTACGCTACACGCCTTCTGGCACAGCGGTGTTGGGTTTTCGGATCGCCGTGAACCGGCGCTGGCGGGACAAGCAGACGGACGAATGGAAGGAGGATGCCTCCTTCTTCCAAGTCAATGTCTGGGATCAGGCGGCAGAACGGCTGAGCAAGACGATGAGGAAAGGCTCGGCGGTCCTGGTCGAAGGCCAGCTCCGCAGCCGGACCTGGGAAGGCAAGGACGGCGAGAAGAAGTCCGTAGTCGAGATTCACTCATCCCGGACTCAGGTCCTGGACAAGCAGGAATTCGCTCCCGAGCCGGGTGCCGGGCCTTCGGCTGAAGAACCGGACGTCCCCAAGGACCAGCTCGACGACATCCCGTTCTAGACGGACGGGGACCGTCCCCGCATGGGGACTGTCCCCAGGGTTCTAGGGTCCCTCGTTCGGAGACGGCTTCGGTGTCGAGCTGGGTAGTACCCTGTCTTCCTTGTTTTGGAAGTGGTACGGCAGCGGGAACCAGACGCGCACCGGCTGTCCATAATGCTCGGCCGGGGCAAATGAGCCACGCAGCGCGCTAGCGCACGCCGACGAATCGGCAGCCGCATAGCCGGAAGAACGCACGATTCGGGCTGCCAGCACCCCGCCATCGAAGTCCACCAGTGCCTCCGCATCGGCCACGCCGCTGAAACTGCACTGCTTCAATGCCTCTGGGTAGCCCGCCGGCTCCAACGCGATAGGCTGAGGCGGCTTCTGCACCTTGTAGAAGCTGACCGTATTCTCAAAATCACCCAACAACGGAATCACCGAGGGATTCCAGTAGCGGAGCATGCCCGGATGGCTGAACCTGAGCACCACCGTGTCGCCCGTCTGGACTCTGACTCCCGAGTCCGGCGCCTGCGCCGCCGCGAAAAAGAGCGGCACCTTTGCCGTATCGACCTCGACCTGTTCGAACCGTGACACCAGCCCGAGTTTCCTTAGCGCCCGGTGGGCGTGGTAGATATCCTGACCAACCAGCGTCGGCACTGTCAGTGAATCCGCGGCTGCGCCGGCGCAAACCAGCGTCACTGCAAGAAGCAGCGTTGTCTTGGCACTCGAACTCATGACTCAGCTTATTCAGACCGCAGCTTGCTGTCAAACCCGATATAACCAGAGCGCCCGCGGACGCGGGCGCTCTCAAGACTGAATCGGGCTTGCCGCTACCGGGTCAGCGTCAGTTTGCCGGTCATGCGCCTGCCGTCAAGCGCATACCGGTACAGGTAGACGCCTTCGGGAACAAGCGCACCGGATTCGGACCGGCCATCCCAAGTCACACTGAATTGGCCCGCCTCGCTCCGGCCCTTAACCAACGTCCGGACGTCTCTACCGACCGCGTCAAAGATGGCAAGCGACACGTTGCCGCGATGCGGCACCGCGTATGACAGCCGCGTGCTGCGGCCGAACGGGTTCGGCCCGACTGCGACGTCCATCCGGCTGGGCGGAGCGACCTTCGGTCCTTGGATGCCGACCGGGTTTGCCCATTTCTGAACCACAATCGGGTTGTTGGTGGCATCGCCTTCGGTCCCGTAGATGCGGAACCCGGCATGCTGGTCAATCAAGTACGTAACCATGACCGTGTCGCCAATCGGATTCAGCATCGACGGGAACCGGTAGGTCACGTCCCCGCCGTCGGTGATCTTCGTCCCGGCCTCCCAGTTCACTCCGTTGTCGGTCGAGTACGAATACCAGATATCGGCGCGCACGCGTTCCGGCGGGCCCGGCTCCACGTTCACTCCGTCGAACTCCTCCCAGGCCACGAACAGGTTGCCCCTGTCGTCCTCGCCCAGGCTCGGCCGGGCGCAGATCATGACGTTGTACCCGACGGGGGCGTTCAACGACTCCGGCGACGCGATGTGGATCCGGTTCCACGTATCCGGGTTGGCCGTGCACCAGTGCCATATTTCACCGGGCAGAATCCAGTTGGTGTCACGGACGTACGGACTTACGTTGCCGACAATGTGCAGGTTGTCGTTCCTGTCGTAGAGCGGGAAGAGCGACGTGATGTGGTAGGACGGTACGGTCTCCGAGCCCGGGTTGAATGCTGGCGGGAACCCAAGGTCAACCGGCGGGTTCCAGTCATTGCCGCGGTCCGGAGACTCGCGATAGAAACCCGGCGACTGCATGTAGCCGGCGGCCGGGGTCGTAACCCAGGTGATGCAGACCTTGTTCGAACCGGAAACCTTTGACGTGGCGATATTGTGGTCCGGGAACCCTGGATCGGGTTGCGGCGAGGGTATCCCCGCCGGGGGATCCCAAGTCGGCCATGCGGTTGAACGGCTCCAGTACAACAGGTCATTGGGCTCCACGCCTTGCATCAGCGCCAGATGGTAGTACCCGTTCTCACCGACCGCGATCCACGGCCACTGGAGGATGTCGAGCGTCGGCTCGCCCGGCGCGTATTCGAAAATGCCGGCGCCGACGTCCGCGTCCCGCGCCACGATCGGCGCAATATCCGGCGACGTCGAGATATGGTGTGCCGAGATGACCGCCACGCCGTTCGTGTCGACGTCGATGTTGCCGTACCCCGTACGATCCGAGAACACGTTGACGCCTGCCTGCATGAAGTCCGGGTCGGTCCAGTTCCAGGCGTTGGCGCTGTAGTCGTAGAAGTTGTAGCGCATGTTGCGGTCCGGAAACGTGGTGTTCACCAGGTCGGCCGAGTACATCCACAGGACGTGGACTCCCTTGCCCGGAGTCTGCGTCAGCATTCTCAGTGCCGGGCCGTTCGCGCCCCAGTCGTAGGTTGTGCCTCCGACCGTATCAACGGTGCCGATGGTGAATCGCGCCTCGCGACTCGGGCTCGAACCGGACTGCGGGCTCGACGGAAGTACTTCCCCTTCAACGGGAAGTACGGTCACGGGCTGCATGGACACGGCGAACACCAACGCCGGTACCAGCAGCATCAGGCTCACGATACTGCGCATTCGGTTCCTCCTTTGTAGGTTTCGCACACTATTGCTCTCAGCCGGATCAATCCGGCTGGTTTTCAGCCTTGTAAGATTCTAATGGCCAGCGGACGCCAGTCAAGCAACAAAGGCCGGCCTAGAGTTCGAACTCTCCCCGGCCCACCACAACCACCCTGCCGCCGACCCGTACCAGAATGGCTCCGTCCCTCTCCCCTCCCTGCAGATAGAGAAGCGACGGCCGTTTCATCTCCACTCCCTGCTCGGTCTGGATGGCGAACTCGCCCGTACCCAGATACCGGTGCCTGACCAGCCACGCGCACAGGCAGCCGTTCGCGCTGCCGGTCGCCGGGTCCTCCGGCACGTCGTAGTAGTCGCAGAAGACCCGCACGTGCAGCTTGCACTGCGGGTCAAGGGTTTCCGGAGAGAACGCGAGCACCGCCTTGGCCTCGAGCCGGTCGGTCAGCCGGTAGTACTCGGCCAGATTCACCTTGATGCCCTGCATCGCGGCCAGAGTCTTGACCGGGACGACGAGGAAAGGAAGCCCGGTTGAAACCTCCTGGACCGGAAAGCGGCTCTCGATGTCGGCCAACGCCAGACCCAGTGTCTGGGCTGCCCCTGTCGGCTCGACCGCCGCGCCGAATACCGGTGGAACCTGGGTCATCACCAGTCGCTCTCCCTTTTCCTCCACCGCCACCGGCACGACGCCGACCTTGAGGTCCAGTTTGACCTCGTCTGGCTTGCGCCCGAGGAACCGGTCCCATATCACGAACGCCGTCCCGAGAGTCGGGTGTCCGGCAAACGGCACCTCGCGTGCCGGCGTGAAGATGCGCACCGGCCACCCGCGCTCATTCGGCCCGTCCGCCAGGATGAACGTTGTCTCGCTGAAGTGAATCTCCCTCGCCAGCGTCTGCATCTCCTCATCCGACAGCCCTGCCCCATCCGGGAACACCGCGAGTTGGTTCCCCTCAAACCGCCGGCGCGCAAACACGTCGCAGATGATAAACTCACGCTTCATGGCTCAGAATCCTACCCTCTCTCATCGGCAGGTCAAGCGGGCTTGCGGCACCGATACTGAGCCCTGCGATGCACCTCGCCAGCGGCGATGCTGGACTCACAGCACAAGGGCAGGCCTTCGCCCGCCCCTGCTTCTGCCAACTCCTGTATGACCGTGGGCGCGGAACGCGCCTCACTGGCAGCTCGCGGCGCAACCGCAGCGCACCCGCTTGGCCGAGTCCGGTCAGCTATTTGTAGGAAATGCCCTTGCGGCTTGGTACGTGAGGAGTCGGATACTGCTTGGGCGGTTCCCGCTACGCGCTCTTGGCCCGGCGCTGGTAGCGGGTGAACAACCAGTTCAGGAAGTAGCGGGCAAACTCAGGGTTGTCGTTCACCTGCTTGTAGAACTTGAAGTTGGTGTCAATCATGTCCTGCATCTTTTCAGTCGCGGCCTGGTCGAACGTGAGCCGTACGTTCTCGGGCGGGTTCACGCGCTCACTCGCCTCAAGCGCGGGGCTCTTGGCCAGCGACTCCTCAAGCTGCGCGATGAAGACCTTGTCTTCGTCTTTGAAGTCGGTCCCGAACCGGTCGTTGAGTTCCTTGATGATGCGCGATAACTGCTCCAGTTCCTCGCCCGGCACGAGCACGCCGCCGTTCGCTCCGGCCGGCTCAATCTGCTTCTCGCCGCCCGCCAGCTTCACCTTGCCTTCAGAGGTTTTCTCCAGCCGGTGCGACTCCATGTCCACAGCCTGTTGTATCTCGACGGGCAGTGCCATTCGTGGAATCGGCAGCTTCATTCGGAGCAGCCGGGCAAACTGATAGAACCGTTCCAGGTCCGCGTCGGCGAAGGTAACTATCTGTGACAGGAACGCGTATAGCCGCACGTAGTCAATTAGCTCAGACCGGAAGTCCAGTTGCGTCTCTGCCGGCAGCTTCTTGTAGCGCTCCACAATCGGGTCGAGCAGCGCGTGCACTTGCGCCTGCGTAGCGCCACGGTCGAAGAACGCCTTGCCGAACTCCTTCACTTCGGCGTCCGAATATAGCCCAAACCCGGCCAGTTTCGTTTGCTTGTCGTACAGCAGGTTCGGGTCAGTCGCCTTCGAAAGCAACGTCTTCTCGTAGTACGGCTCGAACGCCTTCTGTATCTCGTCGGTCGTATTGGCGAAGTCCAGCACCACTGTCTCTTTCTTGCCCGGATGCACCCGGTTCAACCGAGACAGGGTCTGCACCGCGTGGACTCCACCGAGCTTCCGGTCAACGTACATCGTGTGCAGCAGCGGCTGGTCAAACCCGGTCTGGAACTTCTCGGCCACGACCATGAACCGGTACTCGTCCTTCTTGAACGTGCCCGCGGTCTGCCGTTCCGGGAATCCGTTGAGGCCGGCTTCGGTGTTGTCACAGCCGGCATCTCTAACCGTGCCCGAGAATGCAACCAGCGCCTTGTACTTCGCCCCGCGCTCCGTGAGCATCTTTCGCAACGCCAGGAAGAACCGCACCGCGTGCAGCCGGGACCTTGTCACAATCATCGCCTTGGCCGTGCCATTGATGCGGTCCACCACGTGGTTGTCGAAGTGCTCCAGGATAATGGCGAGCTTCTCCTCGATGGCATGCGGGTGCAGGGTCACGAACGACCGGAGCAGCGCCTGCGCCTTCTTCTTGTCGTAGCGCGGGTCGTCGGCGATGGTCTTCCACAGGTTCCAGTACTCGTGATAAGTCGTGTAGTTCTCCAGCACGTCCAGGATGAAGTTTTCCTCGATAGCCTGCCGCATCGGGTACAGGCTGAACGGCTCGAACCTCCCGTCGGTCCGCTTCTTCCCGAACATCTCCAGCGTCTTGGCCTTGGGCGTGGCGGTGAAGGCGAAGTAGCTGACATTGGGCTGGAACCCGCGCGACTTCATCTGCTCCAGCACCACGTCCTCGTCGTCCTCCCACTCCTTGCCCTCGACCAGTTCGGCATCCTCCAGCTTGCCGCCCTTGAACACCATGTTCAGGTAGCGCCGGGACTCGCCGGTCTGTGACGAGTGCGCCTCATCGATGATGACCGCGAACCGCGCCCCGGGCAGGTTCTTGATTTCCTCAGCAATGACCGGGAACTTCTGCAGTGTCGTCACCACAATCGCCTTGCCCGCCTCAAGCGCTGCCTTCAACTGGCGGGACGTCTCGTCAATGTTCTCGACCAAGCCCGCGGTCTGCTCGAACGACTTGACCACACCCTGCAACTGCCGGTCAATCACCCTCCGGTCGCTGATGATGACAATCGAGTCGAAGACCCGCTTGTCCTTGTCGTCGTGCAGCGACGCGAGCTGATGCGCCAGCCACGCAATCGAGTTCGACTTGCCCGAGCCCGCGCTGTGCTGGATTAGATACCGCTGGCCCTGCCCGTGCTCCCGCGCGTCGGCAATCAACCGGCGCACGCAATCGAGCTGATGGAAGCGCGGGAAGATGACCTTCTTGTGCTTGCGGCCCGCGTCGTCCTCTTCCTCAACCTCGTGGACAAAGTACTGCAGCAGGTTCAAGACGCTGTCCCGCGCCCAAACCTGGTCCCACAGGTAGCTCGTCGCGTACCCGGTCGCCTTGGGCGGGTTGCCCGCGCCGAACGCGTAGCCCTTGTTGAACGGCAGGAACTTCGTGCCCGGCCCCTGCAGCCGAGTCGTCATCAGCACGAGGTCCGAGTCAACGCAGAAGTGTGCCAGGCAGCGCCGGAACCGGAACAACGGCTCACGCGGGTCACGGTCGAGCCTGTACTGACTGACCGCATGCTTCACGTTCTGGCCGGTCAGCAGGTCTTTCAACTCAGCAGTGAACAGCGGAATGCCGTTCAGGAACAAACCCATATCTAGGCTCTTGCCGGTGTCCTTCTCGCTGAAGTGCAACTGCCGCACGACCGTGAAGATGTTCCCCTCATACAGCTTCTGCACCTTCGGGTTCAGCCCGCTTGCCGGCCGGAAGAACACCAGCTTAAACCCACAACCCGAATCCTTCACGCCCCGCCGCAGCACGTCCAGCGTTCCCCGGCTCTCTATCTCCGATGCGAGACGCTGCAGGAACCGCTGCTTCACCTCTGCGCCGTGATACGACCGCAGCTTCTCCCACGTCTCTGGCTGAGTGGCCAGGATGAAGTCCACAACCGTATCCGGCAGCAAGCACAACTGCCGGTCGTACTTCTCGCAGCTCTCGCGCCGATACCCACCGGGCATGAACAGCGTATCGCCCGGCTTCGCGTCAGCGGCTCCGCTCGGCTCCTGTCCTGCCGGCCAGCCGTTCACAAGGATGGCCTCGATGTGTCCCTCGAAATCGCGCTCTGATATGTCAGGCACAAATCACCCCGCAATCCTGTCCGGGTTCACGGCATCGCGGTCCCATCGCGCAGGGTTGGCCGCGATGTACCGCCGAATCCGCGCCAACGACCCGTCGTCCCGAATGATGTGTTCGTGATAATTCCGCTGCCATACGACCGCGCCAGGCGTCCCACGTAACGCGTTGATACGTTTGGCCGCGGCGGATTTGAACCCGCGCACCATCGCGCCGATTGTCCGCGACGGCGACCGAAACGCCGTGGCCGGTTTCGTGTCCGGTTCGGCGTTCGGTAGGGGCGTATCGACATACGCCCCGGTCCCCGCCCCGGCATTGCCGCACGCCCGCGCATTGGGCGTATTGCCATACGCCCCTACGATACGCACAACGAAATGGACGTGGTTCGGCATCACCACAAACGCATCCAACCGCATTTCGGGCCGGATGACCGGCGTCCGCGCCAATTCATCCTGCACGATTTGTCCGCACGCGTTCAATCGCATCCCGCCGCCGACCACGTCGCCGAACAGACAGGTCCTGTCCTGGGTACAGATGGTCACGAAATACGCCCCGGCCTGACCGTAATCATACCCGGACAGCCGAATCGAACGTCGGTCGTGCGCGACGATTGCGTCTGGTTCGGCTATTCCGCGCACCCGACCCGCCTCGACCTCATCGGTGCCCGGCCGGGCTAGCGCCTTGAGTCGGTCCCGGACCGACGCCGCAAGGTCGGCCACCGGCCGTCTCACAGCAGCGCCTCCATGTAGGGCCTGATGACGTTCGCCACGCGACAGACATCGGCCATCCTCATCAACTCATCGACCGTGAAACGCTTCTCGCGCCACCCCTCGCGCAGCGCCTCCAGTGCCACGTCCAGCCCGACCTTGTTCCTGTACTTGAAACAGTCAGCCACGGTCTTTGCCACGGAATAGACGCGCAGCCCCACGCCGGCATGCCTGTGCACCTCAATGCCGGCGCTGAACGCCGGCCCCGTGAACTTCATCACCTTAAGCCCAACCTGTGGACGACGCCGCGGGACTGAATCGGTCCGTGGGTCAATTGCTATCCAGACCTCACGCGGAAGCTGGGTAGTGAGTTCGTGAAACGTGAGGGCCGAAAGCAGACAGAACACCGCGCGCGGGGCAATGCGCTGGACCAGAATCCAGCTATGCTTCTCGGTCAGGTCAGCATCGCGCCACACATAAAGCCCGCGGCTGACACGTTCGATGACACCCGACCGCACCAACTCCGCGACGTCGCGCGGGTGCAGCCCAAGCGCGGCGAGCCGCGAGGACTCGAGCACCCAGCCCGAACGGCTGAAAGTCCTGGCGAGCTTCTTCGTATCCATTATGGTTTCAGGCAACTTAGGACTGATTATGGATGAAAATCACCCTACTTGTCAACATCTAAGGTGAGTTCCATCCGATCTCGACACCCCCCCGGCCGCTGCTCAGCCCGCGTCCCTCACATCAATCTTCCCGGTCACGGCGGCGGAGATGAGGGCCGTGCGGTATTCCTTCAACAGTTCGACGCTCCTCTTCACCTTCTCCACCAGCGCATCAATCCTCTGTGTCTCGCGGTCCAGAAACGCAGCGATGGCCCGTTGCTCGGCTGGCGGTGGAACAGGCACTATCAGCTCTTGGATTCGCTCGACCCCCAGCCCCGGTTGAGCGGCAGACATCGAATACTGATTGAGATTCATGGTTCGCAGGAGTTCCCCGAACCACAACACTTGGTAAGCCCGGCGTGGGTAGGCTATCACCGCATGCTCTGACGCCCAGAACTTCCCGTGTGCGTAGTTTATGCACCCGCACAGCGCCCCTTGTCTGCCAATGAGTACGAATTCCCCCTCGTCTGAGTGCGCATCAGTGAAACCTCGGATGCCATTCCCGCCATACACTGGGTAGGGCCCTGCTTCCCGGATGTCTGCCGACGTAATGCCAACCCCGCTCCGCAGCAACGCCAGATGTTTGATGCGAAGTATCTCCCATTGCTCCGGTATCGCGCCCAGCCACTCGACGCCGGAGTCTTTCAGGCGGACGTTGGGGTCGAGGCCTTTGGTAACGGCGTGGCTGATGAGCGCGGTGCGCTTTTCCTGCAGCAGCTCAACCAGCCGCTCCTTCTTCTCCACCAGCGCATCAATCCGCTTCGCCTCGCGATCCAGAAACGCGGCAATGGCCAGTTGCTCGGGCGGGTCGGGCAGCGGAATGGCCAGCTCGCCGATGTCGTCCATGCTAATGTTGTTCTGCGTGTTGTGCGTACACTGAAGCAGAATCTCGTCTTGGGCGCTCCGGCTTAGTAGGTAGTAGTAGAGGAAGCGCGGGGCAAGGAGGCGCGGCGCGGGCCTAAGCATAGCCAAGGGCGACCAGATATTGAACTCGAAGTCGACGTCTACGACCGCTATCTTCCCCACGGAGGCTGCCTTGCCTATCAGCACGTCGTTGCGTGTCGGACGGCACTTGCGGCAGTATCTTTCGTGGTCGGGCACAGAAATGAACCTGCAGCCAGCGAAATTCAGCCTGCCTTCGACGATGGAGTCTACGGACAGAAATGGGATGCCATCAAGCGTGAACTCGGGCGTCTCGTGGGGGCCGTCAGTTATCGACGTCACCACCAACCGCTTGAGTGGCCTCCGTCCCCATCGATCAGGCAGCTTTCCCAGCCATTCGACGCCGGAGTCTTTGTAGGACGGGTAGGGGCGGAAGCGGGTCATGGAGTTGTGCCCAGAGAGTACTTGACAGCCAGCCTGAATAAGTCTACAGTGTAGGCGAATCTGAATCCGGGTTCGTCCCTATAGTAGGATTCAGCGGAATTCGGAGCCCTGCTTGTCCGAAGCCTGACGTTATGCGTCAGAGATTCATGTAGGACAAGTGGGGCTTCGGTTTTCACCCGCCGCCCCCGCGCTTGGTTTCGGTGTCGAGCACGGCTATCGTTTGAGCTGTCTAACCGCGGGGTCGGAGGTCAGCACCTGCATCTGTCGGATAGCAGTCTGGTTGAGTCGCTTGAGACGTTCGCCCTGAGCGAGGTCCATGTGAATGAACTCGGCATTCATGCCCTCGATGTTGGCAAGCACCAGCAACTGCTCGACCGTGGCGTATTCGCGCATGTTGCCGACGAGTTTGGGGTTGGCGTCCCGCCACTGCTTCGCGGTCTGACCGAACAAGGCGACGTTAAGCACGTCGGCTTCGGTCGCGTAGGTGACGGCCGCCTGCGCCGACGTGACTTCTGCCGGAATCAGATGGGCCTTGATGGCGTCGGTATGGATGCGGTAGTTGAGCTTGGTGAGGGTGCGGTTGAGGTTCCAGGCAAGGGAGAGCCGGCGGTTTTCGTCCGCCTTGAGCCGCTGGAACTCCTTGATGAGGTAAAGCCTGAATTCAACCGATATCCAGGAGGCGAACTCGAAGGCGATGTCCTTGTGGGCATAGGTGCCCCCGTAGCGGCCCGCTTTGGAGATGATTCCAACTGCTCCCGTCTTCTCTATCCATTGCTTCGGGGTGAGGGCGAAGCTGTTCAGGCCGGCCTCCATTCTAATCCCGTCGAATTCGACGGGTTTGAAACCGGGATTGTTGAGCCGTTCCCAGACCCCGAGGAACTCGACCGTGTTGCGGTTCCTGAGCCAGTTCCGCACGAGGTCGTCCGTGTGCTCCGCGTTCCTGTAACGGGCGATGTCGGTCAAGGAGATGTAGTCCTCGTCTTTGCGACTCAGGACGGTGATGGAGCTTCCTTTGACTTCGATGGTCGTCTTGTTGGTTCTTGGCACGAATCCTCCTATGCGGCAAACACGCGCAGGGTCATCTCGTCGTCTTCTTCAGCATCTCCGCAATCTCCGTCTCCACTTTTTCTATGTCGGCCTCGATGTCCTCCAGTGCGCGCGGCGGTACGTACTTGTAGAAGTAGCGGTTGAAGTTGACTTCGTATCCCACCTTGCCGACTTCGCCGTCTTTCTCGTCGCGGACCTGCGTGTTGACCCACGCGTCGGGGACGTGCGGTTCTACTTCACGCTTGAAGTACTCGTTGATGTCTTCGCCGAGCGGCACGTTCTCGTAGTCGCGGAGTTGGGAGTCCGGTTCCGGGCCGCCGTCTTTGTCGTGGCAGATTTCGGCCTCTTCGTCGCGCTCGGACAGGGCGCTGAGGACTGCCTTGCGCAGGGGTGCGGGCAGACTCAGCCCCCTCACCCTTTCCCTCTCCCCGTTGGGGCGAGGGGAAAAGAAGGCAAGCGCCGAGTCGAGTGCGGCCTCAAACGATGGGCGGTCTTTGTACAGCTTCTTCGGCATCGAGGCCAGCGTCGTCTTGATGTCCAGCTGGAGCTTGCGGCCTTCCTTTTCCCCGGCCGCCTTTGCTGCCTTGTCCTTCTTCTTGCTCTCGGCCAGCTTGCGGAACGCAGACTCTTCTTCGAGCCGCTTGATACGCTCCGGGCTGGCTTGGAAGTTGAGGCGCAGGGGCCGCTCGATTGTCACCTTGCGATAGCCGAACGCTTCGGACGGGAATATCTTGCAGCGCTCGTCCTCTGCGCACGAGATGTATAGGGCAACAATCTGGGCAATCTGGTCGTTGTCCTTGTCGTCAGATATCTTTCGGCGCTTGTCGCCGAGGCTCTTGCGCATCGGAATCCAGATGTCGGTCGCGTTGATGAGCTGTACTTTGCCCCGACGCTTGTCCGGCTTGCGGTTGGAGAGCACCCAGACATAGGTCGCTATGCCGGTGTTGTAGAACATCTGCTCGGGCAGCGCGACCAGCGCTTCCAGCCAGTCGTTCTCCAGTATCCAGCGTCGAATCTCGCTCTCGCCTGAGGCGGCGTCGCCGGTGAAGAGCGGCGAGCCGTTCATGATGATGCAGACGCGCGAGCCGCCGTCTTCCTTGCTCTTCATCCGGCCAAGCATGTGCTGGAGGAAGAGCAGTTGCCCGTCTGAGATACGCGGCAGACCGGCGTAGAACCGTCCGCGCTCGCCCCGGTCGTATTCGGCGCGCACCGCCTCTTCGTCTCTCTTCCAGTCGTAGCCGTAAGGCGGGTTGGCGAGCATGTAGTCGAAACGTTTGCCCGAATGGCCGTCAGCCGAAAGCGTACTGCCCTGGAGGATGTTGTCCGCGTCGCGGCCGTCCGGGTTCATCATCAGGAGGTCGGCGACGCAGACCGCCCAGGTTTCTTCGTTCAGTTCCTGGCCGAATAGATGAACGTCTGCGGTCGGGTTGTCCGCGAGGATGCGCGACTTGGCCACGGTGAGCATGCCGCCGGTGCCGGGGCAGGGGTCATAGAGCATGGGAGCGAAGTGCTCCTGTGCCAGCCGCCGCTTGTCCGGCGCGAGCAGCAGCCCGGCCATCAGGCTGACCACGTCGCGGGGCGTGAAGTGTTCGCCCGGGTTTTCGTCCAGTGCCTCGTTGAACTTGCGTATGAGCTCTTCGAATACAGAACCCATTGTGTGGTTGTCCACCGCGCTCGGGTGCAGGTCAACGTTCTTGAACCGCTCCATCACCATGTAGAGCAGGTTGTGCTTCTCCAGCGTCTTGATTGTTTCCTCGAACTTGAAGCGCTCCAGGGCCGTGCGCATGTTGTCCGAGAAGCCATTGATGTAGGCCATGAGGTTGGTAGCGAGACTGCCGGCGTCGCCGAGCAGGGTCTCGAAGTCGTAGCGTGACGTGTTGTAGAACGAGAATCCGGAGGCGCGGCGAAGTTGCGGCCCAACGTCCTTCAGCTTGCCCTTGAGTTGAGCGTTGCGCTCCAGCACTCGCTGCTTGGTCGGGGCGAGTACGCAGTCAACGCGGCGCAGGACCGTGAAGGGCAGAATCACGTCCTGGTACTTGCCGCGCCTGAACGGCCCGCGCAGCAGGTCCGCGATACTCCAGATGAAGTTGGCTATCTCGCCGAAGCTGTTCATTCCAGCTGACATCCTTCTGGGCCTACCCGGAAAGCCCTGTCAAAACACGACGAGGTTATAGCCGGAAAACGGGCCAAAGTCAAACCAGCACGCGGCCGAAGGCCGCGAGTGACCAGGTAGCAGTTTGCAGTGTAGGACACCGGGAAAAGAGGGACACTCCATCTTCCTAGTCTGAGGAGTATCGAGCAGCGCTACTTGCGGCGGAGTTGGCGGCCGAGGCCGGCGAGGGCGAGTTGAGCCGGCACGGACGGCTCCCCGCGAGAACGCAGAGCGGCGAACTTGCGGGCTCGCTCTACGTCGGGCGGCTGCTATCGCGGCGGCTTGTCGGACACGACCGTGGGCTCGAGCGCAACGGGTTCGGCGACGCGGTCTTTCAGGTAGAGCCACAGCGGATCTTTCCTGAGTAGCTCCCGCGTCTTACGCGCTCGCTCTTCCCAGGACAGCCCCTCGTCCTCGCGGTCTATCTCTTCCCGGCGTCTTCGCATGAAACCAACGGCGTCAAAGCTCTTGTTCACAACTCACCCGACTCGCCACCGAGGGATTCAGGGCTCGGCGACGCGTACTACATCGCCGGGGGCATTGGTGGGCTTGGTCCGTTTCTTCAGGCGCTCCCAGCGAGGATTCCCTTCCAACAACGCGATGGTCTTGCGGCTACGTTCCTCCCAAGTGAGTCCTTCGTCTTCCTTGTCGATCTCGGCTCTCCTACGCCGCATCCACTCGACTGCGTCAAACGTCTTCTTCATACTCCAGCACCTCCTTGGGTGTACGTATCTCCAGGGAGCCGTAGCCCTGCTGGAGATTGACGCCATTGAACAGCCTTATCCTGCCCAGGTTGACTATGTGACGGAAGTTCCAGCTCACAAGGACGTCTACCTGTCCAATGGTGGCCAGCGCTATGTGCAGGGCATCCGCGTGGGAACCCGGACCGAGGACGCCGCGACGAAGATACTCGACGGCCAACTCCGAGGCTTCCTCAGAATCGGACAACAGCAGTTGATGGGATTCAGGAACCTCGTCGAGATGTGCCGAGACCGCTTCCGGTGCACCCTCAAGTTCGCGCATCGTGTGGGCGGAAAGCACCAGCGTATGGCGACCCTGAACGAAACGCCGCCAAAGAGCGAGGCTGTCGTCCCTAAACTCGTCGTCTTCGCAGCCGCCTACAACCGAGGCATCCACGTAGATGAGGAGCTTCCGTGCGAGCACGCTCGATTGTAACACGAAGGTACGGCCCTGGCAAGCTCAAGGACTTGCGACGAAAGCTCTGCTCCAAACGTATCGGCGGGCCACAGCCGGGGACGACCCGGGCCGAAGTTACTTGCGGCGGAGCTGGCGGTCGAGGCCGTCGAGGGCGAGTTCGGCGAACTTGCGGGCCTGCTCTTGGTCGGGTCGGTCTTTGAGCGCATCGGCCAGCACCTTCTCCCGCTCGGGCGAGCCGGGTTGAGTGTCATAGGCCGCGCCGGCCAGCAGGGTGAGCCAGTTGTACCAGGAAACCCACTCACTGGCCGGACGGTTTCTCGTCTGGATCACAGCCATCACCGAACCCAATCCCTCACCGATGTACGCCTGCCGCTTGAGCATTTCCGGGGTCATTGTTCTCTTCTGGCGCTCAAGCCAGGTCGGTTTGCGGCGCGGACTGGCCGGTTGCGGCTCGGCCCCGAACGCGCCGGTCGTTTCCATCCGGCTGAACAGCTCGACCACACGGTCACGCACCAGCCGCACGTCTTTCTCGGACAGCACGTGCGCGGCCACACCTTCACCGACAACCCGCGCCATCCGCCTCAGCCGCACGTGCTGGAGTCTTCCCCGCGTCGAGCTCAGCGCGCCCCAGAACTTCCTCGCGAGGAGGTGAAGGTACTGCCGCTCGGTGGCGGCAAGGCCGTGACCGACCTCAGCCTCAAGGTACTTCACGAGGATGTCGAGTCGCTTGCGCCGGCTGGCTGCCGCTGCCAGGTTCACAACCCGCTTCACCCGCTCCTCTGACGAAAGCGGCGGCTTGCCGTCGAACCGCCGTGCCACGGTCGTCTTGATGTCGTACGCGAGCGCCTGATTCCCGATCTTCGCGGGCAGGACCTCGGTGACCCTGGCGACGGCCTCGCGTCCTTCCTGCTCCACCGGCAACGGTTGAGCCGTGTACGTATCGAGCAGGTCGGCAATCTCGCTGAAGCTCGCCCGGCACGCCCGCAGGTAGTCAGCCACCAGCGACAAAGTGGGGTTCGAATGACGGCCCGACTCCAGCCGCGACACGAGCGCCTGGTCCAGACTGCCGCCGACAAGTCTGGCCAGCTCAGCCTGGGTCAGCGAGGCTCTCTTGCGGAGTAACCGTAGCCTCAGCCCAAGCTCCTTGGTCATCGGCAAGTCGTCAGTTTTCCGGTTCAACCATTGCCTCTAGATATGTAGTATACAACATTCTCCCCCGACCGCCAGATCTCGTCCTAAGTCCTCTATCCTCAATCCTCTATCCTCTCTCCTCGCTGCGACCCCTCCTATACCTCCCCCATAGCTACCCGAGTTCCCTCCGAAGTCACGACCCGAGGAATATCC
>Ga0208046_1000111_pt1 | contig 16362 bp, 15 predicted proteins | sample PL_2010_300m_FD_184161 | JGI IMG/M metagenome (GOLD analysis project Ga0208046, IMG submission 184161) | Freshwater microbial communities from Powell Lake, British Columbia, Canada to study Microbial Dark Matter (Phase II) - PL_2010_300m... | ecosystem: Environmental > Aquatic > Freshwater >... | reverse complement strand
CTCCCTATACATCGATTCGATCAAATCCCGGTAATGGGTATTGATGAACTTCCTCTTCACCTTCATCGTCGGGGTCACCTCCCCGTCTTCCGTATAGAGCTTCTTGTCCAGGATCCTGAACTTCCGAATGTTCTCCACCCGGGCGAGCTGGGCGTTCACCTTGTCGATCTCCCCCTGGATCAGATGGATCACCGCCTCCGTTCTGGTCAGGCTGGCGAAGGTCGTGAACTGAACCTTTTGGTCCTGGGCGTACTTGACCACGTTCTCCTCGTCGATGACGATGATGGCGCTGATGTATTTCCGGTTGTCGCCGATGACGACCGCGTCGTTGATGTAGGGGGAAAATTTCAGCAGGTTCTCGATGTACTGCGGGGCGATGTTCTTCCCACCCGCGGTGATGATGAGGTCTTTCTTCCTGTCGGTGATCTTGAGAAATCCCTCCTCATCGATCTCGCCGACATCGCCGGTATGCATCCAGCCGTCGAGGAGGGCCTCCCGCGTCGTTTCCTCATCCCTATAGTATCCCTTGAAGATCCCCTTGTGACGGACCAGGATCTCCCCGTCCTCGGCAATCCTCACCTCCGTTTCGGGGAGCGCCTTTCCCACGGTCCCAAGTTTGAAGCTGTGCTCGTCGGACATATGGGTGATTCCCGTCGTCTCCGTCATCCCATAACCCTCGCGGATGGGAATTCCAGTACTCTGAAAATATTTCAAGATTTCGTGCGAGATGGGGGCGGCGCCGGAAAATCCGAGCTGAACCCGATCGAAACCCAGCCTTTCCTTCAGTTTTCTGAAGACGCAAAAGTAGGCCAGTTGATATGCAAGACTCAACAGGAGGGACGGCGACCGACCGGCGAGCTTGGCCTCGTTGTAGCGGCTGCCGATCATGACCGCCGTTCTGTAGGCGGCCTGTTTCAACCAGGTTGCATCGGCCATCTTCAGGACGATCCCGGAATAATATTTCTCCCAGATCCTGGGCACCGCATGGAAAATGGTCGGGGATATGTCCCGCATGTCCGTCATCACCGTATCGGTGTTCTCGGTGAAGTTGATGATGTGCCCGACGGTCAGATGGACCATCAGATCGAAGATCTGCTCGTAGATGTGGTTCAGCGGGAGAAAGGAGATCGTCTCGTCGTCTCTGGTCGCCCGTGTGACCGAGGTTGCCTGCCGCCCGACCCACAGATACCCCTCGTGGGCGAGCATGGCCCCCTTGGGGGGGCCGGTCGTACCGGACGTGTAGATGATCCCCGCGATATCTTCGCCGCGTCCTTCCGCCGTGAGACGGTCGAACAGCGAAGGCTCTTCTTCCGCCGTCTTCCGGCCAAGGGCAAGCAGATCCTCAAAGCTCATCACCATCGGATCCTTAAAATCCCGAAGCCCCTCCATGTCCCAGACAATCATTTTCCGGAGCGCCGGCACCCTCTCCCTGCAGGCGAGCGCCTTGTCGAGCTGCTCTTCATCCTCACAAATATAGACCACGGCGCCCGAATGACCGACGACATACTCGCACTCCTTAACGGGATTTGTGGTGTAGATCCCGACGAACGTCGCCCCGACGGACATCACCCCCAGTGCCGAATAAAGCCATTCGGGCTGATTCTCGCCGATGATGGCCACGCGGTCCCCTTTACGGACCCCGAGTGCGTGCAGGCCAAGACCCACCTGTCGAACCTTCGCCAGATATTCCGACCAGCGGATGTCATGCCAGATGCCGAGCTCTTTGCATCGCATTGCCACGCGCTCGGGCTCCTTGCCCGTCATGCGGATCAAGGCTTTCGGTAAAGTATCGATCACCATGCCCTATCTCCGACCGGCTTTACGCCGCTTCCTCCTTGCACGCTCCCCGCTTCCCTGCGAAACGCGTCAACGGAAACGAACCTTCCGCCGGTAGCGCTTGTAGCCTTTGACCGAGGTTTCCTTGGCGATGCCCAGATAAAACTCCTTGACGTCCTCATCCTCCCTGAGGACCTCCGGACGATCGGCACGGACGATTCGGCCGTTCTCCATAAGAAAGGCGAAGTTTGCATATTTCAAGGCCATATTCACATTCTGCTCGACCAGCAGGATCGTCACGCCATCCTTCTGATTGATGTCCTGGATGATGGTAAAAATATCCCGGGTCAGCAGCGGCGACAGACCCAGGGAGGGTTCGTCCAGCATGAGAAGTTTCGGGCGGCTCATCAGCGCCCGGCCGATGGCGAGCATCTGCTGCTCACCGCCGCTGAGATGGCCCGCCTCTTGATCCTTCCTCTCCTTTAAGATCGGAAAGTGCTGAAATACATGATCGATGTCATTCTTGATCGCTTTCCTGTCCCTCCGTGTATAGGCCCCCATCATGATATTTTCCAGGACGGACAGTTCCGGAAACACCTCCCGGCCCTCCGGAACGTAACCGATGCCCATGCGCACAATCTCGTCCGTATTCTTTCTTTCGATCCGCTCCCCCATGAATTCAATGGTTCCCTTTTCCGGCTGCTCCTCCTTGAGGTCATACAGGAGGCGCATGATGGTCTTGAGGGTTGTCGATTTTCCCGCCCCGTTGGAACCCAGAAGGGCCACAATATCGCCCTCCTTGACCTCGAAGGAGATGCCGTGCAGGGCGCGGATCAGATCGTACCACGTTTCAATGTTGTTCACCTTCAGCATCGGTACTCCTCCCCCAGATACGCCGTGATGACCTCCGGGTGGCACTGGACCTCCTTCGGCAGACCCTCGACGATCTTCTCGCCCTGGCTCATGACGAATATACGATCGGAAATACCCATGATCATGTTCATATCGTGCTCAATCAAAAGAATAGTGACCCTATAGTCGACCTGTATATCTTTGATCCAAATATTGAGGTCCTCCTTCTCTTCGGTATTCATGCCGGCGGAAGGTTCATCAAGGAGGAGTATCTTTGGTTCCAGGGCCAGGGCGCGACCCAGCTCCACTAACTTTCGCTTGCCGTAGGGCAGGCTGGCCACAAAATGATTTCTGACCGACTGAAGATCAAGGAAATCGATGATTTCTTCTACAATTTCCCTGTTTTTTATCTCTTCTCTGGCGGCCGCTGACCGTCTTCCCCACAGGAAGGCGCCGGTAAAGACCCCGGTTTTCATGTGGATATGCCTGCCCAGGAGGAGGTTGTCCATGACCGTGGCATTGGAAAACAACTCGATGTTCTGAAAGGTGCGGGCCACGCCTTTGCGGGCGATCCGATCGGGGGTGCAACCCACCAAGTTCTCGCCGTCGCAGATGATTCGGCCGCAGTCAGGCTTATAGATGCCGCTGATCATGTTGAAGATGGTGGTCTTTCCCGAACCATTGGGGCCGATGATGGAAAAGATCGAATTCTTCTCCACGGAGAAACTGACATTGTTGACCGCCTTCAAGCCGCCAAAGCTGATGCTGAGATCTTCAACTTTAAAATGATCCATTACGGGTGTTTCCATCCCTTCCGGTCGAGCCCGGAACAATAAAGATTATCCCGCCGCCGTCCTGCAGTCGCGCAGTCTCCGGTTTCCCTTCTTTTGAAACTGTTGGTCCCGCGTCGACAGAAGAGAAAGCGCCGCCGGGGACAACCCACAGGCCTTTATCAGGTCGGAAGGCTGCCCCGGAGGCCGATCAGATTATTTATTCCATGTGGCCAAATCGTTGGTGGTCCACCCCTGAAGCTGGATATAACTGGCCTTGGGACCGCATTTTTGAATCAAGACCGAATCGGTTCCCTGATGCTGCTTTTCCGTCCAGGTGATCTTGGGACCGATGGACTGGTAATCCTTGATCGAGTTCAACGCCTTGACAACCGCCTCCGTGCTCAGGTTTCGCCCCGCTTTCTTGAGCGCCTCGATGATCGGATCAGCAAAAAGGATGCCGGCATAATAGAAGGTGCCCCAACGCTCCTGCGGCGTCAGTCTCTTGGCCGCCTCGCGATATTTGACCATTAGGGGATTGCTGGAATCCGGAACTTCTCCGAAGGCCCCCGTGATCACCCCCTCCCAGAGCCCCCCTGTGATCTTGAACATCAGGGGATAATCGGAAAGGGTGTTGGCAGAGACCCATTGAGGCTTGAAACCGACATTGGCGCTGGTCTTCAAGGCGATCACTGCCGCGGTCGGGTTGACATACAACAGAACCGCCTCCGCCCCCGAGTTCTTCAGCCGGAGGATCTGTGAGGCGAGGTCCTTCTCCGTGGGTTCCACCGGTATTTCAGCCACCAGACTCATTTTGTACGTGGCCAACCGTTCCTTTACCCCCTCCAGACCGTCCTTGCCATAGGCGTCGTTCTGGTAGAGAATCCCTATTTTTTTCATCTTGAGTTTGTCCACGATGTATTTGGTCAGGATGTTCGCCTCATCCCGGTAGAGGGGATATACCGCCCAAAGATAGGGATTGATCGGATTGACAAAATCCTGGTCGGCAGCGGCCGGACCGACCCAGAGGATCTTGTTCGCCGCCAGATAATCTTTCACAGCCATGCCTGGGGCGCTGCCCACACCGCCGACGAAGGCGAACATCCCCTGGCGTTCCACCAGTTCTTTCACGACGGCCGCGGTCTGGGCGGGGTTGTACATATCATCCCGAATGAAGTATTTGATCTTTCGGCCGTAGATGCCCCCCTCTTCATTGACGATATCGAATAAGAGTTTGCTGCCCCGGGCCACCGATCCCCAGGGGGCGGCGGGACCCGTTTGAGGGCCCCACTGGCCAATACGGATTTCGTTATCATCAAAACCAACAGGTGCCGCCTGGCTGACATTGGCTGCGGACAAGGCCGCCAGCATCGCAATGAATGAAACGAAAACTTTAAACTTCATGGCTTCCTCCTTTATGATCTGCTATGGGTTTACGGAAAATAATGGCGCCGAAGGTATCGCCGCCCGTCGGCAATATGCGCTTCTCCGGCCATCTGAACTCCCCCTGCCTTACCTTCATTAAACCTTTTTCACGAAATGCTTGGTAAACAGTCCGCTCGGGCGCACGCAGAGAACGAGGATGATCACAATAAAGGCCACAATCGGCTTCCAACTGGGCCAGTAGTAACCGAAGAAGTTCTCGATCAGTCCCATGAGACCACCGCCGATGATGACCCCGGGGATGCTCATAAGCCCCCCCAGAACGGCCGCGGCGAAGGCCCGCAGGAAGGGCTCCATCATGAAGGCCGGATCCAGGGTGGCGCGGGAAGCAAAAAACATCCCCGCAATGGCGCCGATCATCGAACTGAACCCCCAGGCAAAGGAAAAGACCTGCTCGGTGCGGATCCCCATGATCTTGGCGGCATGCTTGTTCTGCTGGGTCGCTCGCATCGCCACGCCAAACTTGGTGTATTTGAAAAAAACGTAGAGGAGCAGCATGATGGAGGTGGCAACGGAAAAAACAGCGATGGACCAGTTGTTGACGATCATCCCCTTGATAGGCTCATAGGTCACGGAGGCATCGAGGGGCAGCGAAAAAAACTTCTGCTCCGCTCCCCATTTCCAACCGGCCAGCCCCATCAAAAACATCTCCGCCCCGAGGGTAATGACGATGAGGCCCAGGATGCTGGGATGCTTTGCGGGGCGCAAAAACAGAAATTCGATGAGGACCCCCAACAGGATGGAGAAGATCATGGTGATGACAAACGCCAGCCAGAAGGGATATTGATATACCGATAAAATATGAAAGGCGACAAACGAAGAGAACATCGCCATTTCGCCTTGGGCGAAATTGACCACTTCGGAAGTTTTATAGATAATCACCACCGCCGTGGCAAAGAGACCGTAACAGGCGCCAATCGCCAGCCCTTCAACCAAAAGCTGTCCTACCGGCATCTTCAATCACCTTTCCCAACTGAAATGGATCCACGCACCGATATCCCCGTTTGAACAACGAGGAAGTATGGTCTGTGTCGCATCGCCTCAGAATGGCCACGTCATCCAATATTTTTTCATACGTATCCAGACACCAAACATCCCGAGCGGCTCAAAGATGATGATGCCGATCATGATGAGCCCGATGGCCATGCTGCTGAAATTCTCAAGGCCCACCGTGGTAAACCACCTTTGAGAGATGGCCACCATCAGAGCGCCCAAATAGGGGACCTCGGCGATATTTTTTAAGAAGTCGTATTGGAGGTAGGTGATCAAGATGGCGCCCAGTATCCCCCCCTGTATCGTGCCTAACCCCCCCACGACCACCATCACCAGAAAGAGGATGGAGAGGATCATATTGAAGGTAAAGGGGTCGAAGAATCCCAGGACGAAACCGAAGAGACCCCCGGCGACACCGGCGTAAAAGGCGCTGACGGCAAAGGCCAGCGTCTTGTAGACGGTCAGGTTTACGCCTATGACTTCCGCGGCGATGTCACTGTCCCGAATGGCCACAAAGGAGCGGCCAACCCTGGTTTTTAGAATATTTCTTGCGCCGACGACCAATAGAATAGTCAGGATTAAAATCAGATAGTACTTCTGAATGTCGGTCCCCAAAACCCAACTGATATCCAGTTGCTTGATCCCCAGGTCGAGCGGCGGCACCTTGATGCCCATGCGGCCGCCGAACACCTCCATGCCTCCGATGATATGCATGATGGTCAGTCCGAAACCCAGTGAGACGATGGCCAGGTAAGGGCCTTCCAAACGCAACGCCGGCAGGCCGAGAATGAAGCCAAAAAAAGCTGCAATAAATGCAGCGATGAAGAGGGCGAAGATGAAAGGAACCTGAAGCTTCATCATCAGAAGGGCCGTCCCATAGGCGCCGATGGCAAAAAATCCGGCGTGACCCAGGGAGATCTGTCCGGTGGATCCCACGAGAATGTTTAAGCCAACGGCCAATATGACATGGACCATGATAATATTGAAAATGTAGATATAGTAATTGGGGATATACAGGGGAAGGGTAAAGAGGACAAACAACAGTGCGACGGACCAGAAAAGAACCACGTTACTTTTGAAGAGCTGAATGTCCTCGTAGTAATCGCGCTTCATATCCATGTGCTGTCACCTTAAGACTCGGGGGATGTGATGCCTGAAATTTCATATCCCGTACCTCTGCAAGATCCGCTTATGATCGGACGCGATTGGCCTGCGGTAAGCGGGATAGGCCCTATGGGGCGGAAAGGGCGCAGCCGTTGGTGAACCTTTCCCGATAATGACGCCGATTTCTAACAAGCTTTCCGGGACCTGTCAAGAAATATTGCGGCTGGGTTTTTCGTCTTGACACGGATGGTTCTTGCTAATATACGTCTATACAATTCCCGTAGGAAGCATCGCATAAGGAGCCCCGTGCTGAGCAAAACCATCATCGATCATCTCATAAAGAAGGTAGGAGCCCGGAATGTCTATCACGAGAAAGAAGACCTCCTCGTTTACAGTTACGACGCCACTCCGGAAATCCAGGCTCTTCCCGACGTAGCCGTCTTCCCGGAGAATATGGAGGGGCTTCAGGCCGCACTTTCGGTGAGCCGCGAGGAGGGCCTCCCGGTCACACCGAGGGGAGCCGCCACAGGTATTTCCGGGGGCAGCATCCCGGCCAAGGGAGGCATGGTGATCGGCCTGACCCGGATGAACCGCATCTTGGAGATCGACGAAGAGAACCTGACCGCCACCGCCGAGGCGGGGGTCATCACGATCGATCTGTTCAACGCCGTGGCCGCCAAGGGACTCTTCTACCCTCCCGACCCCGGTTCGCAGAACGTATCGACGCTCGGCGGCAACGTCGCGGAAAACGCGGGCGGTCTCCGGGGTCTCAAGTATGGGGTCACCCGGAACTACGTCATGGGCCTGAACGGCCTGCTGTATGACGGCACGGAGTTCCGCACCGGCGGTAAATGCGTGAAGGATGTCGCCGGCTACTCCCTGCGCGACCTGCTGGTCGGCAGCGAGGGGACCCTCGGGATCATCACGGAGGTGACCGTCCGCCTGATCAGCCCGCCACAGGACAAGCGGACCCTGCTCGCCTATTTCCGGGACATCCGTACCGCCGGCGAGGCGGTCTCGCGGATCATCGCCGCGAGGATCATCCCCGCCACCCTGGAAATCATGGACCGCACGACGATCAACTGCGTCGAGGACTACGCCGGCATTGGACTTCCCAGGCAGATGGCCGCCCTGCTGCTGATCGAGGTGGACGGCCATCCCGCGGCGGTTGCCGAAGAAGCGGAAGGGGTCCGGAAAGTCCTCGAAGAGGTCCGTGCGGACGAGATCCACGAAGCCAAGGATGCCCAGGAGGCGGAGCGTTTCGCCTCCGCGCGTAGGACCGCCCTGTCTGCTGTAGCCCGGGTATCGCCGACGACGATTCTCGAAGATGCCACGGTTCCGCGGAGCCGGCTGGCCGAGACCTTCGCCGAGATCGAGCGGCTGAAGGAAAAGTACCAGGTCCGCGTCGCCACTTACGGCCATGCCGGCGACGGCAACCTCCACCCCACGGCGGTGGCCGATGAACGGAACCGCCAGGAAATCGAAAACGTCCACGCCTTCTTCTCCGAGCTCTACGAAAAAGTGCTTTCCATGGGCGGCACGGTCTCCGGGGAACACGGCATCGGGATGGCCAAAAAGGGGTATCTCCTCCGCCAACTGGGCGAGGGAGGCATGGGCGTCATGCATCGGATCAAGAAGAGCTTCGACCCGGACGGCCGCCTCAATCCGGGGAAGATCTTCGGCGACGGACCACCCCCTTCGACCGTCAGGATACAGGGGGAAAAACATGCTTGACTCATCGCCGGTGGGCAACTTCCATCCGGCGGACGCCCCGGGTTATGCATCGATCCTGCAGTGCATGCGCTGCGGCTTCTGCCTGGCGGTCTGCCCCACCTACATACTGACGAACCGCGAGCGCTCCAGCCCCCGCGGAAGGGCGGCGCTCGCCCGGGCCGTGGCCGAGGGAAAGATGGAATTCACCCCCGCCGTGGGGGAGGAGGCCTTCTTCTGCCTCGACTGCAAGGCCTGTTCCACGGCCTGCCCTTCGGGCGTCCGGGTGGGGACGATCATGGAATTCTGCCGGAGCCAGGAGCAGCGCTTCCACCCCCCTTCCCTTCCGGCCGGGATCCTCCGCGACTTCATCCTCAAGCGGATGCTCCCCTCGCCGGCTCTGATGGAAACCTCCATGCTCCCCCTGCGCCTCTACCAACGGCTCGGCCTCCAATGGGCGGTCCGCCGCCTCGGGATCAACCGGTTTCTCCCCGGGGCTCTCGCCAAGATGGAGGGGATCCTCCCGAACCTCGGCCGGCCGCTCCGTCCTGAGATCCCGGAAACCATTCCGGCCGGCGGGGCGAGGCGCGGCCGCGTCGCCTTCTTTCTGGGCTGCGCCATGAACCTGGTCTTCCCCGAGGTATCGCGGCAGACGGCCCGGATTCTCTCCCACCAGGGATTCGAAGTCGTCACGCCCAAAGAGGCCAAATGCTGCGGGGCGCCCCATCTGGCCGAGGGCGACCGTGAAAGCGCCCGCCGTCTCGCCCTGATCAACCTTGACCTCTTTTCCAGGATGGACGCCGACTATATCGTGACCGATTGCGCCGGCTGCGGCTGCGCCCTCAAGGAGTACGAGGAGCTGCTGGAAGGACGCGCCGATCGAGAGGCTCTTCGCCTATTCCGTGCGAAGATCCGCGACGTTTCCGAATTCCTTGCGGAAGTGGGCGTACGGTCGGAAGACCTCCGGCCGGTTCCAATGAGCGTCACCTATCACGAACCCTGCCATCTCGTTCACGGACAGGGTCTTTCCGGCCCCCCCCGCCAGGTGATCAGCAGCATCCCGGGGATCGAACTCCGGGAGATGAAGGAATCGAACTGGTGCTGCGGGATGGCGGGATCATTCGCCCTGAAGGAGTTGGAGACCAGCCGCAGGCTTCTCGAGCGGAAGCTCGGCCATGTTCGGGAGACCGGCGCCGATGCCCTCGTGACGGCCAATCCCGGCTGCCATCTCCAGCTTGCCTGGGGCATCCGGGAGATGGGCATGAAGCAGCCCGTCCTGCACATCGTGGAGCTCATGGGACGGGCTCTCCCGGAATGAATGAGGCTCCCGCCACCACCGGCGGCGTTTGCGGATCAGGACTCCCGCTTATCCGTGCGTCGGAAGGATCGATCCGATGAAACCCTCTTCGGAACAGGTTGAAATCAAATTCCGCGAACTGCTTGAGATCATCGGACGGCTCAGGGGCCCCGGCGGCTGTCCCTGGGACCGATCCCAGAATAAAGACGACATCGGCGGTTATCTGATCGAGGAGGCCTATGAGGTTCTCGATGCCCTCGACGGGACCTCGCTGGATGACTTGAAGGAAGAATTGGGCGATCTTCTCTTCCAGATCCTTTTTCTCGCACGGCTCGCGGAAGAGGCGGAAGAGTTCGGCATGGAGGATGTTTTATCCGCCGTCGGGGAAAAGATGGTCCGGCGCCATCCGCACGTCTTTGGCGACGCCGCGGTGAAGAATGCCGCAGAGGTCCGCGTGAACTGGGAACGGATCAAGAGGGAGTTGGAGAACAAGGATCCGAAGAGGTCAGCCGTTTTCGCCGGCATTCCCCGCACCCTTTCCACGCTGGCAAAGGCGCAGCGGATGACCGCGAGGGCCTCAAAGGTCGGTTTCGACTGGAAAGACGCAGCCGGGGTGCTCAAGAAGATGGAAGAGGAGCTGGCCGAATTCAAGGCCGCAGTGGCCGTGGGCAACCGCAAGCAGATGAAGGAGGAGGCGGGCGATCTCCTGTTCACCGCTGTCAACCTCTGCCGATTCGCCTCGGTGGATGCGGAAGCGGCGCTCCGGACCTCTCTCGGCAAATTCACCCGGCGGTTCACCCATATCGAACGGGAGCTCGCCGAGAGGGGACTGACGCCGGCCGATGCCTCGCTCGCCGAGATGGACCGGCTATGGAACGAAGCCAAGAAAATAAAGAAGAAGGAACATCCTGAAAGACAATGAAATATTTTCTCTGCGTACTGGGCATGGTCTTCATCGTCGAAGGCCTCCCCTACCTCGCATTCCCGGATAAGATCAAGTCCTACCTGCGCAAACTCACCGATATCCCGGACACGACGCTCCGGGTCATAGGATCCATCGCCGTCGTCGTCGGCCTCCTCCTCGTCTATTTCGGAAGAAGCTGACTTGGAGCGCATCCGGCCCGTCCGCACCAGCTAAAGTTCGGCGTCGTCTGCTCGCCGTTAAAAGTACCCTACAACGCCCCGATCGCGACGAGCGCGCGCCTTACTTCTTCGACGCCCTCAGGCGGTAGCGGCGCCTGGGGCGGCAACGGCGCGCCGACGGGGTAACCCTGGAGCTGGAGGCCTCCTTTAATGCACGCGGCGAGGTTGTACTTGGCGAAGGCCTGGTTCAGATTCCACAGCGGGCGCTGACGTTCCATCGCCGTTGCCCAGTCGCCGCGCCGGCAAAGCTCGTAGAGCTCGACGCTTTGTCTCGGCGCGACGCAAGCAGGGCCTGCCATCCAGCCGACGCCCCCGATCATCATCACGCAGGTTGGAATATGCGACGAAGCCGCAAACACCTGCATCCGTCCTTCCACCCGGTTGATGATCGATAGCAGGCGACCGGTGTTGAAGGACGCGTCCTTGATGTAATCAATGTTGGGAATGCGGCTCAGCCGGTCTATGACGGGCAGGCTCAAGTCGGATCTCTGAAAGTTCGGGTTGGTGTAGAGCACGATGGGAATCGAGACCGCCTCGGCGATGGCCTTGAAGTAGGCGAATACGCCTTCGTCGGAGACGGGGAAGTAGGCCTCGAGGATGGCAAGAATGCCGCTGCAGCCTAAACGTTCGAACTCGTGCGCCTGGGAAACCGCGTCGGCGATCGTGGTCGCTGCTGTGCCGGCTACGACGGGAACCCGGCCTTTCGCCGCTTCGATCGCGACTTCAACGACTCGGCGTCGTTGCGGCCACGCCAGATAGGCGAACTCGCCGGTTGAGCCGAGGGGGGTCAGCCCGTGAACGCCGGCCTTGATGAGGTCGTCACACAGCCGCGCAAGAACATCCGCATTCACCTCGCCGGTTTCATGGACCGGCGAAACAACGTAGGGGAAAACACCGTGAAAGCGCGCTTCGCTCATTGTAGTCCTCCCGTGGTGTCGTTGAGAGCCGAATCGGGATAGGGAGGAGCCTCGCTGCTGCTCCTCTCCTCCCATACCACCGCACATACGGATCACGTATACGGCGGTTCGGTGCTTATTTTATGAAAGGAACGCCGAGATCCCTGCAAATCCTTCGGGCAAGTTTGTCGTTGATCTCGGTATGACGGGGAACGGACGAGCGCCGGTTCTGCCGCAGGTTACCCCACCATGAGTGATTCCCGCCTTCACGAATGAATACACAACCTTGCTCACGCAGGTGCCTAAGCAACTCCGTGCTTCATATGGTGACCAGTTCCTCCGAATAATCGGGGGCCGCCGCCTGAATTGCTTCCTGACGATTGAGTTCAAGGGCTTCGGCCAGCGTGGTACGTAAACTGGCTAGCAATTTGTCCCGGGTGCGCTCTTGGCAGTTCACCCCAGGCACTTCCTCGATCCATCCAATCCACCATCCGCCATCCTGCTTTGTCACTGCCGTGTATGTGTTGGCCATGTTCAATTACCTCAATTATCTTATAGCATCTATAGCTTCAATTGTCCATGCCCGAACGTTGAGATCACCGGCGCGAGGAACGAGCGTCCGATGGATTGATTCGTTACGTGTCGATTATTTCCAAGCCTAAGAACTTAACCATCGGGTCGAAATCCCTGTCGTCATGCAACAATGTTAGCTGGTGGTGGATACAGAAAGTTCCAATAATGACGTCTATGTTCTTCCTCACGGTCACACCGTTCCTCCTCAAATATCTATGGTTCATAGTGCTCTCTATGGCCAGTACCTGTCCCCCCATCGACATAAATGGGATACCCAAGAGAAGGTCCCTCGCTATCTTGAAATCTTTATCGCTCTGGAATCCCTGAAGAACTTCTATTAGGATCAGATCACCTATGATGATGGGTGTATTTCCAAGCGAAGAATCCAGCCAGTCCGCCTGAGCCGTTTTATTGCCGTTAAAATAGTCGATCCAGACGGACGAATCAACAAGAATCATTTATCTAACCTCATCTCGTCGAGATTGCCGGACCATTTGAGTTTTCCTCGAAAACGCTTAATTTCTTTCTGTCTTTTCATTTGCACCAACAGCTTCAATCCTTCTTCGATGGCGTCCTTTTTTGTTCTGAGGCCGGATACCTTGAGGGCGGATTCCATCAGATCGTCATCTACGACTACATTCGTTCTCATTCTTACCTCCTATGTGTATATATTGGTCATATTATACACATTAATTGGACTATTTGAAAGGGTTATTCCCGGGGGGCGCATACCGCTCCGCTTCAGCCGCTGAGACCCGGGAGACCTTTTCCGGCAACGTTAAGAGCCTTGGGACTGGATTCTGTGGTCGCTGACCTCTGGACTGAATAAAAATTAGCTTTCTGATTTTTCAATATCACGAAACCGGCAGAATCGATAGCTACAAACAAACGGCAGGTAATGATTGGAGCTATCGAAGATATCGATAGAAATGCTGAAACGCTACGGTTGAGCCGCCGAGGGGCGCGGCAGCGTTCCCAAGTTCGGCTCCGACCGGTTCCGAACCGGTACACAGCGGAGATGATCGCGGCTCTCCTGCTCAATCGTCCATTGATCGGACTGGTGGATCATCTGAATCGTTCGCTCACGCGATTGGTGACCATCGTCAACAATCAGCACACCCTCCTGACAGCATATCCGGTGCAGTTCTCCCAACAGGGTCACCGGCTCTTTCACACCAAAGATCATATCCAGCGCAAAGATCATGTCACCTACATTGTCTGGGATATCGGTTTGATACCTGCTCGCCAGAACGGGCACAATGTTGCGCAATCCCTGCTCTCGCATCTTGCGTCTCACGTACGCCAGTGCCAATTCGTGCACATCGACGGCGTATACCTTCCCTGTGTCTCCGAGAATTTTCGCAAATTGGGTGGTGTATCGACCGGGTCCACAGCCATAATCAACGAGGGTCATGCCGCTCTGGATTGAGAAGCCTTCAATCCGCTTGTTGAGAGTGGGAAAGAGTTGATCTTTGACGGCCATAGTTGCCGCCATCAATCTGAAGGCGAGGTCTGGCATGCGGTCTGGGTTGTCTGTCGCCATGTGGGCATTTCCTCTTGAGCGACATCGTCTGATAGTCGAAAGGGGAGGCCGCTAACGTATTCCTAAAGTTTCCGGAGAACTCACCGATCCATGGTAGTTTCCCGGGTTCCAGGCAATGACCATTTTGGAGCAGTCCTTGCGCTCGTGGACTGACAGCTCCCCCTATCCCTGTATAATTATATATAATCTCTTGACACATCTCTGCAACCATTTATTTTTCCATTCCGCATATCATGTCAATATCGACCTGGTCGTAAAATTGCTTTATGGGTGCGGGCTGAGGCTTTTTGAACGTCAAATCTCATTGACTTTCTCTTCTGTTTCTGTTTATGTGCCGCAGCTTGCCCGACGGCGAAGCGATTTTACGATATGAAACTGGAAGAATTCGATTACGACCTGCCGGAGGAACTGATCGCCCAGGAACCCGCTGCAGCGAGGGATCAGTCCAGGATGATGGTCGTGGAGAGAAAAACCGGAGGCTTTGAAATCCGGACATTCAGCGATTTTCCGGAATATCTCGGCCGGGGAGATTGCCTCGTCCTCAACGATTCCCGCGTCTTTCCGGCGCGCCTTATCGGCAGGAAGGAAAGCGGAGGGTTGATCGAAATCCTCCTGTTGTCCGTCTATACAGGCGATCTCGAGGAGGAGAATGTCTGGGAGGCGCTTCTCCGTCCCGCCAAACGGGTCACGGTCGGGATGAGGATGACGTTTGCCGACGGGTGCAGAGCGAGAATCGTTCGCCGTATGTCGGAAAAGCGCTGGCTGCTTGCCTTCACGACCGCACTTCCGTTCGGCGATTTTCTGGATCGGTACGGGAGGGCCCCGCTTCCGCCCTACATCAAGCGCAGGCGAGATCGACCGCGTTCGGAGAGCGACCTGGAAAGGTACCAAACCGTCTATGCCCGCGTTCTGGGATCGGTCGCGGCGCCCACGGCGGGCCTCCACTTCACCCGTGAGTCACTGGATAGGGTGGAAAGCCGCGGCGCGTCGATTGCCCCGGTCACGCTTCACATCAGCTACGGGACATTCCTTCCCATTGAAGCGGCCGAGGTTGAGGACCATCTCATGGACGAAGAGCGCTTCACGATTGGCGAGGAGACGGCAAGGAGGGTCAATGAGGCAAAAAGGGTGATCGCCGTGGGGACGACCTCCACCCGCGTCCTCGAATCGGTCGCCGGGGGAGGCGGTATCCGTCCGGCTTCCGGATCGACGCGCCTCTACATCTACCCCGGTTACCGTTTCCGCCGGGTGGATGCGCTCCTCACCAACTTCCATCTCCCGAAATCGTCCCTCTTTCTTTTGGTGTGCGCCTTTGCCGGCAGGGAACTGATGCAGGAGGCCTACCGGTTCGCCATCGAGAATCGTTTCCGTTTTTACAGTTATGGAGACTGCATGCTGATCTTGTAGGCGGGGATAATGGATTTCACGCGAATCGCCAAAGATCCCCATTGCGGGGCGAGAACGGGGAAGATCGCGACGCCGCACGGCGAGGTCGCAACGCCGGCCTTCATGCCGGTGGGGACGCAGGGGGCCGTCAAGGCGCTGACCCCGGATCAGGTCCGCGGCCTCGGTGCAGAGATCATCCTCGGCAATGCCTACCACCTCTACCTGCGACCGGGCCATCGCCTGATCGCAGCGCAAGGAGGGCTGCACCGGTTCATGAACTGGGACGGCCCCATCCTGACCGACAGCGGCGGCTTCCAGATCTACAGCCTCAGCGCCCTGCGGACGATCACGGATGAAGGGGTGGATTTTCAGTCCCATATCGACGGTTCCAGCCATTTCCTCAGCCCGGAAACGATAGTGGAGATCCAGGAGGCCCTCGGGAGCGACATCATGATGTGCCTCGACGAATGCATTCCCTATCCCGCAACGCGGAAAGAGGCCGAGACGACCCTCGGGCGGACCGCGCGCTGGGCGGCCCGATCCATCGCCGCACGGAGGAACCGTTCGCAGGGGCTCTTTGGAATCATCCAGGGCGGAGTCTACCCGGATCTGCGGAGGCTCTCCGCCGAATCCCTTCTGAAGATCGGCTTCGACGGTTACGCCTTGGGCGGCCTGAGCGTCGGCGAGCCCAAGGAGGTGATGCTGGAAAATCTGGCGGCGACGACGCCCCTGCTTCCGGAAGACCGGCCGCGCTATCTCATGGGTGTGGGCACGCCGGAAGACCTCGTGGAGAGTGTCTACCACGGGATCGACGTGTTCGACTGCGTGATGCCCACGCGCTCGGCCCGCAACGGATTGTTGTTTACAAACGGAGAA
>Ga0208046_1000110_pt1 | contig 16543 bp, 14 predicted proteins | sample PL_2010_300m_FD_184161 | JGI IMG/M metagenome (GOLD analysis project Ga0208046, IMG submission 184161) | Freshwater microbial communities from Powell Lake, British Columbia, Canada to study Microbial Dark Matter (Phase II) - PL_2010_300m... | ecosystem: Environmental > Aquatic > Freshwater >... | reverse complement strand
TGACGCTATCGGCCAGAGGGCAAAACTACCAGATTTCGGGCAGATTCTATTCTGAGGAAACAACCCCATTTCGAGCAGATTATTTCTGAGGAACGGCGCGGAGTTGACAGCGGGCTGGACGTGGGTAAGTTAGCATCAGTGAAGCCCATCAGATTGCAGAAGTACATGGCCTCGGCCGGCGTCGGGTCGCGTCGCCATTGCGAGGAGTTGATAACCGCGGGTCGCGTGCGGGTCAACGGCGTGCCGGCGAAGCTGGGCCAGTCGGTCACTCCGGGCATGGACCGGGTTGAGTACCGGGGCCGCGAGTTGAAGCCGGAGGTCGAGAAAGTGGTCGTAGCGGTGAACAAACCGGCCGGCTATCTCAGCGCCTGCTTCCGCGGCAGAGAAGAAGGCTGGCTGGTGACGGAGCTGGTTGACCTGCCCTTCCGGCTCTACCCGGTGGGCAGGTTGGACCGCGATTCGGAGGGGTTGTTGCTGTTGACGAACGACGGCGACCTCGCGCTGGAACTTACCCACCCGCGCTACGGCAAGGAGAAGGAATACGAAGTCGAACTCGACCGACCGGCCGGCCCGGAGCTGTGCGAGCGGTTGCAGAAGAGCGTCCAGCTGGCTGACGGACCGGCAAGGGCGGTTCGCGCCACTCTCGTCGGGCCGGGCCGGATCAGCGTCGTGCTCGCAGAGGGGCGCAAGCGGCAGCTACGCCGGATGCTTGAGGCGCTGCGGTGCAAGGTCCTGCGTCTGCGGCGCGTGCGGATTGCCGGTCTGCGGCTTGGCGACCTGCCGTCGGGCAAATGGCGACGGCTGAGCGCGCAGGAAGTGAAGGAGAAGCTTGGGCATGTTCCAGACGAAGTCAGAAGTCAGAATGCAGAAGTCAGAATTCAGAGCTCGAGAGCGAAAGAGACGTGAGGAGTAAGCGGACGGCGGGCTTGGTCTGTCTGCTTGGGCTTGGGCTTTGTGCCTGGGCTCAGCAGCCAGTTCGAGAGCCGGTCGTGGTCGAACCGCCGGTGAGAATCGGTCTCGCGCTTTCGGGCGGGGCCGCACTCGGGTTTGCCCACATCGGCGTGCTCAAGGTGCTGGAACGCGAGAGCATCCCGGTGGTCTGCATCTCGGGCAACAGCATGGGATCGATGGTGGGTGGCATGTACGCGGCCGGCTACAGCGCGGCCGAGATTGAGAGCCTTGCCCTGAACGCCGACTGGGGCGTGCTGTTCAGTTCGAGCGTGCCGTTCGGGGCGCAGTATCTGCCCGAACGGCAGCAGGCGCAGCGCTACGTCGTCCGGCTTCGGCACAAGAACCTGTTTCCGTCGCTGCCCAGCGGGCTGGTGTCGTTGCAGAACGTCGAGTTCCTGCTGATGCGTCTGCTATCCGACATCGAGTACAACACCGGCTATGACTTCGATAGCCTGCCGATTCCATATCGGGCGGTCGCGGTGGACCTGAAGTCAGGCGAACTGCACGTGATGGGGCGGGGCAGGCTCGAGCAGGCTATCCGTGCCAGTTCCGCGATCCCGGGTGTGTTTGCGCCGGAGAAGCTGGGCGACATGGAACTGGTGGATGGCGGAGTACAGCAGTATTTACCCGTCAGCGCACTCGACAGCATGGACGCGAACCTGGACCTGAGGATAGCCGTGCTGACGATGAAGCACAATCCGGAAACCGGAGTGTCCCTGATGGACATAATCTCACGCACCATGGACGTCATCGGGACCGAGGAATTGAAGAAGCAGCGGGACAATGCCGACGTGCTGATTGAGCCGAACGTGGACCCGTTCACTCACTCGGATTTTGCCAGAGCCGCGGGCTTGATTGCGGCCGGCGAATCGGCCGCCCAGGCCACGCTGCCACGCATCCGGGAGCTAATCGGCGCGCGCAAACCGGCTCGATACCGGCGTCCGGTTGCAGTAAGACCGTTTTCAGTCGTCCGGTCCGTTCGCTTCGAGGGGTTGACCGTTACGCGCGAGGGAACGGTGCGGAAGGAAGTCACGACCCGACCCACGACGTACCTGGTCTTCAGCCGGTTGGTGGACGATATGGTCCGGCTGTTCCATACCGGCTTGTTTGAGGACATCAACTACCGGCTGGAAAACGCCCGGAACGACTCCGTGGACGTGGTCATTGAGGTTCAGGAGCGCGCCTACGGGTTCTACTCGCTCGGCACCAGGTATGACAACGTGGATGATGTCGTGCTCGGGCTCGAAGTCGGGCAAGGCAACCTCTGGGGTTCAGGTGCGAGCGTCCGGGCAGCGCTCGACCTCGGCAATCCGAATGAGGTTCGGCTTGGTCTGACCGGGACGAGGCTGTTCCAGTTGCCGTTCGGATACCGGCTGGACGGGTTCTGGGGTTCGGTCGACCGGTCATACTACGAACAGAGCCAATGGGCAGGAGTCTACACGGTCAGGTATCACGGCGGCGTGGCAGAGGCAGGCTACATACTGGGCCGGAATGCCTTCTTCAACTTCGGTCTTAATGGCTACCGTGCGGACTACCGCGTGCCCGATACTCTTCCTCGATGGGATTCGTTGCGCGCGGACAAGCCCGAGTGGATAGTCGGCCCGAGCTTCAAACTGGAAGTCAACAACTTCCACGATGTGGACTTCCCGACTTCGGGCATGGCGATGAAGCTCGACGCACTCTCTTCGGTTTCAGCGTTGAAAGCGACCCACCAGTTCCTCAGGCTTGGCTATTCGTCCGAGTGGGTGATGCCGGTTTCTTCATGGCTGCTCTTGAGACCGGCGCTGGATGCCGGAGTGTCCCTTGGGGAACTGGCGTGGGCCGAGCAGTTCCGCACCGGCGGTGCCGCGTTTGTTGGGTTCGCCCCGGAGGAGTTCACCTCAGAGCAGCGGGCGGTGGTGCGATTCGGAGCGGATTTCCGTCTGTTCCATCTGTTCGGACAGGAGAACTACCCGTTCTACTTGCAGGCGCTGGCGAACGCCGGGACGTTCGAACCGTGGGGCAGCCTGTTCTCGAGTTCAGACTTGCCTTCGCTGCTCCACTGGGGCGTGGGTACAGGCGTGCGGACCAACACGCCGATAGGGCCGGTTCAACTGACCGTGGGCGTTGGTGACTTCGGCGGGAAGCTGCCGATGCAGCCCGTTAACGTAGCGGTTTTCTTCTCAGTGGGCCGCGAGTTCCGGTACACGCGCTGACAGGTCGGACGGGTCAGACTAGTCGGACCTGTCCGACCCGGCGCAAGCCTTCACGCACAATCCGCAGATATACTGGCTGACGTGGCGCTTGCTCTGGAATTCCTTGAGCATGGCGAAGCAATCGAGATGCTTGAACTCAGCCGGATTCTCGCCGATTGCCTTGGCCGGGCAGGCAGCAATGCAGGCGTGGCAGGAGCCGCAGCCACGTTCGAGCGGGCGGTTAGGGTTCAGTTCAAGGTCTGTCAGGATAGTGACAAGCCGCACCTGGGCGCCGTGCTGCGGGGTGACGAGCAGGTTGTTGCGGCCCAGCCAGCCAAGGCCGGCCCCAACCGCTACACGCTTGTGCGAAAGATGCCCGCGCTGGTTCTGCCAGTCAACGAGTTGGGATGCAGCGACAGGGAGAGCCTGCGCGCCAAGGTTCTGAATCAGCGTCGCGAGGTCGAGGGCCAGCCGGTCGAGGGCGAAGTTGACCTGCCGGTAATGATGTTCGTACAACTGGTTCGGGTGGTCCTCAAGCGTGCCGAGCACGGCCGGGGCAAGGCGTAGGGCAAGGCTGATGGCAAACGGCAGGTCTAGAATCGTCTGCGCTGGCAGGAGGAAGTCGTCGGTGCGGATATCGGAGAGGCGGCAGACGCCGAATCCGACCACGCCACGTGAGCGGCTCAGTTCCTCAAGTGCGGTGCGGTTGTTGCGCGCGCTCATCGTCTTCCTTTCAGGTGGGCCAACAGGGCGAACACCGCGGCCGGCGTCATGCCGGGCATGCGTTGGGCCATACCAACCGAGGCGGGTCGGTTGCGGGACAGCCTCTCGCGCACTTCGTTGGAGAGTCCGGGCACGCGGCTGAAGTCGAGCCGTTCCGGAATCGCGATTGACTCGAGTTCTTCGAACTGGCCGAGTTGGCGTTTCATCCGTTCGATGTAGCCTTCGTACTTCACCTCGAGCTCGACGAGTTCCTGCACCGGTCTGGGGAAGTGCCCCGATTCCCCGGCATCGGCCGCAGAGGATTTCGGCACCTTGGAGTGCGGGAGCGCAGCTCCCGCTTTTCCGGAAAGGCGGCAGCTCGGCGCTGCACGCAATCCAAAGACCATAGCTTCAAGGTCACTCCACGTCACCTCAGGCCTGCGCAGAAGCTCGATGGCCGGGACTGACTCCGCAATCGGCGTTGTGCCGAGCGCCTTCAGCCGGCGATTGACCTTTGGCGATGCTTTGATGCGGGCCGAGTTGAGCCAGGTTGTCGCCCGTTCGCATTGGCGCTGCTTCTTCTGAATTCGGCTGAACTGCTCGCCCGTGAGCAGGCCGAGCTCGTGCGCACGTGGCCCGAGGCGCAGGTCGGCGTTGTCCTCGCGCAGGAGCAGACGGTACTCGACCCGCGCCGTGAACATCCGGTACGGCTCATCCGTTCCCTTGGTGACAAGGTCATCAATCATCACGCCGATGTACGAGTCGGCGCGGGTCAGCTCCAGCGCGGGTTTCTCCTGCACGCGGAGCGCGGCGTTGGCCCCGGCCACAAGCCCTTGGGCCGCGGCTTCCTCGTAACCGGTGGTGCCGTTTATCTGCCCCGCGAAGTAGAGGTTGCGGAAAGGGCGGGTTTCGAGCGTGGGGAAGAGTTGGGTTGGGTCAGAGTAGTCGTGCTCGATGGCGTAGCCCGGTCGGAGCATACGGCACTCTTCAAGGCCATTGATGGACCGGAGCATCCGAAGCTGGGTGTGAGTCGGCAGGCTGGTCGAGATACCGTTCGGATAGCACTCGACCGTATCCGTGCCCTCGGGCTCGATGAAGATGTGGTGCCGGTCGCGCTCCGAGAACTTCACAACCTTGTCCTCGATTGAAGGGCAGTAGCGCACACCCTGGCCCTTGATAACCCCTGAATAGAGCGGCGACTGCTTCAGACCGGCGCGGACGATACGGTGCGTTGACTTATTGGTGTAGGTCACGTAGCAGCTCGCTTGGTTCCGGGGCGGCTCGTCGGTCCAGTCCGAGAACGGAACCGGCGGCTCGTCGCCGTCCTGTTCCTGCATCGCCTTCAGGTTCAGCGACCGCAGGTCGAGCCGCGCCGGCGTGCCGGTTTTGAACCGGCCGATGCGGAAGCCGAGTTCGCGCAGGTTCGCGCCCAGCTTCTGCGCCGGAGCTTCGCCGAGCCGACCGGCCGGGAAGCTCACCAGGCCGATGTGGACGAGGCCGTTCAGGAACGTGCCCGGCGCGAGTACGACCGTCCGCGCTCGCAGTCGCTCACCAAGCTCAGTCTCGATGCCGATTGCAGTCTTACCTCGCACAAGCACGCGCGTGGCCGTGCCTTGGTGCAGGTCGAGGTTCTTGGCATGCTCGACTGTCCGCTTCACCAGCCTGCGGTAGAGCTGGCGGTCAACCTGGGCGCGGGACGAGCGGACCGCGCGGCCCTTGCTCGTGTTCAATTGTCGGAAGTGGATTCCGGCCGTGTCGGTCATCTGCCCCATCGCGCCGCCCATGGCGTCAAGCTCACGCACCAATTGGCCCTTGCCGATGCCGCCGACCGCGGGGTTGCATGACATCAGACCGATGGTGTCCAGGTTCTGGGTTACGAGCAGGGTCGAGCAGCCCATCCGCGCGGCAGCCAACGCCGCCTCGCAGCCGGCATGCCCGGCTCCGACCACAATTACGTCATACGTTGGTTCACGCTTCATGCTCGTCAGTGATTCTAGATGCCCACGTGCCTGAGTCAAACCGTCCGGGCGGGCAGCCACACCGCGGCGGCTATGTCTTACCGGACCTCAGCCAATCGGCCAAAAGGGCATTGCAGAGAAACGTGCGGGCGGCTTGCCTGTCCGGAGGAATTGCGCTAGAGTGTTGGCTCTATGAGGAGAATCATTGCCGCACTGTCGGTGTCTGCATGCATCCTTGTCATCGGGTGCGAGCAGAACAGAGCACCCGCGACTCCCGGCGCACCGGTCGGGCCCGAGGTGGGAATGGCGGGCGATTCGCTGAGTTTCCTGGTGGCGACTACCGACCCGGAATCGGACAGCGTCCGGTATCGGGTGGACTGGGGCGACGCTTTGGGCGACTGGTCCCGGTTCCTCGCGAGCGCCGAGTCCTGCAGCGTCGGCCACCGGTGGTTCGTACGCGACACCTACGCGGTCCGGGTCCAGGCCGAGGACGAGCACGGCTTGGCGTCGGAATGGTCTTCCAACTTCGTAGTCTCCATTGAGAGTCTTTGCCGGCGATAGCCGGGCGTGAGGTTGTTGGTCCGTGGTTCTTGGTTCCTAGTTCTTGGTCTCTCAACGCTGGCGGCTGTCGCGCTGGCGGGTGAGACCGGGAAGATTTCCGGCCACGTGCACGACGACGCGGGGCAGGCGCTCGTGTCGGCGAACGTCGTCGTAGCCGGTCAGACCTTGGGCGCGGCGAGCGACGTCAACGGGTACTACGTCATCCTCAATGTACCGGTGGGCGCCTACGCGGTCGAAGCTTCGATGATCGGCTATCGGGCGATGAGCGTGACCGACGTGCGGATTGAGCCGGACCGGACCGCGAAGGTTGACTTCCGGCTGACCGCTTCCGCCATCAATCTCCCCGGGGTAACCGTACGGGCCGAGAAGCCGATGGTCTCGAAGGACGTGGTCAGCGCGCGGTACTCAATACCGGCTCGGGAGATCAGCTTCCTGCCGGCCGAGTATCTGCAGGGCGGCATGGCAGTGTTCTCGCCGGGCGTGGCGCGGACTGAGTCGAGCTACCACGTGCGCGGGGGCCGGGCCACCGAGGTCGACTACCGGATTGACGGCGTGAGCGTGGTCGACCCGCTCACGGGCGAGTTCGGCATCGAGCTCTCGCGCAGCGTGGCCGACGAGGTGATATTCATGCCGGGCGGGTTCTCGGCCGAATACGGCCGGGCGATGTCCGGCGTGGTCAACCTGATAACCGCATACCCGAAGGCCGAACCGAGCGCGGCGTATCGGATCCGGTCCGAGAAGCCAATGCCCTACTACTACGACTTCGGGTATACTGACCAGGCCCTGCAAGCGCACCTGCCGGTGACACGCGGCCTGCGGCTGTTCGTGAACGCGGGCGGGACCACGATGGACGACTGGGACCCGCGGCTGTTCCGGCTGCCGCACAAGGAACGCGCCGACTACTCGCTCTACGGCAAGGCGGTCGCAGACCTCGGTCCCAAGCTGAAGTTCACCGGCTCGGCCGCTGCGTTCCGCAGCGAGTTCGACCGGTACCAGTCGCAGTGGAAGTTCCGGCTTGATGACTACCGTTCCGACCTGCGTCACGGCAACCTCGGCAGCGCCGGCCTGAGCTGGCTTCCGGAGGAGCGGTTCCTCGGCAAAGTGCAGGTGTCGCGGTTCCACACCGACAAGACGGTCGGGGTGAGGCAGCCCGGGCCGGTCAATATCTGGAGGGACTTCCAGTTCCGCGACACGAGCGAGTACGGCCAGCCGAAGATTGACGAGCGCAACCCATGGAACGTGAAGTGGAACCGGTACTGGTACTTCTACACCGATGGTACGTATGACCAGTACCGCCGTACCGCGACCGAGGCCTGGAATTCGAAGCTGTTCGCCACCGCGCAGGTGACCGCGAACCACCAGCTCACTGCCGGCGCCGAGGCCGACCTCTACGATGTCTCAAGTGACTGGCTGCGCTGGCCCAAGTCGAGCAGCCCGTTCCTCGACACCTACGAGTTCAATCCGGTGGAGATGAGCGCCTATGTACAGGACAAGATTGAGCACGAGGGGTTGTACGCCGACATCGGGCTGCGTTTCGATCAACTCCGACCCAATGCCACCTACAAGGAGAGCGTGCCGGACCGGGACTCGAACGCGACCCGCCTGCAGGCCACGCCCAAGAGCGGGGTCTCGCCCAGGCTTGGCGCTTCGTTCCGCATAACCGAGTGGCTGTTTGCCCGGGCCAACTACGGCTACTATCTCCAGTTCCCGCTCTTCTCGGCCCTGTACGACAACACCGTGAACCCGATGGTCTACCGCACAAGCTACCGCGATTCACTGCTCGTGGTCGGCAACCCGGACCTCAAGCCGGAGCGGACCCAGGCCTACGAAATCGGGTTGCAGGGTGAGGTGACAAAGGACCTGCTCCTGACCGGAAACCTCTGGCGCAAGGATGTGTACGACCTGGTCGGCACGCGCCAAGTGCCGGCTCTGCCCCAGGCGTACGTGACCTACTTCAACATCGACTACGCCAAGTTGACCGGCGTGGAGCTTATCCTTGAACTACGGCGGAGGTGGTTCAACGCCAAGCTTTCCTACACTCTCTCATTCGCTCGCGGGACCAGTTCCTATGCGAACGAAGCGTACTACGAGTTCATCCAGCGCGGCATCACCGTACCCGCAGTCGAATACACGCTCGATTTCGAGCAGCGGAACCGGTTCTTCGTCCAAGCCGATGCGACCGTGCCGGAGAAGGCGACCGGCACGAAGTGGCTGGATGCCGTGCTCGACAGCCTCGGCTGTCACCTGCTCGGATACGTTGGCAACGGGTTTCCGTACTCGCCGCCCGGCGGCAAGGGCGACCCGGCAACTTGGAACACAATCGTCGGGCCGTGGCGGTCGAACGTTGACGCGGTCCTGACCAAGCCCGTGCGGCTGGGCGGGGTGCGAATTGACGTCGTGGCCGAAGTCCTGAACCTGCTCGACATCAGGGACGTGCTGTACGTGTTCCCCGGAACCGGGTCACCGATTGACGACGGCCAGCGGTTCTACTACTACGACTTCGAGTTCGTCCGGTACGACACGAGCATCACGCCGCAGTGGTTCGGCAATCCCGGCTACGACCCGGGCCGGGACGCGAACCACGACGGGTACGTCACCCGCGACGAAGCCCAGTTCGCGGAGTACGAACGCGTGGTCGCGTACCACAAGGCCAAGATTGACTGGATAAACAACTACGGCCCGCCCCGCCGGGCCCGACTCGGATTCACGGTCGGATTCTAGACGGCCCGCAGCCGACGGCTTGCGGCTGACGGCTCCGGATTAGTGAGAGGGGATCTCCTCGCCGTCGTGGGCGAAGGAGGCGATGGGGGAGCTGCGGGATTCGTATTCTTCGGGCGTGAGGTGGGCGATGTCCAGCGGGATGATGAACCGGTCGGCGGTCGCCATGACCGCCTGCTTGGCCAGGCGGACACGCTCGAAGATGTCCTTGCCTTCGTAGTCGCTCGACACGACGGCCACGTCCAAGTCACTGTCCACGTTGCCCTCGCCGCGTGCCCGTGAACCGAATACGACGAGCTTCTCGACGCTGACGCCGCTTGCCGCAAGCGCCTTGCGAAGGAACTCGACTACTTCGGCAATTGTGCTCTCAGCCATTGCAGTGTCTTTCGGGAGCGAGACAGCATCGGCTCCGTGCTTTGCTGGTTGTAGACGAGCGCCATCTTCTTCAACTCGTCGGGATAGCGCGTCGGAATGCTCAGGCCGTCCAGTTCGTACAGGAGGTCTTTGATCTCGACCGGCGGAGCGAGCTGCACTCGGTTGGCGAGGAACAGCAGGTCATGCACTTTCGGCGGGTCGGACTTGAGCCGGGCGCGGTAGAGGCCCTTCAGCGCCTTCTCGATGGACAGGTGGCACATGAAGATGCAGTAGAAGTATCGACCGCCGTCGAACATGTACTGGGCCGTGTCCATATCATAGTCGGCCTGAAGGAACCACTCCTTCGGCAGCTTCTCGCTCGCGTCCACTCTGGGAGGATAGGAGAGACCGGAGTGGGAGTCAAGGACAGCGGTCAGGCAACCAGACGCGCTGTCTGACACGGGCCGCAGAGGCCAAGTTAGAGGTCAGAGGGTGGACGTCAGGAGTCAGAAGTGCGGAGTCCGAGACTGCCAACGGCAAACCGACGCCGGGCGTTCCCGTCGCCAATCTGCAATCTGGAATCCAGAATCCGGAATGGGTTGGCTGTCTGGAATCAGCGGTCCGCTACTGCGAACCAGGAACCATGAACCGATAGACAACTCGCGCCGTTGGCGCGACGGCAGGGGAGACGCCGCCAGCGCGTCAGGAGTCACCTAGGCCAGCCGCACTTGCCAGTGTCTACTGCGTTCTGGTCTTGAAGAGGAGGCTCTTTCTTTCCGTGCCTGTTGCTTCGGCGTAGGTGAGTCCGTCCCTCTCATAGAGAGTCACAGGGTAGTTGGTGTAGACGAGCCGATGCCCTTCTGGCACCTCGAACGTCGTCTTGTGTGAAGTCTCGTACTTGAAGACGAAACGGCCGTCGTCCTCCTTGGAGACGTTGCGGCTCCTCGCCTCCACAGTGAATGTCGTCTTGGTTCCTTGAAGCGTAAGTGGGTGGGGATAGAAGATCTTGATAGCCTCGGACGAAGCGTTGCCGGGTGCAGGTACAACCTCCCAAGCGAGTTCCTTACCCGACGACGATTCGGACACCCCGCTGACGATAATAGGGCCGCTGGCGAATTCGAAACCTTCGGTCGGGAATACGTACTCCCGGGTCTCCTTGTGTGACTCCCCGATCCCGATTTGGGACCGTGCGGCGGCCGCGACGACGGTGTACGTTACTGCCATCGTGGTCGAGTCAGCATCAGGAACCCGGATGGTCACCTCTGCCGTCAGCACGGCCGCGCCGATGAGCGGTACTAGACAAACGAACGCGATACGCACAGTGCCTCCTTGTAAAGTCATTCTTCTACCTGCGACTCTCGGCCGTCTTGCTTGTCTCATCTCCGTCAAGGCCGAGGGTTCGGATTCCATCGCGGACATGGTAGGCATTCGGACCGGTCATGGCAAGTACGCTGGCCCGGCGGGCTTGGCCGCGATCAGGACAGCGTCCATGGAGTCTCCGGCGGCGGCCTTGGTCTCCTAGCGGCTACTGCTCCTTCGGGGCAAACCGGCTGACGTCATCTGGGTTCACAACAACCGACCGGACGTCATCCTCAATCGCCTCGCGTCTTTCCCTGCTTCGCTGTCCGACCGGCAGATAGCCTAGGTCAGCAGGTCCCATGGCGAGGTCCAGGTTGAGCTTCTGGTGGAACCTCAGCGTTCTGCTCCTTGGACTATATTGCAGGGGGTAGACAATCAAGCTGGCCACGTTGTAGCCGAACATGGAGTTCTGGCCTGCCGGCCTGCCCAACTCTGCCGGGTAAGGCGCATCCGAGTTGTAGATGGCCGCGTCCGGCGGTACGAAGGCCGGCGTGCCAGCATCGCTCAGCGGTCTTGGAGGCTGCACCGGCATGATTAGGAACGTCCCGGCTACATCCTCGGTCGTAGTTGGATTACACGTAACTGCACTGACGCGCATACCCTGAGGCACGACGACATTCACGGCCATCGCAGGCAAGGATGGCGCCCCGACGACCGTAGTCATAGCCGCGCCCTCCAGCACGACCAAGTCGTAGCTTCCCGACTTGGAGAAAGTCAATTCGCGGCTTGAGAGGTCCAGGGTAACCGGCTGGTCGCCAGCGCAAGCTTGCAGAACGGCCAGCGCCACAACGCAGAATGCTCTCATCAGATTCCTCATTACTGCTCCTTCCCTGCGCATCGGACTACCTTGCGCGCTTCGCTGCCTCCATCTGTCCTCAAAGTGACTACGTACACGCCGACCGGGGCCTCGCCACCTTGCTCGTTCCTGCCGTCCCAAGGCACACCGTGGCGGCCGGGGGCATGCGACCCTTTCAGAAGAGTCCGAATGCAGCGCCCTCCGGCGTCGTACACGTCGAGCCGCACATCGCTCCTGCATCCCAGCTCGAACTCGATGGTTGCGGACCGAGCGAAGACCGCGGGGATGACCGACATATTCCGTAGACGACAGCGCCTCGGCTCAGCCCACGCGTCCTGAACTCCGGTGACATTATCCATCTTCAGCGCCGGTTCTCCGAAGAGGTTGTACTCGTACATGCACCAGCGATAGGCTGTGTTGCTCGATGCCTGTCCGATCAGTTCTGCCTTCCCAAGCAGGAAGTCCTTCATCTCCCCAGGATCCGTCCCGTGACCGAAGATGCGATCGACATACTTCTCCACGAAAGCGTGAGAGTGGGACACCTGTGGATTCTCGTACGGGAAGTACCATCCCTGTCGTGAGTTCGTCATAGTGGCCACGGCGCCGCCACCCGCGGCATTCATGAACGCCTCCATCACGCAGTCGCTCGAGTCGAATGCGCCGATAAGACAAGCCGACGTCGTGAAGACGGTCAGCTTGTCGAAGCCATTGGTCAGGCCGCTCATGTCGCTGTTGTTCAGGCCCCACGCGTGGTGACTACCGGTGCAGAGAATCTGTACCCCGCCATGGTCGCCGTGAATGTAGTAGTGTTGCCCCTGGTTCAGGTAGTAGCGGGTAGAGTCCTCGTGGTTGCCACCGTGGCTGTCGTACACCTTAGTGCACGTAAACGTGCTATTGATGTATGCGCTGTCGTAATAGTCCATTGTGACCTCGCCATGGGTGTACGTGTCGTAATCGAACCCGGTCAGCAACACCTTCTGTCGGTGTTGTGAGCCTCCCTGCCCGTATGTCGTCGTCTTCGTGACAAACCGGCTGGCCTCCGTCGCGTTCGACACGGGCGCGCGACCAACGTAGACATCAGGCAACATGTCAACGCTGTCACCGACCTCTCCGAACGTGTCGTCCGCGTCGGCGTCCCAGTCGCCATCGAGGTCGGAGTAGTAGAGGTCGCACGGCAGCAGGTCCTCGGCGGGCGGCTCAACGTTCACGTACCCATAGGCTTTCCGGCAGGGCACAGCATCAACGTCACCGCCGAGGAGAACATACGAGGTCTGCCAGTTCTGGTAGGCGTACTTGATGAAGTTGCGTATCTTCTCGGGGTTGTCGCGGCCACTCTGACTCGAGTAGATGTACTCGGTGGTAATCACCGTGTCGTGCAGCGACAGGTAATCGAGCAGGAAAGACTTGAGCGGCGCGAACGAAGCCGAAAGGGCAGAGGACGTTATGGTCACGTGCTCGTAGGGTCCGCCGCCTCCGCCCCACGTCCACGAGTGGGAGTAGCGGTTGTTGGTCTCGTTCGACTCGGCGATGCGATTCGTCGAGTCCTGAAGCGTCATCAGCGTGTGATTACCGGCTGGTATCGATGTCTGGTAGTCCTCGACTCCGAACCAAGCACCGGGATTGACGGGAGGAGCGCAGTACCAGCCTTGCAGCGGCGTACCGTCGCAGTATAGGTAGGTGAAGAAGGTGTCCGTTGTTGCCGCGGTGCCCGCATTCGTGCCTGCCCAGTCAATGTACGTAGTCCCGGCGGGCAGCGGAGACGGCACGGTGTTCGTGCCGGTGACGTTTGATGGAACAATCGGGAAATCCCAGCCGGACGGCTGGTAGTAGGTAAGGTCTGGCTGGTCCGCGCTGGTGTATTTCTGCAACAGCACATCGTCGACGTAGGCACCCTCATACTGATTGATGTCGTCGGACGCAAAGATGAAGGCGATCCATACCTGGGACTGACCACAGAGGTTGCCCAGCGTCGGAACGGTCTTCAGGTCAAAGTACTGGCTCGTCCAAGTCTGCGCACTGCCGCTGATCTGATAGCCATAGTAGTTGGAGTCGTTGACTGAAGCGACCCAATACAGGTAATCGTAGTCTTGCTCGGTCTGTAGCCAGCGGTAGAAGTCCAGCCGTGCGTCGGTTGCACCGACGAGGCTGAACGGACCGTAGACCATCCAAGAGCTAGCGTTCGGTGGATATGGACCAGGTGGCGATACTGATGAACCGACGCAGTAGCCGCTCCAACCTCCGTTGTGATAGCGATACGACTCGTCGTCCCACGTCGGTGTGCCGTACAGCGTCCACTCGTTGGGAAACGCGCCCTCGAAGTCCTCGGACTTGATTGTCACCCAGCCATCGGGTGACTCGGACCGCCCCGCGCGGATTCGCGCTGGCTTCGCTCTTGTTGCATCGTGGTTGGGATTGAGCGCTGCCGGGCGGGGCGCGCGCTCCAGGGCCGCCTCGCGCGTCTGCTGATCCGTTGTGGGCGCCCTTACCGTGGTTGGGCCGATGATTTCTACGCCTGGCAGCCGTTGATACGAACTATGTAGGCCATACTCAGCAAACGCCGCTCCGTTCCAGAAGAACAACAGCAGGGCGACGCCGCAGACCCACGTTTTGGTAGCTGGACTACTCATTCTCCCTCCTTGGTAGCGGTGCCCGCCGGCGTTGACCGTCTCGTACACCACCTCGTCCTTGACGTAACGGCGCAGGATGTCAAGGTTGTCGCCGTAGTAGAGCAGGTTCGTCGGGTTCCCTTCGGGCATCAGGGGTGAGGATACGCCGGGCGGGGTCGGAGTCAAGCAACGCAATTGCGCGGGTCGCCGGTTTGGACAGGGGGCTTGTCCAGGAGCCTGTTCAATAGCTGGTCCAGCAGCTTGACCAATAGCTGGTCCAGTAGCTTGACCAATGGCTGGTCCAGCAGCCTGTCCAATAGCCGGTCCAGGAGCTTGTCCAGTTGCGGGTCGAGTAGCTTGACCAATGGCTGGTCCAGTAGCCTGACCAATAGCCGGTCCGGGAGCTTGTCCAATTGCGGGTCGAGTAGCTAGACCAATGACGGGTCCAGTAGCTTGTCCAGTAGCGGGTCCAGTAGCTTGTCCAATGGCTGGTCAGGTAGCTTGTCCAGTAGCTGGTTAAGTAGCTTGACCAATAGCTGGTCCAGGAGCTTGTCCAGTAGCGGGTCCAATAGCTCCCCCAACGCACCGGGGGCCGCTGACTCAGCGTCCGGGGGACGGTAGAAAAGAGGAACGAGGGATGAGGGCGGAGGGATGAAGAAGGAGAGAGGACTCAGGTCAAAAGGCAAAGGTCAGAAGCCAAAAGGCAAAGCCAGGACGGGAATAGCGTAGGGGGGACGATGGTTTTGATGACGGATTTGGGGTTGGTGTGCGTATCTATATCCGGAGATTGTGATATGAGCAGACGAAATTGTCACCCGCCGCACCATGAGAGCCCGCACGAGCAGCGTCTGCGGGAGATTGTAGATGAGTTGGTGCCGGAGGATTCTCAGAAACAGGCGTATCTTGCTTTCGCACTGGAGTTTACACGTTCGGTCCACCGTGCGCCGGTGCCCGACTTCGAGCTTGGTACGAAACGAGTGGTGCAGAAGTGGTTTGAGCGCGGCTTGCACGGCCACTTGCTGCGGCTCGTGGGACGGGCCATCATGGGCGACCTCTACGGCCGAAGCGTGGAACGGATGTGAGCCGTGAGTCGCCCAAAGTCCGAAGTACAAAGTCCGAATGACGATGTGCGGAACCAGAATGGCAGACCATTCGGTCTTCATTCGACATTCGGCAATCGTCGTTCGGCTATAGCAATGGAGGTGTGCGATGGCAAAGGACATCGACAGAGTCTGTGAGAGGTACGAGATCAAGCTCGGTCTCGGGCGGGCTTCGCTGCGAGTGGATGGGAACCGCGAGCAGCAGGTCGCCGCTTTCCGCCGGGCGCAGGAGCGAGACAAGACCATGCGTGAGGCGGTGGCCGCGGTCCTGAGTACCGAGGGCGTATCGACCATCTGGTGGGCCTACTACTATGCCTACGGTCGAAAGCTGGCGTGGTTGAAGGCCCATTGGGGTGAGACCGAGGTGATGCGCTCGGAAGCGCGGATACAGCTTGATGTCTGGACGGCACGCGGGTTGGTCCGGCCGGTGCTGGAGAGGATTGCGAGGGAGTGTTTCGAGCTCGACCTGGGCGGACCGATTCCGACCCTTGCGCAGTCCGGGGAACGGACTTAGAATTATGTGGGATGCCCGGTATCAGTTAGTCCGGCACGGGGCTGACGGCCAGGCCAGAGCCGGGCATCGTTTGAGGCGTCCGGCCGCTGGTTCCGCGCGGTACTGCCACGGGTCACCCGGGACAGCATAACGCCACCAAAAGGAGGCGTACCATGCGTGATTCCGACCTGGTAGGAAGAATAAGAAGCGGTGAGACCGACTTTGCCGTGGTCATGGATGACTTCCGGCAGCAGGTCCACCGCTGGTTGTACGCGATGGTCGGGCCAGGCTCCGACCTGGAGGAACTGACCGAGTGCGTGTTCATCCGCGCGTACAGAAGTCTGGGTCAATTCGACCCGACCAAGGGCAGCTTCGTTACGTGGCTGCACACAATAACTCACAACGTGGCGGTGAGCTTTCTCCGGCAGCGGAATCACGCGCCGGCGAGCCTCGACGCCATGACTGAGGAGCAAGGCCCGACCTGCGCCGGGCCGGCAGAGCTGTACGAGGCCAAAGTGCGGTGGGAGAAGTTGCAGCAGGCGATTGGCAGGCTGGACCCACTCAAGCGGCACGCGTTCGTCGGTCACCATCTGCGCGGCCTGACCTGGGAGCAGGTGGCGGCCGAGATGCACTGCTGTGAGCACAGCGCGCGCAACTGGTCGGCATTGGCGGCCGAGGAGCTGCGTGCGGCGCTGTAGGCCGGGAAGCTCGCTGAAAGCGGAGGTGCTATGATTACTCTATGTAAGGCTGCGTCCGTACCGGATTTCACCG
>Ga0208046_1000109_pt1 | contig 16571 bp, 12 predicted proteins | sample PL_2010_300m_FD_184161 | JGI IMG/M metagenome (GOLD analysis project Ga0208046, IMG submission 184161) | Freshwater microbial communities from Powell Lake, British Columbia, Canada to study Microbial Dark Matter (Phase II) - PL_2010_300m... | ecosystem: Environmental > Aquatic > Freshwater >... | reverse complement strand
CCCCGTTGCTGTCCCGGTTGCTCTGACCGTTGCGGTCCGAGTCGCTCTCACCATTGCTGTCCCCGTTGCCCTCTCCATCGCTCTACCCGTTGCTCTCCCGGTCGCTCTGACCATTGCGGCCTGAGTCGCCGTCCTCGTTGCTCTCCCCGTAGTCCTGACCGTTGCTCTCCAGATTGCTCGGAGAATAGCCTTCCGAGTTGCCCTCCGAGTTGCTCTGTCCATTGCTGTCCCGGTTGCGGGGCCGGCTATGTCTGCGGTCGGACGTTCTGACACCCAATGGAACTGCCCAGCCCTCACCACATCATTGGACTCTCCCGCTCAGATGCCGGTTTCACGGCCCGGCGCCATGAACGCCTCCCGCGTGCCTTACCTGATCGCCAGTTCCCCCGGAACCAACATGGCTACCGTCTGTCACCCCGAGCGAACCCGTTCGACTCGCCGTGTTGCCCTGTCATTTCGAGCGAGTCCGACGAGTCGAGAAATCTCGCCCCACGGCGCGGCTCGCTCAGGGCAGGCTCCATGAGTCGAGGGGTCTCTCAGGCGAGATTGCTGAGCCATCGGATGGCACCTGCGAGGACGCAGAGCGACTTCGGCGAGGACGCACTCGTGTGGCTTCGCCACCGTAGAAACGAGCGGAATGACAACACTCGTCAGGTGGGACGCCATCCGACCCGGTGAGGCGCATTCACAGGCTCCTGTATGACCAATGCCGGACTTGGGGAGTTCACCCGCTGTTGCGCGAGGCGCGTGGGTGAGTATGATTTTATCCGTGCCCGAAACCCCGGTTACACCTCAACATCAGAACGGACCCTTGCCGCCCTTCTTCGGCCGGCCGGTTGCCCCTAAGCCCAAAGAACCACCCCGCTACGGCCGCTGGGTCGCGGTCGGAGTGACACTGACCTTCGTCGCAGCCCTGGTCCTGCTGGCCGTGGTCGTTCCCCGCGCGCACCGTGCGCGCGTGGCAAAGCTCCGGGCCCAAGCCCGGGCACAAACCCAAGCAGCGATGATGGCCTACGACACCTCTGCGTGCGTGGTGAAGCCGAACGAGATCATGGCGACGGTACTTGCCCGCGCCGGATTCTCGACCAGGGACATCGGCCGCATCGTCCCGGCCCTGCGCACCGCGGGCTTTAACTTCCGCGCGATGCTGCCGGGCGACAGCCTGTTCGTGCTTAGGGACATGACCGAATTGTCCGACAATTCGGATCGTGTCCCGTCCCGCCGCGATTCCTCGGAGGAATCGGTCATGTCCCCGCCGACGCGCCTGCTCTACCAGCGAAACATCGAGACCGTCTATTGTATTGACCTCGAATCAACCGCTGTCCGCGTCTCGATGCTCTTCAAGGATGTCCGCCTGGAAACGGCATTCGTCAAAGGGACGATAACGAGTTCGCTCTACGAGACGATGATGGCGCAGGGCGAGCAGCCCCAGCTCATCATGGACTACACCGACATCTTCGGCTGGGAAATCGACTTCTTCTCCGAGGTCCAGCCCAACGACAGCTTCTCGATTCTGTTCGAACGGAAGTACTGCGATTCCACTTGCATCGGGTACGGCGCGATCCTGGCGGCGACCTACTCCGGCCAGGTCGGCTCGTTCGCGGGGTACCGGTTCACTGACCCAGAGAGCACGACCGACTACTACAACGCCGAGGGCCAGAACCTGCGCAAGACTTTCCAGAAGTCACCGCTCCGGTTCTCGCGCGTGTCGTCGTTCTTCGGCCGCCGCTTCCACCCCATCCGACGGGTTGTACGCCAGCACTTCGGTGTGGACTATGTCGCGCCCAAGGGCACGCCGGTCGAGGCAGTGTCTGACGGCCGCGTCGTCTCTGCCGGTTGGTCCGGAGGCTACGGAAGACTGGTCGTGCTCGGCCATGCCGAAGGGTACCAGACCCGGTATGGCCACTTGTCCGGATTCGGGAAGGGAATCAGGTCCGGCGCGCCGGTCCGCCAGGGCCAGGTCGTCGGCTACGTCGGCTCGACCGGGCTCTCAACCGGTCCGCACCTGCACTACGAGGTGCGTAAGTTCGGCTCGGCCGTGAATCCGTTCCGGCTCAACCCGCCGCGTCGCAGCCCGGTCAGGCAGGCATTTCTGCCGCAGTTCAGACAGGCACGGGACAGCCTTGCGCACGAGATGCAGGCCCGTGCGAGATAACCCTGTGACTCGTTTTCCACTTCTCAGCGTGGCAACTGCGCTGATGATGTGCGCGGTATTGACGGACTGCGGCGGAAGGCCGGACAAACAGCCGGTGGTGTCGGCGACGATACACGAAGCGGCGCAGCGTGGCGACATTGCGGATGTGAAGAGGCATTTGGCCAGAGGCGCGGACGTGAACGCGAGAGCCAATGGCGGAGACACCCCACTGCACTCGGCCGCTGGGTCGGGCCGTACCGACATGGTCAAGTACCTCGTCGCCAAGGGTGCAGACGTTAACGCCAGCGATGGTGACGGCGACACCCCATTGAACTGGGCCGCCAGCGCGGGCCACAAGGACGTGGTCGAGCTTCTAATCGCCAAGGGTGCGGACGTGAACGCGAAGGGCTGCTGGGGCCACACCCCGCTGCATTCGGCCGCCTGGAGGAACCACAAGAACGTGGTCGAACTCCTCCTCGCCAAGGGCGCGGATGTGAACGCAAGAGAGGATAACGGCTGGACGCCGCTGCTCTGGGCTGCCGTGAGTGGGGACAGGGACGTAGTCGAACTCCTCCTCGCCAAAGGCGCTGACGTAAACGTGAAGGCCAGTGACGGCTACACCGCGCTGCACGCGGCCGCCGGGCACGGCCACGTGGAGGTGGTTGCGTTGCTTCTCGCCTCAGGGGCGGACGTGAACGCGAGGAACGATGCGGGCTGCACGCCGTTGCGCGCGGCCGCCAGCGCAGGCTTCGTAGAAGTGGTTGATACGTTCAAGCGGCATGGAGTCACGGAATAGGCTGCAGCGCCGCCAACCGAAGCGCGACACGACGCTCTGTTGCCGAGGGCAGGCGCGCGATTCGCTCGCCCGTGTCATGGCGCACTGTCGGACAGGGGCCGCTGAGGCCAACCTCCAGCGTGCGCAGCCGCCACCACCGCTCCCAGCACACTAGTCGCCCCGCATTTCAGCAATTCCTGCGCCGCCTGGTCGAGTGTCGCCCCGGTCGTCATCACGTCGTCCACGAGCAGCACTCTCTTCCCGCTGACGCCTGCATCGGGCCTGAGTCGGAAGGCGCGGGCGAGGTTCTTCAGCCGGGCCTCGGAATTCATCTTTCGAGTCTGGGTCGCCGTGTTCTTGGTGCGCACCAGGAACTCGGCGAGGGGGATGCGGGTGCTCATCGAGATGGCCGCGGCCAGCAGCAGTGACTGGTTGAACCCGCGCTCGCGCAGGCGCGCCGGGTGGAGCGGAACCGGGCAGACCGCATCCGCGGCTGAGAGCACCTCGTCCTGCTGGACCAGCGCCGCCAGCGCCCGGCCGAGCAGTTCGCCCACGTTGGTCTTACCCGAGTACTTGAAGGCCTGAACCAGCTTGTCGAAAGGCGGGACGTACAAGCCCAGCGCCCGTACACGGCTCAGGCTGAAGGGTATCCGGCACTGGCCGCAGGTCTCTGCAGTCCTGGTGCAGGGCCGGCCGCACTTCGGACAGACCGCGAGTTCGTGGGTGAAGAGAGCGAGCCGGCAGCCTTCGCAGACCAGCCCTTCCTCGACCTCGGTGTCGCAGCCGTAGCACACCGGCGGGTAGACGAAGTCCGCGAGCGACTTGAGGAGGAAGCGGACGCTACTTGCGAGCGCCGGCATCGGCCCGCGCCGGCCTGAATGGCCAGCGGAGGAACAGGATGAGCAGGGCGATTCCGACCGCGGTCATCACCAGCGCGACGACCTGGTTGCCCCAGAGGTTCGCGCTGTTCTCGTAGTAGCGCACGAAGTCAATCCCGAACCGGAAGAGCGAGTAGATGATGAGCAGCACCGCGGACAGAACGCCCGGCCTCAGCTTCCGCTTCTCGAGCCGGAGCGCGAGGAAGAACAGCAGGAAACCGGCGGCCGAAGAGTAGAGCTGGGTCGGATGAATCGGCTGGCCGAGGAACGTCGCGCCCGCCGGCGAATTGGGCGGGAAGACCGTACCGCAGACGCCCTGGGTCGGTGCGCCGAAACAGCAGCCGTTCAGAAAGCAGCCGATGCGGGTGAACCCCTCGCCGAGCATTACCGCCGGTGCGACCGCGTCCATCAGCTTGCGTACGGGCAACTTGTTGCGCCAGACAAACAACACGCCGGCAATGATGCCGCCGAGGAACCCGCCGTAGAACATCAAGCCGGCGAGCCCACCGCGCCAGAACGCGATGATGCCGATAAGGTCGTGGTTGAACTCCTGCCAGTGAAACGCGACGTAGAAGAGCCTTGAGCCGAGCACGACGGCGAGCAGCACCCAGAGCGCAAGGTCGGTCACCTGCTTCGGGTCAACTCCGAACTTCTTTGCCCGGTGCTCGACAATCGCGATGCCGCAGACGAATGATATGAACAGCATCACGCCGTAGGAGTAGATGTGCAGATTGCCGATTCTCAGGACTGTCGGGAACATCGCTCTATCCTAGACGTAAGGGCATATTAGTCAAGAAAGGGAGCTCCAGGAAACCGGACAAGTCAGAACTCAGAATGCAGAATAGTGAATGCAGAAGCTCTGGACCCGCAGTCCGACATTCTGACTTCTGGTATCTGGTTTCTGAATTCTGAATTGTCTGGTTTCGTGTCAAAACCGCACCGAGCCGAACGGCGAGGGTGTCAATGTCAGGATCATGATCAGCACTGCGACCGCGACCAGACGCCAGTCGACTTTGTTCAGCGGAGTCAGGTCATCGAGCGGCGGCGGGTGCCGCAGTCCGAGCACGATTGCCAGCATCGCCCAGAACGGCCAGCCCAGCCAGAAGAAGCCCATCAGGGCGAGCGCGGCGATGACGAACCAGCTCAGCTTCCGCCACCGCTTACCGAAGACCGCGTAGGCGACGTGTCCGCCGTCGAGCTGCCCGATCGGCAGCAGGTTGAGTGCGGTCACGAACAGCCCAAGCCAGCCTGCGAATGCCACCGGATGCAGCAACAGGTCCTTGCCCGGCCCGAGCCTGGGGTGCAGCAACTCCGACATGAACCAGAAGATGAGCGGCGAGCCGAGCTGGATGCCCTGCGACGAGTCGACGGCAACCGGCTTCGACAGGAGCAGGCCGATGAAACTGACCGGCAGGGCGACAAGGAACCCGACCAGCGGCCCGGAGACCCCGACCCGCACCAGCGCGCTCTTGGTTGGGACCGGCGAGTTGATACGAATGAAAGCACCCATCGTGCCGGTCATCGGGTGCGGGACCGGCAGGAAATACGGCAGGGTGGCGTCCACGCCCAGGCGTCGGGCAGTAAGGTAGTGCGCCAGTTCGTGGCTGCCGAGCACAAGGATAATGCTCAGGGAAAACGGCCAGCCGAGCAGCAGCAGGTCGAGTGGATGCCGGAATGGATTTCCGCCTTGATTGACCGACCCGACCAGCAGGGTCGTGCCGATAGTCAGCACAAACAGGAGCACGTTGACCCACAACCTTCGCCTGCGCTTCGGCGGAGCGGAGCCGTAGGTTATGGCGTGGCCGTCCGGTGTCCGCTCAAAGTAGGCTATGTTTCCGGCCACCCTGAACACGTCTTTGAGCGCGGCCAGGTTCTCGGGCACCGGGTCGTATATGCGCCCGGTTATCCGGTTACCTGTTATCCCCTCAACCTGCATGTACCGGCTCAGTTGGTCCATGGTGAAGGAGCGACCTCCGGTGACGGGTTGGTGTTCAGAGGACATAGGTATTAGACGGCGGAATCAGACGCCGGACTCAGCTCCCCGTGCCCGGCCCTCAGCCTTGCGTACGAAACCTGACGCTCCCTATTCGACAATCGCCAATCGTCACTCGCCAATCCCCTAGCAGATTCTCGGCAACTGCTGGCCCTCGAGCATTATCAGCGGCCGTAGCGAACCCAGTCGGGTCTTGAGCCAGACGCCCACGGGTTTCTTCACGACTTCGCCGATGCTCGCAGCCTGCCTGCCCAGCCGGTGCTTCCGCATTCCGGCCAGCAGCCTCGCCTCAGCCCTGCGCTCTGCAACGACAACGACCTTGCCCTCGTTAGCCATGTAGAACGGGCTGAGGCCGAGCAGCTCGGCGACCCCGTGCACGTGACTGGCTATCGGCAGGGCCGCTTCTTCGACGATGAACCCGAGCTTTGTCGCCTCGGCAAGCTCATTGAGGGTCGTGGCGAGCCCGCCGCGAGTCGGGTCTCGCATCAGCTTCACTCCGGGCTTGGCGAGCAGCGGCAGTACCAGTCGGTCGAGCGCGGCGCAGTCGCTTTCTGCCTTGCCTTTGAACCGGTAGGCCCCGCGCGCGACCGCAATTGCGGCTTCGTGCTCGCCGATCGGGCCGTTGATGAGAATAGCATCCCCCGGCTTCACCCGCTCCGGCCCCAGGTTCGCCCGCGGCAGCAGCGTGCCGATACCGGTGGTGTTGACGTACAACTCCTCTTCTTCTCCCCGCTCAATCACCTTGGTATCGCCGGTCACGACCTGAACACCCGCTTTCCTACACGCCGCCGCAATCGAACGGCAGATGGCCTCGAGCTTCGTCACCTCGAGCCCTTCGCGAATGATAAACGCGAGCGAAATGTAATGAGGTCTGGCACCCATCACGACCAGATCATTGACCGTACCGCAGACTGCGAGCTTGCCGATGTCCCCGCCCGGGAAGAACAACGGCTGAACAACGTATGAATCGGTGGTCATCACCACGCTCGAGAAAATGGGGACTGTACCGCGCGTCCTCGCGCTCTGGGGGACTGTCCCCATTTTCGCGCGGAAGCCGGGTAGGATTGCCCCATCCGCAAGCTTCCTGAGAACCGGGCTGCCGAAGTTCCTGAGAAACACGTTCGTTATGAGGCGGTGCATCTTCCGGCCGCCGGCGCCGTGCCCCATCACGATACGCGGGTCAACGATATCGCCGACAATCCCCGGCGGGTGGACTTCGAGGGGCTGGGGACGAGGGACTAGGGACGAGGGACGAAGGACGGGCCTGGCGGTGTGCGGTTTGCGGTTCACGATTTACGGCTGCCGCTCGTACTTGTAGTACGCTGCGCACGCACCCTCAGTCGAAACCATGCACGGGCCTACGGGCGACTCCGGCGTGCAGGTCTTGGCGAAGAGACTGCACTCCGTCGGGACAATGACGCCAAGCATCACGTCGCCACACCGGCACCGCGATTGGCGATTGGTGATTGGCGATTGGCGACTTGTGATTCGGAATCGACGGCGGGCGTCGAACTCGGCAAAGCCCTTCCGGAATGCGAGCCCGCTGCCGGCGATCGTACCGAGTCCTCGCCACTCGGCATCACAAGGCTCAAGTACGGTTTGCATCACCTGCTGCGCCTTCTCATTGCCCTCGGGCCGCACGCTCCGCTTGTACTGAATCTCGACTTGCGGCCCGGCCTGCATCTGCTTCAGGAGCATCAGGATTCCCTGCAGGACGTCGAGTGACTCAAACCCGACCACGCAGCTCGGCAGCCGGTACTTGTCGCGCAGGAACTCATAGGGCCGGGTGCCGATGACGGTCGAGACGTGGCCGGGCAGGATGAACCCGTCCACGTTCACCCGGTCCGAGGACGCAATCACATCGAGCGCATGCGGGATTGTCTTGAACATCGGCAGCACGGTGAAGTTGCGGACTCCTGATTCCTGCGCCGCCAGCACCGTCGCCGCCACGGTCGGCGCGGTCGTCTCGAAACCCACGCCGAGGAATACGAACTGCCGATCCGGCGCATCCTCGGCCAGGCGCAGCGCGTCCAGCGCCGAGTACACCACCCGCACGTCCGCGCCCTTCGCCTTCTCCTGCTCCAGCGAAGTCCGCGAGCCCGGCACCCGCATCATGTCGCCGAACGTGACGACCACCGGACCCGGCGCCGGACATGACCCGAAAACGGGGACTGTACCGCGCGTCCTCGCGCGGGGGACTGCCACGGCTTTCCGCCGAGGAAAACCGTGGCTGTACCCAATCTCCCCCCGAGCGATGTCTATTGCCGCGTCAATCTCCGCCTGATCCGTCACGCAGACCGGGCAGCCCGGCCCGGAAAGCAGCCGCAGCCGCGGGTCCACCGCGCGCCGGATGCCGAAGCCGGAGATTGCCATCGTGTGGGTGCCGCAGACTTCCATGAGATTGACCGTCTTCCGTGTCCGGCAGAGCTCGGCCACCAGACCGTTCACCTTGCCGAGCAGCGCCCGCTCCAGCGCGCCCTCGTCCAGCTTCCTCGTCGCCTTTTGCTGCTCAGCTTTCACAGTTTGATTCTATCCGCGCATCGTCGTGGGTCAACCAACTCGAATCCCTCACTGCGGTTCCACGGTCAGCGCCGGTGCTGCTGTTGACAATCGCTCGGCGCGGTCTAGAATCCTAGCGAGGTTCAGATGACACGCCGCCTACCACATCTGCCTGCGTGGCCGACTGGATATGCCGGAAGTCACGCGAGACAGCGCAGTACTTCACTGTTGAACCCATGTGCCGTGTGCCTCCAGACAACACATAACGGAATCCCTACGACTCCAATACTACAAGCTGCGTCGTGGACGACACGACATCCACGCGGCGTCGTGGTCTGGCAAACATCACGTATCGGAGAGGAGGTGATGAACTTGTCACGAGAAAGGACGATCCGAGCATGGAAGAACCCGGCGTTCCGGAAACGCTTGGGCAAAGTCGAGCTAGCAGCAATGCCGGCCAATCCGGCCGGCGCAGTCGTTCTGGACGATGAGGACCTAGGGTATGTTGTGTACGACACCGGAGTGCCGTGTGTCTTAACCATCGAAGACCCCACGTGCGTTACATGCCAAGGAGTCAACACCTGCGTAGGAATCACGAACGGCATAGACCCCTGTCCGTGCTAGCCCAGAGGTCCGACTGGGGGGATCCACTAGGCCCTAGTGGATCCCCCAGTTCGAAAAGACGGACGGTTATCGTTGGCTACAGTGAAGTCCTCTGCGTCGTCGCGGGCGTTCGTTACGAAGCGTCAGAGAAGAAGTGTCACGCCGGAGCCCAAGTGGCGGGCGGTTGCCGAAGGTCTGGGTTTGTGGCAAAAGGACCAGCGTAGTGTGAGACGAATCTCGCCTGATGCGTCGGCGTGGTGCCGCGCGGCGACGATGCGGGAGCGTATCGCCATCCTGAGCAGCAGACACTGCAGAATTGAGATGCCCCGACACAACGAAAGAGAGGCACGGCGGCGACTCAAGGAATGGCGCGCCCAACCGCCCTTTGACGCAGATGATCTTTTCAGGCGGCGGCTCACCAGTGATCGAATCGCCATGAGGAGCTTCGTCCGAGCACTCGGCACTCGCGTTGAGGCAGTTCGCGGTAGCCCACCGCCCGAATGGCTGGCTGACCTCGATCGAGGCTTCTGTGATCCGGGCTGTCAGGCGGTGCTGCCCGTGCCGAGGGGCTACAAAGGCCACCAACTACTAGGGCTATTGAACATCGTAGCACCACTGATCAATCGGGGGTTCGCAAGAATCCGTGACCGCGTCCGGACGCTTGACAAGGCCGGCGTGGTCGGTCGCTCCGATTGCGATTCCATAGAGCAGGAACCGCTTGGCGTCCTCTACAGTCGTCTTTCGGGGATAGTCGGTCGGACAATGGTCTTGGAGCTGAACGTGGCCCGGCTACGGGGAGTTCTGAAGGGTACCACGGCCGAGGAACGCTACAGCTACTTCGTACGGTGCCTGGCACAGAGGGATGCTGCGGTGCACCTGTTGGAAGCATATCCCGTCCTAGCTCGGCAAGCGGTGGTCTGCGTGAGACACTGGACCGATGCGGTAGACGAGTTCTTCGCGCGACTGCTCACAGACTACGCTGCAATCGACGCAGCCTTCGGTGCCGGCAGAGCACTGGGGACACTCGTTTCGGTAAGGTGGGGCGCAGGTGACACTCATCGGCACGGCCGGACGGTTGTCGTCGCCAGATTCTCTTCAGGGCGTCGAGTAGTCTACAAGCCAAGAAGTCTGGACGTGGATCGGCACTTTCAGGCCCTGCTTTCCTGGGTTAACGCGAACTGGCACGGGCCACCCTATCGGATGCTGAAGATGCTGGATTGCGCGCGTTATGGCTGGATCGAGTTCGCTGCGCCGGCGGCGTGCACGTCGGCAGATGCGGTCGCACGTTTCTACATACGTCAAGGAGGCAACCTCGCGCTGCTGTACGCACTGAATGCTGCAGACGTCCACTGCGAGAACATCATCGCGTCGGACGAGCACCCTGTGCTCGTTGACTTGGAGACTCTCTTTCACCCGACTCGCATCGCCGGCACCGGGCACGCCCAGCCCGAAGCCGCGGACATGATTCTGCTAACCTCTGTGGCGCGGACCGGCATGCTTCCGAGGCGGCTATGGGCCAGGGCGGACTACGAAGGAGTCGACTTGAGTGCCTTGGGAGGAACTCCCGGGCAGACCGCACCGGGCAGCTTCCCTTTCCCCGAGGCGACCGGCACGGACCAGATGCGATTCGTGCGCAAGGAGAAGTTGCGGGTTCGGCTCAGTTCGGACAATCACCCAACTGCGCCCAATGTGAGCACGGGCGTTCTTGGCTACGCGGATGAGTTAGTCCGTGGCTTTACCATGATGTATCGGGCGCTCGCACGTGACCGCCGCAAACTCCTGTCCCGAGACGGTCTGCTAGCAAGATTCCGTTCATCGGAGGTACGTGTGGTTCTCCGGCCCACTCGGACCTATTTCCAGCTTCTGAGTGAGAGCTACCACCCTGACCTGCAGCGTGACGCGCTTGACTGGGACCAGTTTCTAGACAAGCTTTGGCTCGGGGTCGTGCGCCGGCCCTACCTATCCAAGGTGGTCGTCGCCGAGCGCGATGACCTTCAGAATGGCGACGTCCCGATTTTCACAACCAGGCCCGGATCGAGTTCCTTGTGGACTAGCCAGGGCAAGCGAATCGCGAGATTCGCCAGAGAACCTAGCGTTTGCGAGGTCGCCGACCGCCTCCAGACGCTTAACGAAGATGACCTTAGGGTCCAGACCCGGATAATACGCATGTCGTTGGCAACGCTGGCGACAAATCCCGGCGCCACTCGAACTCCAACGGGCCACGCCTCTGAACGAACGTTGCGTCCCTGTACCGCGCAACTGCACGATGCGTTGGTTGAGGAAGCTCAATCCATAGCACGGCGACTGGACACGCAGGCTCTGAGAGCAGATGGCGACGTCAACTGGCTGGCACTGGAGCCCGTGGCCGAACTCACGAATGCCGTAACCACAATGGGCGTTAATCTCTATAGCGGTCTTGCAGGCGTGGTGTTGTTTCTGGCGTCCTTGCAGCGAGTGACCGGCAGCAGGCGGTACGCACCGCTGGCAGAAGACGCGTTGGATGCTATGCGACGTCGACTCAGCCGTTTTCGCAAGAGCGGATCGCTGGGCGTTGGCTGTTACACGGGGTGGGGAGGCATAATCTACACTCTGACACATTTGGCTATGCTCAGCAAAGCGTCCCAGTTGCTGCGAGATGCTGCCGAGTTCCTCCCAACAATCGATGCTTTGGTCGCACAGGACAGGGCCTTTGACATCATGTCAGGCGCCGCGGGTTGCATCCTCGGCCTAGCGAGTCTGCACAGCGTTGCCCCGGACGATCAGATCATCAGCGTCGCTGCCAAATGCGGAGACCGTCTGGCGAAATGCGCTCGCCCTCAGCAGCACGGCATTGCTTGGCCTACGGCGGCCAACAAGGGACGTCCTCTTCTGGGTATGTCGCATGGCGCTGCTGGCATAGCAGGGCGCTATGCGAGCTTGCCGGACTCTCCGGTAAGAAGCGCTTTCTCTCTGTGGCACGGAAGGCAATCGCTTACGAGCGAAGTCTCTTCTCGCGCACGCGCGGCTGTTGGCCGGACCTGCGGGAGTACCCCAGACCGGCGGGAGGTTACGGCGGCAGCAGGGCGCACAGACCCATGTATCCATCGACATGGTGCCATGGGGCGCCTGGGATAGGCATTGCCCGTCTAATGTCCCTCCGGCATCTCAACGACGCGGCCACGCGAAGAGAGATCTACGCTGCATTGAAGACAACCTGCGAACACGGGTTCGGTCGAGGACATTCGCTCTGCCACGGCGACTTGGGTAACGTTGATCTTCTCCTGTTGGCCAGCGAGGTGCTCGGCGAACCGAAATGGCGCAGGGCCGCCGACCACGTTGCGGCAGCCGTAGTGGAGGGCATACGTCACCACGGCTGGCTCTGCGGCACAGTCTCGCATCAGGAGACGCCTGGGTTTATGACTGGTCTGGCTGGTATCGGCTACCAACTCCTGCGGCTTGCAGAGCCAGATATCGTCCCGTCCGTCCTTGCGCTCCGACTCCCAAGCCTTGCTCCCGCTTCCCGTCGAGAGGGAAGTAGACCGATGCGGCAGGCGGAACACCGGACGCGTCCTAAGTCAGGGCGGGCCGAGATCGGGAGTGCGGCGCGCCCCGCGCGGTTTCATGCGTGCCGCCACGAGAACAGGGATACCTAACCATAGGAGGATCGGTGAAAAGTGTGTTCCTAGTGTTGGTGCTCGCCAGCCTCGTTGCATCTGCGGCTGAGCGCGCAGTGGCTCATGGACAATTGGTCGCAGGACTCAACCCACAGGCTCCGGCCCACGGAGTCGAATCACTAGTGATTCCGCAGATGCTGTCGTATCAGGGTAAGCTGACCGACACATTGGGCACGCCCGTGCCCGACACGAGCTACAGTGTCGCATTCGGTCTCTATACTGCGCCAAACGGAGGGAACGCGTTCTGGAGCGAGTCGCAGACCATCATGACGAGAGCAGGTCTCTTCAGTGTGCTCCTTGGCTCGGTGACGCCAATCGACTCAATGCCAGGTGTCGGAACGGTCTACCTCGGCATGGCGGTTTCTGGCGACCCGGAGCTGACTCCGCGCGTCAGGATCGCAAGCTCGGCGTTCGCATACCTGTCCGAACGTGCGGCCAGTGCGGAGCTTCTGCAAGGCAAAGACACGACGCGATTTGTCCGCTCCGGGCAAGCCAACTCCGTGACATCGGCAATGGTAGTTGATGGCACAATCGCGGCCGCTGACTTCGGGCAGATGGGAGCGTCGGCGGGACAAGTCATGAAGTGGACTGGCTCGACGTGGGCTCCGCGCAACGACAGCGTGGGCAGCGGAGGCGGTAGTGGAACCGTCAGGAAGGTCGTTCAGGCCACCGGAGTAGTCTGCTCGCCGAATCCGATATCCGATTCAGGCACAGTGAGATTCGACTCGTCCTACGGAGACAGCCGCTACATTAGGAACCAGTTCGCATCCAACCAATTCGCAAGCTGGCGCATCGCCGGCAGGGGCAGTTGTTCGGCAAACGCGGACAGCGATGCTGCGCTCAAGGGCACAAACGCGAGCGTAAGTGGTTACGGAGTCTGGGGCAGCAGTTCTGACCATTACGGCGTCTATGGTAGCACCACCAACGGTCGTGGCGTCTGCGGCTACAGCAGCGCGAGCGGCAACGGAATCTATGGCAGCAGCAATAGCGGCAGCGGCGTCTCCGGTGTGGCCAACACAGGCCCGGGCGTGTACGGTAGCAGCGGAACCAGCAATGGCGTGATCGGCAACAGCAGTAGCGGCACTGGTGTCTATGGCGGAAGCTCTGGTGGCTATGGTGTCCACGGTATGAGCACAGGCAGTTGCGGCGTAGCTGGTCAAAGCACCGTCAACGATGGAATCTACGGGACATCACAAGTACCGGGCTATGCCGGCGTGCATGGCAAGTCTACCGCGATAGGTGGCGGGTATGGTGTCTGGGGCGAGGATAGCCTGGGCCACGGCGTCTACGGCATCAGCTACGACAGCTGTGGTGTCTACGGCAAGAGTACCACCGGCCCCGGCGTTGTCGGCAGGAGCGCCAGCGATTTTGGCGTAGCAGGCATAAGCATGGGCTCCTACGGCGCTTATGACTCCAGTGGTAGCTCCACCGGCGTCTACGGCGTCTCGGCAGGGGCGAACCAGAGTGGTGTGGTTGGTATGTCACATGGAAGTGATGGCACCGGAGTGCTTGGGCACGCGAACGGTGGCGGTACCAACATCGGCGCGCGTGGCTTGGCCGATGGGAGTCTCCTCAACTACGCCGTCAAAGGCGACGCGTCAGGGGGCAGTTCCAACTACGGTGTCCGTGGCAATGCAAGCGGTGGCAACAGCTACGGTCTGTATGGAGAAGCAACGGGCATGGGCTCCAACTATGGTGTGTACGGAACCGCAAGCGGCGGTGCGTCGAACTACGCCGGGTACTTCAGCGGCGACGTCACGGTCACTGGCAATCTCTCTAAGGGCGGCGGTTCGTTCCAGATCGACCACCCGCTCGACCCACTCAACAAGTACCTGTACCACTCCTTCGTCGAAAGCCCGGACATGATGAACATCTACAACGGGAACATCAAGACTGATGCCAAGGGCTATGCCACGGTCACCCTCCCGAACTGGTTCGATGCTCTGAACCGGGACTTCCGCTACCAATTGACGGTGATAGACGAAGGTGATGGCGGCGGGTTTGCGCAGGCCAAGGTGGTGCGGGGTATCAAAGACAATTCGTTCATCATTCGGACGAGTGTTTGCTCGACAACAGTCTCGTGGCAGGTGACGGGCATCAGGCAGGACCCGTACGCCAATGCCCACCGTGTACAGGTGGAAGTAGCCAAGCTAGCCGGCGAGAGGGGCAGATACCTCCATCCGGAGGCATACGGGCAGCCCAGCGAGGACGGAATCGGCTATGTAGCGGAGCCGGGCAGCCAGCACGCAGCCGCGGTGGAGCGGCCAAGGCAGTAGACCGCGGTCCGGCTGAGTGTGTCTGACGTGCTCCCTCGATAAGTCAGGCGTGTGCCAGCATGTCCAACTGTCTGACAAGCCAGCCGTTAGACGTCGGATTGGTCGCGTAAGTGGTCGCTCTGGGTATCGCCTTGGGAACCGTCCCGGGAACGGTTCGGGGGGTGGTTCGGAAGGCCTCTCTGGACGCGATTTGAACGGCGATTCTGGCGGGCACGGCCAGGGCCTATTGCAGAGCGATTTGCGGATGCACGTGCAGGGCGATTCCTGCGGCGATTCGCGAGTGAACTGGGAAGGTCAGTCGCAGGAGGATTGTGGCGGCGATTTCCGGCTAGATTGAGAATGCGGTTTGCCGAGTCACTTCGAAGGCGACTGCGAGGGCGATTTGCGAAGCGACTGAGAGAGTGTCAGTACGCGCCGGCCGGCTCGGTCAGGACGAGCGGGCCGAGAGCGCGTATCCGCTCGGTGAAGGCTGTCACCGCATCCGCGAACCGCCGCCCCTCGGACGCCGACACCCAGTTGAGTTCCAGCCGTTCCGGCTCGATGCCCAGCCCGGCCAGAAGGCTCTTGAGCAGGAACACCCGCTTCTCGGTCTTGTAGTTGCCGGAAACGTAGTGGCAGTCCCCCGGATGGCACCCGCCGATGAAGACGCCGTCCGCGCCGTCCTTGAACGCCTTGATGATGAACTGGGGCTCAATTCGGCCCGAGCACATCACGCGGATGATCCGCAGGTTGGCCGGGTACTTCATGCGCGAGGTCCCGGCCAGGTCCGCGCCCGCGTAGCAGCACCAGTTGCAGGCGAAGCCGATAATCGTGGGATTGAAACCTTCCACCTAGGCCTCCCCTCTTGTCCTCTGAGAGATTCCTCGACTCCCTGCGGTCGCTCGGAATGACATTGGGGAAGAGCAGGCGAAGCCGACGATTGTAGGATTGAACTCCGCCATCTAGACCCCCACCTTCTCGGTCTTACCCTCGACCCCAGTCCCGCGCCCCTCTCCCCTTTTCGCCAGCAAGGCATCGAGCTGGGCGTCAATCTGGACGCTGGTGTAGTGTCTCAGCGTGATGGCCGCCGACGGGCAGGCCGACGGGCAGACGCCGCAGCCCTTGCAGAGAATCTGGTTCACGGTCATGACGTGCTTCTGCTCGTCGTAGACCAGAGCCTGGTACGGGCAGAGCGCCTCGCAGATGTGGCAGGACGAGCAGGCCTCTTCCTTGATTTCCGCGACTATCGGGTCGACCTTCACCTTGCCCTTGTTGAGCAGGGCGATGGCCGACGACGCCGCGCCCTTGGCCTGCGCCACCGTGTCGGGTATGTCCTTCGGCCCCTGCGCGCACCCGGCCAGGTACACGCCTTCGAGGTTGGTGTCGACCGGACGGAGCTTGGGATGGGCCTCGAGGAAGAAGCGGTCGGACGAAAGCGAGAGCTTGAGGGTCTGGGCGAGCTCCCGGTAGCCTTCGGCCGGAACCAACCCAACCCCGAGCACGACCATGTCGGTCTCGTGTTCGACGACCTTGCCGAGCAGGGTGTCGTCCACCCGCACCACCAGCTTGCCCTTCCGATTGAATATCTCGGACGGCTTGCCGCGCTTGAACTGGACGCCCTCTTCACGCACCCGGTCGTAGAACTCCTCGAATCCCTTACCGTAGGCGCGGATGTCCATGTAGTAGCTTGTGACCTTGCAGTCCGGCATCTTGTCCTTGACCAGGTGGGCCTGCTTGATGATGAACATGCAACAGACCCGCGAGCAGTACTCGTTCCCCAC
>Ga0208046_1000107_pt1 | contig 16797 bp, 23 predicted proteins | sample PL_2010_300m_FD_184161 | JGI IMG/M metagenome (GOLD analysis project Ga0208046, IMG submission 184161) | Freshwater microbial communities from Powell Lake, British Columbia, Canada to study Microbial Dark Matter (Phase II) - PL_2010_300m... | ecosystem: Environmental > Aquatic > Freshwater >... | reverse complement strand
GACCCCGGCCATCGCAAGTAAGCCGGTCGCCAAGCGACGGGCCGAACGAAACGTTGTATCGAGTCCCTTTTGAAAAGACAGCAGCTCTCCCTTGGCCCGATCGCGCGCCAGCAACTCCAGAACGATTCTGCGGGTCTGTTCAGCCATGATTCGTGAAGCGTCCTTCGTCTCTCGTATTCGGCTTTACGCAGGTATCGCGTCGATGCCCATTGCGATGATATCGACCTTCATGCCGGCGACGCCGGTGCCGTCATCTTTAAGGTAGAGATTCTTGTTCGTCGTAATCACCAGGCCATCTGCCGTCGGATTGGTCCAGAGGAACGCTCCACCAGGAGGAATAATGACGATCTCTGTGGCGCCGCCACAGATCTCGATATCGGTGGCCTCGCCACCGAAGAGATTCAGCGTCGCATCGGCCGCTACTTCCTCATCGACTGTCCTGGTCTGGATATACAGGAACTTCAGGGCCTCCATCGTCAAGTCGCGATTGAACACGTCGAGCAGGCTCTCGCTGGCATACAAATCGAGGGTGACCGTATTGGCATCCGGTAGCGTCGTGGTATCGGCGTAAATGACGTTGACCGCCCCGGCCCCGGTTCCATACGTCCAGCTCACGTTTCCGACCGCAATGGGGACCTGGGCCTCGGACAGATTCCCCGAAAGGTAGGCCTTCAAATCCACCGAACAGCCGGCCTGGCCGGATATGCGGGTCGATCCCACGGCCCAGACCAGAGAACACAGAAGAGCGAATACTCCACACACAATCGCGAGGGTTGCTACTTTTGAACGTTTCATGGTTTTGCCTTTCTATTAGGGTTGATTGAAAAAATTCTTGAATATCTGGTCCAGCGCTTGCTGGTCCGCGTGTTTGTCTGGCTCTTTCGGACAGTAGGTTCCGTCCAGCATCGTCATCATCTTTTTGGCCACCCGTTCGTCTTTGTAACTGTAGGTGCCCGAAATCAGGGCCCTGCAATTGGCCGCAGGCTCGCCCACGGGCCAGAACTGCTCGAGCACGTATTGCTCGCTCAGCTCGTAGGCGCTGTGCCGCTTGAGGAGCTCTCTAACAGAGCAGTGATATTCTCGCGCAGTTCTCGCAAGCCAGCGTCGCCAAGGATCTTCCTTAAGTTTTTTAGTATCGCGTCCGCACCGACGGGATTGAACCCGTTCACCCTCAGAATGACGTCCACAATCTCATCGATCCGGCTGCCGAACTTGCCGTTGATTTGATTGACTTCCAGATCGTCAATGAGACGGCTGCCGCGTTCGTCATAGAGGGAGAGCTGGACCAGTTTCGAGTTAGCCGAGCAGCTCTTGAGGTCATCGGCGCTGTTCTTCCACTTGCGATACACTTCCAGATCGTACGCCGACAGGCCGCGAATGAAGACCTTGCGATCGCCAATCTGGTATTCTTCCTGCGGAATATCATCCCATACCTCGAAGATCGCCTGTTTGATTTCTTTGACGGACATCGTACTTCCTTTCGTTTGGGTTTCTCGTTTACACGCCGGTATGGGTATGGGCGCCGCACCGCTCGAATGTCACCGTGAACTCTTCCACGCCGTCCGCCTCGGAGGAGCCGGGATCGCCCAGGTCCGCGATGACGGCCTGGCCGGACATGTTGGATCCCGTCGGATGCGTGACCAAAAGCGTCGCCTTGGTCTTGGCGGCGAAATCGGTCTGCAGTTGAGAGTAAACCGAGGTCGACGCCGGATTGTAAATGAACGCCAACGTCACCTGGCCGGCGTCGAATGCGCCGACGATCTTATCGGCGTAGCCGCTGGTCGAATCGCACGTCAGCACGGGATGAATCGTCGCCTTCCGGCTGCCCGGCACGGGCGCTTTGAGCTCGGGGATGACCGTCTCGTTCCACGACACGGTTGTTCCAATCGCCGTTATTCCACTGGTTGCCATAAGGATCTCCTTGAAATCTCAAATTGTTTATGCTTATTCGTAGCCGTCATGCCTCGCCGTTCGGTAATCCACTTTGACGAGGACTTGGGCGATCAAGCCGCCTGAGAACGTTTCAAAAAACGCCTCGGGACAGTCGATTTTTTTGGCCTTGCCGGCGCAGGCCGTTCCCTGCACGTTGGCCGCCAGCAACAGCCGGCGAATCGTCTCAATCATCCGCGAGACAACGGTGTCAGCCGCGGTGTCCTCGGGAAGCTCTCGAATAATCCCCGAGCACAACCATTCCCCTAATTCGCCGCGTGAATCCGCCGTTGTCGTATCCGTAGTTTTGATAGGCCCGGCCTCGATGATCACATCGGCGTGCTGAAAATCCTCTTCCGTCCAATCGAGGATCTTCGGCCTCACGGCCCGCAGCGTGAACGTCTCATCCGGGTCCCGCCCGCCGTCCAGGGCGGCTTCTAACCACAAAGCAATTTTCTCGTGCACGGTCTCCACTTAGGTTATTCCTCTTGATTGATCTTCCGGGGCTTGTATAATAAGCGAGCCGATAGGAAGTATCGTGCTTCCGACCGGCTCTGACCGCAACCAACTGTTTAGGAGTTGATTATGGCTGCTGAAATCATATCGAAGACCTGCACCAAGTGCAAGCAAAGCAAATCTCTGTCGGAGTTTAACAAATGTCTTCGCAATAAAGACGGCCATCATCCGTGGTGCAGATCTTGCCAAAATATATATCAACGTCAGTACGAGAAAACTGAAAAAGGTAAAACTGTCAACCAACGCTCCCGCAAAAGCGAAAAGGGCAGGGCCACTCAAAACCGTCGAGATCAAACCGAAGAGAGGAAAGCCCATCTGAAACGTTATGCCCGAAGTGAAGAAGGCAAAATTGTTCAGGATCGTTTTAGAAAAAGCGAAAAAGGAAAAGCTAATCGTCGTAGATTTATAAAACTCTACAAGATTCGCCATCCTGAACGAAGTAAAGCTGTAGAAAAGGTCAATGATGCGGTCAAAGCCGGCCGATTGCCTCGGCCTAATTCCCTGCAATGCCATGACTGCGCCGCACAGGCAAAGCAATATCATCACTGGCATGGCTATGCCCCTGAACATTGTCTCGATGTAATTCCTGTTTGCGCAAAATGTCATAAGAATCTTCATTTGGCCCACCGCTTCAGCTCGACGGCCATTTGATCGTTGACCAGCTTATTCACATCGATCGCGACCGCCGCCGGAACCGTTTCCTTGACGGCCGGATCGTTGACGATAATCCGCCAGACCGACGGGCCGTATTTTTCGCCGATCGGCAGGCGTGCTCCGCCCCGCCGCTTGAAGACGCCCCGGTGACTGAGCTTGCGAATCTCGGCGGCCGTCTTGCCTTCGGCGGCCCATTCAGCGCGACGGGCGGCGGAACTGGTACGCAAGTCCCCACGCGCCCCGCCTTTTTTGCCGACGGCCGTCGCAATGAAACCGCCCTCGATCATCCTGGCCGCCCGGCCAATCCGGTAGCTCACGCCCAATCCGGCCGCGGCCCGAGAGGCCAGGCCGCGGGCGATCTTCCGCCGCACCGCCTTGGTCAGCCGTGTTTGCTTGGCCTGGAAAACGGCCAGCGGAAATCGCTTCGCCTCGGCCGCCAAGGCGGCGGATAGATTGGCCCGCGAGGCCCGCCGCTTGCTCATCGATTTGCCGACGGCCGTGGGTTTGAGCGTCGTCGCCGAGCTGATGTCACGTTTGTAGCGCGTGTAGGCCTGGTCGATGCCGCGATTGAAGGCGCGGACGATGACGCGGTCGAACCCGCCCGGAATGGCGTGCAGAACGTTCTGGGCCTCCTTCAGGCTCGCTTCATCGATCTTGATTTGAACGCTCAAAGTCATTGTCAACTCTTCTCAGCCACAGATTGCCCAGAGAAAATCGCAAATCGCAAATCGCAAATCGTAAATCTTTTTAATGGCATTCGTAGGTCACCCATATTCCGTTAGCCTTGACGATCCGGGCCAGGTGCATGACGCGGGCCTCGGCCCCCGGACGCGGCGGAACGCTCACGGTCCGGCTCGGATCGAACTCGGCGGCGCTGATGCCCACGGTGGCATCGTTGGCGGTCTTGATGTGCACCCGGGGACTTTTGTGACGCAGGACCGGATCCACGATCGCATCGTCCTCGACGTACTTGACAATCGCCGTGATCGCCCGGTCGAGGGTCCCGGGCTGAAAGACAATCGGCTGGCCGAACGCCGCCAGAAACGCCGCCCGGCCCGCCGTCGCCCATCGGGTTTCAAAGGCCGTCGCCATCGCCGCTATTCTCCTTTGGCCGCTTAGGCATCGACTCTCAGGAGATGCCCGAAGTAGGGATCGAAGACCCATTCCTCGGAGAAATCGCGGACGCGGAAGATGTCGCTTTCCGTCTGCTCCTCGCGGTACTGCACGACCTGACCGATGCCGTTATCGACGCCGGTCCATTCCACGATCCGGCCCAGGCCCGGGGTCGCCCGCCCGCCGGTATGCTTTTTGAAAATCAGGGCATAATCGTCGGACCAGATCGTGCCCGCCGCAAAGACTTGACCCTCAGCGCCGCTATCGTAACCCGCCCAGCCAACGATCAGATTCGACAGGCCGAAAATCGTGGCCAGGGCCTGCTCGAGCATGGCCCGGGTAATCAAGGCTGCGCCGGGGAACCTCGCAAGAATGGCCGTATTCAACAGCAGATTTTCGAGCGTCGCCCGGCCGATCAGCATAGTGTCCGGCAGCACGCCGGTGTTGGTCAGGACCTTGGTGATGGCGGCGGTGATGTGTCCGATTGCATCCGAGGCGGCGGCATCCCAGGGGGCCGCTTGTCGATCGGTGTACAAGTCGGCGTTGCCACTGGCCCAGGTGGTCGTATTGAACAAGGCCGTTGCGACCCGGATTTCCCGCTCGACGTACATCTTGCGCGTGACGACTTGGACCGTCTCGTATTCGGCGTCGTAATCGCTTTCATACGTCGAACGATCCTCGGCGGTCAACTGGCCTTCCAGCCCGTGGTCTTTGCAGCGGTAGCTTTTGTCCTCGGAAATCAGGCTGATCCTTCCGAAGGCGGCCCCATTGGCGTGATCGCTGTTCGCCCGCTTTAGATTTTCCCGCGTGATGACCCCCATCGTCGCCGCCTTTTTGCTGACCGGGATTGGGGGCAGGGCGATATCGGCGACAAAACCGTCCGTCCCCGGATTGTACTCGTGGAAGGCGACGCCGAGATCTTCGCGCGGCACGCTTCGTATTCCTTGCTGAATCATTGCTTATCTCCTTGAAAAAGAATTTCATTGCCCCGTGGTTTCGACGCGGGCAATAAAAAAAGCGACTGCTGGAGGTTTGGCTCCAAACAGCCGCTTTTTTCATTCTTAACGTCACTCGCCACCTGGCCGGGCGGCGAGCGAACCCGCTTATTCACTTGTCTGACAACTTAATCACGCTGCCAATTGAGCAGCGCAAATCCAATCGAGCGTGACCGTGACGGCCGGCGTGGCCCCGGCGCCTTTCATGCAGAGTGTCGGAACGAGAACGAGAGCCGCCGGGAAATCGGCTGCGATGATGTCCGCAGCACTGATCGCATCGCCGGAAGCGACACCGTTCTTGTACAGCGTAATGATCGTACCATTGTAATACATGCCGACCGTCAGATACGTATCCGCGACCAGTGTATGCCAATCGTCATCGTGCTCATTCTGGGTCTGTGCGGCCTTGTCATAGACCGCATCGAGGATGTCGCCGTCGCCTTCCTTGTTCTGGAACCCGATGGCGCCGACGTCCGCCAGGGTCCCGGCGTCCACAATCGTGTCACCGGCCAGAACGACGTCACCGGCCATCAGGCCGAGGAACCAACCCGCCTTCGTGTTCGCGATCTGGCTGGCCTTGACCCGGGCCTCGAACGCCCACGGCGCTCCGCCCGAGGAAATAATCGGGCAGCTCGGAAACTGAACTTCCGTCGCTTGGTTATCCGCGTTGATATACTCCGTTAAAACGCCTTCCCCGGCGGCGCCGGGCAGGCAACGAACCACGCCCGTAGCATCAACAAATTGCTCGCTCGGCTCATTCTCGCCATGCGTGAAATCCTGCTCGAGAAGCGAACCGGCGAATGGATTTCTGCGCATCTCGGCCAGATTGAAATTGCCCCAGATCGCGGCGGTCGGCAGGGCCGTGGCCGCCCGGCTGCGGGCCGAAGAGGCGGCGACCTCGGTGCCGACGTACTTGGGAATCACTTCGATAATGTCGCCATCGGCGCCGGACGCCTCAACGGACGTGCCCACCGGCTCGCCGTTGGCAGTGGCGGAGATTTTCCCGTCATTGGCGGCGTAAACGCTCGCCCCGGCCGTAATAATTCCCGAAGCCGTCATCTTGGAAGAGCCGCCCGGATTATCGAGGCGTATGCAGGCGCGGGCGTCCTCGGAATAATCAACGGCCGCCTGCACGACGCCGATACCCGTTTCTCCGGCGTCGGCATACATGACGGTTGAAGTGGATATTTTGACGCGCCGGAACGCGATCAAATCTTCGCCGGCCTTCAATGTGATCTCCGGACCGTTTACTTGCTTACTCATAATATGATCTCCTAACTATTCATGTTTTTTCATGCTTATGTTTGACCGTTCGAGACGGGTGACAAAAACTCTTACAGGCCCAGGGAGGCTTTATACGCCACGTGCAATTCGGGCCGTTCCCGGGCCAGCTTTGAATAGGCGCTCCCCAGCGGAATCTTTTCCTCTTTGGCGATTTGCTTGCCCCGTTGGACGAAATTCTCTCCGCCATCGTTCGAGTCGCCCGATGCCAGGGGATCCGGCCCTTGATTGTCTTTGGCCTTCAGCCGCTTTTGCAGCACGTCCGCATAGGCCGCCTTGGCCTCGATCAGACTCGACCCGGCCTCGAACTGGGCGACGGCAAAGGGCAGGTCCTCGGGGAAGGCCGCTTTCAGATCGGACAGCCGCTGCCTGGACTCGGCGGCCGCCTGCTGTCTGGCCGTGGCGCCCGCTTCGGCGATCTGCTGCTGAATGTCTGCATTTTGATTTTGCTCGTTTGTGGTACCCATAACAGTATCTCCTTTGGAAGTGATAGTATTGTTGACGACAACCTGGTCGATCAAATTCAGCTCTTGGGCGGCGTCGGCGATCCATAAGCGGCCGGTCGCTAACTCCGCCACTTTGCTGCTATCCATGTTCCGGCCGGCGGCGACCGAGGCGACGAATTGACCGGCCAGGCCGTCAATGACTTCCTTTTCGGCGGCGATTTGTGCGGGCGTGATGGTGTCGATCCCCATGCCCTTGTGCTCGCCGCTGCGGATAACGACCGCCTTGATCCCGCTCTTTTCCTCCCAGCCGGTCCAGTCGTAATAGACCGCATAGACGCCGATCGAGCCGATCTCGGCCGTCCGGGAGGCGAAAATGCTCTGCGCCTGCGAGGCGAGCCAATAGGCGCCGCTGGCGGCCAGGTCCTCCACGTAAGCCGTGACGGGTTTGCTCTGGCGGGCGCTATAGATTGCATCGGCGGCGATCAGGACGCCGGCGACCATGCCGCCGGGCGAGGACACGTTCAATTGAATCGCCGAGACTTTGGAATCGGCGAGGGCCTCGGCGATCTGCGAGGCGATTTCATCGTACCCGGTGACATTGAAACCATACAGCCGCACCCAGCCGGGCACGCTCTTGAGCAGCACCCCGCTAATGGCGATATGGGCGACGCCCTCCCGGACGTCCAGCATCTTTTTGGGCATCGCGACGGCGACGGAAGCGACCAACGGCCCACCCGATAGGTGCGAGAGCTTCTCGAAAAACAATTTCAGGGCCGTCGGCTCCATGACCCACTTCTGCGACTGCATCTCGGCCAGAATCGTTTCATTCATTGTCGGTCTCCTGATCGTCGGTCTTCTCATCAATGGCCGAGCCATCGGCCGGCGTCTTGGCCTTCTTGCCCTCATCCGTCTTGCCGGTCGAGAGGCCCGCGAACAGCCGCCAGTCCACCTCGACGCCGGTATCGTTTTTGATCCGCTGGACGCGATCGATGGAATCGCGTATCTCTTTCTCCCGCAGCTCCACGACCTCCTCACGGTCCAGGCCCCGGCTTTTGCAGACCTCGCCGTGGGTCATCACGGCCCGGTCCATCATCATGCCTTTCCCCTGCATCTCCTTGAGCTGGTCGATCCAGGGATAGGTCGGCTTGATCAGCGAGTATGGTATCTCTTTGCGATTGCCGAACAGCCCTTCGGATCTCCAGCCTTCGAATTGCCAGTCGATGAGCGGGCGATAATAAAATTCCTCCAGCTTATCCTGCCAATAAATAAAACACTGATATGCCTGTTCGAGAATGGCGCGGCTTTGGGAATAATTGCTGTTCGTCCAGTCGAGCAGAACCAGTTCGAGGGGCAATCCGAGGGGCAAACCCAACAGGCGCAAAAACATGCGCAGGGACTCGCTGAAATTCTTGCCCGGGATATTGTGGTCGATCCCTTCAATTTTCTCGCCCGGTTTGCCATGGAAGATCAATGCGTATTCCATCTCCATGAGCCTTGAACCGAGTTGGGCGCTCGTATCGGTCCCCGCCTTGCTGGGGTCCTCTTTGCTTTGAATGTGCGCGAGCGTATCGGCGTTCTCTCGCGTGATGCTCGCCACGAGCCGGCTCAAGAGTTGCATCCCAATAGCCTCGCTATCGCAGGCATCGTTGATGCGATGAAGCATCGGGAATGAGGATTGAAGGGCCGGCACGCCGCGCGTCGAGCTGGGCCGGTCCGTATTGGTCATAAAAAGAAAATCCTTCGGCTCAATCTTCCTCGCGCCTTTTGTGGTCAGGTACCCCTGGTCGTTATAGCGGCTCACCCAATATCCGCTGATTGCCCCGAAGATGTTCTTTTCGATTCCCTGCAGCCCTTGATTGCCGCCATCGATCTGTTCGGCCTCGATGAGCTGGATGAGTCGTTGGTTCGTCTTGATCGCTCCAATGTCACCCGCCAACATTGCATCACGAAGAAATGTTTGCGCCGTCTCGGCGCCGCTGAGTAAGCCGCGTATCTCGGGACGCCGATTGTACCCGTTCCATAAGGCTTCAACTTTGCGGTTGAAATTGGCGTTATCGGTTTTGACCTGAACTCCGAACCCGTTGCCGACGATATAACTGACGGCGCGGTCGATCAATCCCTTATAGAGGCCATAATTGCGGTAAAAGTCGCGGCTCTGATTGATCAGCCGCGGCCGGTCGTAACGGCTGTGGGCGTCACCGGAACCCTGGGAATAGGACCGGCCTTCGCGGTCGGCAATCGAGGCGGAGCGAAAACCCAGCGCTGTATAACGGCCGTGCTGACCTTCGACGGTGATCCGGTCCACGGGTCTCTCGGCCTTCGGTGTTCTCACGGCCGCCATTAGATCAGCATCCTTCCCTGGGTGAAGCTGGTTCGCCCGACCGTCGTCGTAGAGACGGCGAGATACGCTTCGATCTTCTGGGCCTGGTCTTTGAGGGACTCGAAATCAAACGACTCGGTATCGCTCGCCATCCGGGCAGCGCGATTGCCGAGGATAAAACGGATCGCCTCCAGACAATTTCGGCTCTTGGAGGCATCGCCTTCCCACAGCAGATTGTCATTGTACTGTGCGATGGCATCCGTCACCGTCGATGAACTGCTCAGAGACATTCCTGGCCTTTCCGGGCGATAAAAAAAAGCGGCCGTCAGGAGGTTGGGCCCCCAACGGCCGCTTTCTTTATCCGAGTTATCATCCGCTCGTCAGCGGAATTTCAATCTCTATCTTCAAAAATCATCGGCGGGCGTACAAGTACAATCTGAGCCGATTCAATGCGTTTCGTGAAATTTCTTCCAAACTTGGAAGAAATTTACACTTTCGTGCCTCGCACCGTGTACTTGTGCCTGCAAATCGCCCGCTGGCATTGCCTGTGCTGCCGGCCATTCTGCGTATCGGTATGGCGACAGATCGTATCGGTCGTGCCGCACCGTTCGCATTTGCTGACCGTTGGAAAGGACCATTGCTTCTGTTTTTTCTTTGGCTTGATTTTGGCTTTTTCCTCTACGTGTTCGGTCGGCAAAGTCTCTTCTTCTTTTTCCAATGGTGGTTCTGTCATTTGTTTTTCGTTCTGCATGATTACTCCTTTATGATTTTCGTTTTCAGATTTCCGGGATGTTTTGCAGCAATTCTGGCCTATGTTTTTTTACATAAACGAGCACGTCAATCAAATCAACCCAAGTCGAATCATAGCCTCCCTGATTAAAAGCCACGATGGACCATCGTTCTCCTTTCTTTGTAATCATTGTCGGATGCTCGTCGTCGCTGCGAATCTGTGGAGCGAAAAAACAATCACCCCGATGATCCTTGATTTTCAGACAGCGATTTGGGCCTTTGAGGTAATGTACTTTCGGCCCTATGATTTCACATCGTTCATCCATTCGCGAGCTTTCCTTTCTTCGTCTCCCTTCGTGTTCATATTCTCTGTGTTCTCTGTGGCCTCTGTGGCTAATATCGCGTTCTGATCGGTTTCGGATTCATTCCCTTACCTAACTTTTCCTCTTGTTTTCTGCCCCGAACGGCCTGGACATAGTCGATATCGCACAGGCTGAAGACCCCGGCCAATTCGGCGGCCAGGTCGCAATAGACACTGGCGTCCCAGATGTGATTGTCGTGGAATCCTTCTTTCTTGACCCAGACGACCATTTCGCGGCCGCTGCGGGCCCGCTTGATGAGCTGGGCCTCGCTGGCGAGCTGGCGGGCCAACGACTCGGGCAGATCGTTCGGCAGGTGCAGATAGCCCGGGCCCGGCTCTTTTTCTTTGTCGTAGATCGCCTGCCAAAGCCGGTCCTTGGCCGCATCGACGTTCAGATCGAAGCGCCGCATCGCCTTGCCCGCCACCGGCCGGGCCTTATAGAGACTCGCGTGCATCCGCTCCCGGCCGTAGCCCATGACCGGGATCACCACCCCTTCCGGGAAGCGCAGGCAAAAATCATAGACCGCCGCCGATTCCTCATCGCGCTGATAGCGGCAGTCCACCGCCGCCCGGGTGGCGTAATAACGCACCGACTCATCCTCGGCCGAGACCCATTCGCTGCGCACATAGGCTTCGACCAGGTCCCAGTTCTCGGCCTTGCCCGTATGGCCCGTCTCCAGCCGGCCCGCCCAGAGCAGCCACTGCTCGTTGCGCCAGCCGTACCCCTTGGTGACGACCCAGACGCAGTCGGGCTGCACATCGACGCCGTGACAGATCATTTGCACCTTGCGCGGCACGAGGCGGGTCTGCATCGAGTAATCCCCCGCGTGCTTCTGGAGCTCCGTCAGGCTCGTCGCCCGCTCCCGCTGCTCCCATGCCTCGGCCATTTGATTGTTCCAGAAATTCCGCAGCGGCAGAATATTGCCCGCCTTGCGCTGCGCGTCGGCCATGACCCACTCGGACGCGAGCTGATCGACCGTCGTGAACATCGGATCGACCAGGACGGCGGAGATGCGAAGCGCCTTCTGCGCGGAATCCTCCCACTCGCCGACGATCTCGCCGTCGGCCCCGATGGTACAGCCTTCGGGACAGGCCCGGCACGCTGAGATCGCCGCCTTACGCTCCAATTCCGACCATCGGCCCGCGCAGGCCGGGCAGACGTAATGGCTATGACGGACTTTGCCCCGCGTATACTGGGCGGGCGGCAGGAACGTCCCATCGGCATTCTTATCCAGCTTGACGTGCCACCAGCTCGCCTCGTGATACAGCCCGCATCGCGGGCAGCAAATATGGATCGTCCATTTCTGGCAATTCTCGAAATTGATATCGGCCAGGTCGCCCTTGTTTTTCGGCGAGGTCACGTAGAACTGCTTGCTGATCGGCTGATACGTCCGGACCCGGTTATCGAGCAGGCTAATAGCGTCGGTGTCCTCTTTGATATCCGCGACCCACAGCGCCACCTCGTCGCCGCCGATGTATCTCGACGGATCGTCCGAGAGCGTGATCGGCGAGGTCGGCCAGGCGAGAATCAACTGCATATTATCGAGATCCGTCGGCTCGCCGATCAACAGGTTGCGAATGTCCCCGCCCAAGTGCCGCAGGATTCGCGGGCTGCTCTCGAACGCCGGCTTGAGCCGCTTGATCCGTTTTTTGACGACCTTCTCATCGGGTAGCACGATCTTCATCGGCCCCGGGTCCACGTCGATCACATAGCCCATCCAGCCGCCGAAAATGGTCGATTTGCCCGATTGCGTGCAGGCAAAGACCCAGATCACCCGCGTGGTCAGATCGCAGAGCCATTCGATGGCGATCCGCCAGAACGGCGTCACGGAGAGCCGCCACGGCCCCTTGATCCGGCTGGATTTTTCCGGCAGGATGTAATACTGCTGCATCCAGTCCAGCATGTGCTGCTTGCGCCGCGGCGCCAGGACCTCTAACACCTCCGCCGGCATTGGCATCGGACGGAAGTAGCGAAGCGCTTCGCTTCGCTGATTTATGATTTCTGATTTTCGATTGACGATTTTCATTCTTAGCCCGACTCGGCCACCGTCTCCGGCTTGGTTTGACATTCATTCATGCCGGAAGGTGTGCAGAGGCCGAAGTACTCGATGACATCGTCCCATTTCAGATCGAGAAGCGGACCGCTATTCACCGATGCGTAATAAATCTTGACCAGGTCCTCGGCGGGAATATCGATGATAACCCGCGTGACTTCCTTCGGCAACCTGGCCGCCAGCGCCTTGCCCAGTGCCGTTTCTTGCCAGAACCGAATCCCGGTCATCACTTCATGGTTCGCAACTTCGTGTTCATTCGTGTCCATTCGTGGTTCCTTTCTTTCTGCTCTCTGTGACCTCTGTGGCTAATTTCCTTCCGTCCATCTGTGGCTTGATCGCCTCATAGAGCTCTATCAATTTCGCTTCTGCCCGGGGCGTCAGCTTCAATTCCGCCGGCACGTGCTGTAATTTACCCATGACCTCATCGCTGAACTCCTCCAGCCGGGCGACGATCTCCTCTCGCGGCTGGCCGAAGCAGCGATTGGCCAGGTCCGCCGCGCCGTGGAAGGCGTTGACGACGTTCTGCATCATCACAACCTGAAAGCCGACGACCGCCTCGCGCTCGATCAATTCGCCGCGGTCCTTCTCGAGCTGCAAGCGCTCGCGCTCCGTCTTGACCTGCTGGAAGGGATTGAGCGGCCCGACCTCGCCCTTACCCCGCACCGCCTTCTTGAGCGTGTAATCCTCGTACCATTGGATCGCCCGGTGCAGATCGAACGTGCCGTCGATATTCGCCGGCAGGCCTTTTTCCGTCCGCCACTCGTGAATCGTCTCCCGCGCCACGCCGAAGAGCTCGGCCGCTTGATTGACCCCGACGCGGCCGAAATTCGCCGACCCCGCCTCGCCCGTCTCCCGCTGCCGGTCCACCGCCCATTTGTCCATAAGCTTGATCGCCGCCACGTTGCCCTGGCCGGCCGTCTTGACCAGGGCCTCGCGATTGGCGATCCAGCCGTTGACCCGGGCCGTCTCCCACAGCTCATTCGCCTCCGCGTCGCCGTCGAGAAAATCCCGCAAATCCTGGGCCGTCTCGAACTGGCTGAATCCCAAATCCTTGAGCCGCCGGGCCGCCTCGTAGATCATCGCCTTCGGCGCCAGCTCGACCAGGTACCGCAGCAGCCGCCCGCGATCGTACGCCTTGCGCAATCGCGGATGCCGCTCGAAATACTTCATCAGGTTCGGCCCCAACCCCGACGCCGCGTCCGCCTCCGCGAGGTCCTTGCAGGACAGGCCGAGCCGCTGCGCGGAGGCCTCCGTAAGACTGCGGCGAGATTTATGATTTACTATTTGCGATTTGCGATTTTCTTTGGCGGCCGAAGGCTGGGATTCATAACCCTGCAGCTCCCCCAGCTCCGCAGCGCTGAGCGGTTGATTCTCTTTGACCTTCCGCAGCAGCGATAAATGCCGCTGTTTGCGGGCGATTTCGGTGATGTCCTGTTTGACCTCGCTCATTTGCCCCGGACCAACTCCGCCTTCTTGCCAGAAAATGCTATTTATCCCTCTGGACGAAGAGCCAGATTATGGTCTGCTAATTTGCGAATTACTTCGCGCAAAGACGTTCGCCCAAAATCCTTGATTTTCAGCAAATCATATCGACTTTGCTGCAATAACTGTTCAACACTTGATATGCCATTTCGCCTAAGTGCTCCATGCACTCGCGCCCCCCATGCCATATTGCTCCATGATGGAAGTACCTGAGATATATTTCTGGCCTCAAATTCTCCGCACCAGTCCCAGTCATGTCCATGTACCGTAGGCCATACCGCATGTGCTTCAAACCCGTTTTCAATCATATCAGCATAACGCCGGCCTTCCTTATCAGATGGAGCAACCATTGCTTCTACAATCCTTGGTGAGAGCCGATGACATTCATACCAATCTTCATCCAGACACTCACAGTATTTGCACTGTTTACAGCTTTCCTGAGTGATTTTTTCGTCCATCTTCTATCCTTCACTATTTATAGCCACACTTCGGACATTCACTTGCCACGTATCAATTCCGCCCCGGTCGTCGCGGCCCTTCGTGTTCATTCGTGTTCATTCGTGGTTTGATTTAGATCTGGAATGTTCACCTTCTCGAACTGCCGGCCGCCGCATTTCGGGCAGGCTTCATCCGTGTTCTCGATCTCATGCCCGCACCCCAAACACCACCAGGCCGGCCGGACGCCAGGGCCGCGTTTGAGTTCGGCGATCTCCGTTTCGATCCGCCGCCGCTCGGCGCTCTCCTGCACCCGGGCGGCGCCGCGCAGCAGCGCTTCGGCCCGCTCCTGGCCCAGTGCCCGCATCACGCTGCGGCGAAAGAGCGCATAGCCGCACCGGTATTCTTTGAGCAAACCCGTCACAGTCGCCTGCCCGGTTTCTATGCGCCTCGCAATGTTCCCGGCATCCGTGAAAATCCGTTCCGCGTTATCGTAATTCCATCTCGGCATTTTTCTCTGTGTTCTCTGTGCTCTCTGTGGCTAAAATTCCTCGGGCTTGGACCTGGGCTTGATCGCAGTGAATCCCCAGTCCCTCAGGCAGTGGGCGCAAAGTTTCGGCCGCTCGGCGGAGACGATCTGCCGGGCGCACCGGTTGCATTCCCAGGTCAGATCGACGTGGACCGGGGCCGGCCCGGGCTGACCCGCCGGGTCTATCGGAGCGATTCGGCCCTGCTCGTTTGCGGACCCGGTCTTATTACGTTTTTTCGGGTAATTGTGCTTGAGTCCCGGCCGGAGGGTCCTGGCGCCGGGCAAAGGCGGCTCCGCCGTTTTTGCCCCGGGCCGATTCGGATTGTTCTCGGCCTGCTGCCGAATGAGCTTCTCGATCCGCTCGATCTCGCCCGCATCGTCACCGCATTTTGCACTCGCCAGCGCCGCTTCGAGCTCATTATCGAACGAACCCAAATATTTATTGCGTCGGGTTTTCGGCTCATAGACTTGTGCCTCGTAGCGGGGCGAACCGTCCTGTTTCGGCTTACCGACCTTCACGCCTTTGTATGGACTGCGCTTGCCGTACCGGGTCCCGCGACCGGCCGGCTTGACCGGGCCGAGCGATCCTGCGCCGGGAATAATTTCCGGACTATTTTCCCCCGCCGATGCGCAAGAAAACGCGCGGGCCATCGCGAGAGCCTCGATTCGTGCATCCTCCTGCACCGGGGTCAGTGGAACACTTGACCCGTCGCACCCGAGAAGTGTCCCGCTATCAATTTCCCGCGGCGGATCGGCCTCATTATTCAGCGATGTCAACAGGTCAACGGTATCATCGAGCCCCTTGACCTTCGTGCAACCCACACAGGCTGCGGCCCGCCGCTTCTTCAAATCGTCAATCGTCAATCGTAAATAGTCATTCATCGCGATTCCTTTCTCAAAAATTAGTACAAGCAAACTCACCAAAGTATTTATGGGCCGCCGCCTCGTAGGCCCGCGCCGCCTCAATCTCGGAATCGAAAACGCCAAGATGAATTCCTTGGCCTTCTACCTGGATACAGGCGCGCCAGTTATTGTTTTGTCGATCCCGGTAAACGCCCTTGAATCGCGATGTTCCATTGTGTGCTCGTCGGTTCTGATTGTTTTGTGCCCGGGTCGCACATCGAAGATTGTTTCGCCGATTGTTGAGCCCGTCGCCGTCTTTGTGGTCGGTCTCCATGCCATCAGGCGGCTGCAAAATCTCGCGATGCATGAGAAGCTTGGCGTTTTTGGGAGACGAATTCCGAACGGCGTAGAAGGTGTGATGACCTTTGAAAGCATGCCATTTCCATTGATTCAGCCATTCGTAGTCGGCGTCATCGACAATCACCGCCTTACCTTGTGTGAGTGAAATTTCTTTACTCATATTATCTCCTATTCAGCTGTTCGAATAAATCTTTACACATCCGCGATCGCAGCGCCGCGTCGAATCGGGCCTGGCGCAGGTCCTTCTGGAGCGTCCGCAGCCGCTCGCCCCTGGCCAGGCACCAATCCCACGGCAGCTCAATCCCCAGACATTCCGTTTTCCGCATCGCTTTGTTCACCATAGCTTAGCCTCTCTTTTTATGTTCGCAGACGCCCTCATGCTCGATAATGCCATCCCGGACGCCTTCGACCAGCTTTTTCGCTTCCGCTTGTTTTTCTTCGTAAGTCATCGTTCGATCTCCATGCTCATACGCGCCTTCTTTTTCGATTCCAATGCCGTCCCCGGCGAGGACCCACAAACCCGCTGTAAAAGCCCCGCCGTCCGGTTGAAATTCGCTGCGGCCGGCGAATCCCGGGCGGTGACGTCACGGTCCACCAGAGTCGCCGCCACGCGTATCGGCGGAAGGATTTGGACCATGTCCAGTCGTAATGGGCCCCGAGTGCTGCAAGCATCCTGTCGAATCCCCACGGTATCATGTCACTACCTCGGATCGCCCGCCCCTAACTGCCTATGCCAGCATGGAATACCAT
>Ga0208046_1000106_pt1 | contig 16864 bp, 14 predicted proteins | sample PL_2010_300m_FD_184161 | JGI IMG/M metagenome (GOLD analysis project Ga0208046, IMG submission 184161) | Freshwater microbial communities from Powell Lake, British Columbia, Canada to study Microbial Dark Matter (Phase II) - PL_2010_300m... | ecosystem: Environmental > Aquatic > Freshwater >... | reverse complement strand
TTTTTAGTTGTTGGTTTTTAGATAAAGAAAGCAATTTATGGTTTTCTCAACTGGGTAACCGGTAAACTGGGTAACTGGTTAACTATCTTCACGCAATACTCGATACTCGATACTATATACTTGATACTATATTTTTGCCAATTGATTTTTTTACTTCTTACTACAAATATGCTAAAATATTTTCAGTTTATCAGCTAATAAATAAAGGTAAAGGAAATATCATTATGCCCAAAAAATCTTATTCGATTTTGATTTTTTTTATTATTATCGCTTTAATAGTTGCTGCAATTATAACTTATAATCGTTCTAAATTGGAGAGCAATTTTAGGCAAGTAGAATTGGTTATGAGTCTGAATGAGCTGAGAGAATTATCTTATCAGGAAGGTTATGATGAAATTGAATTGCTGGCTAAAATAAAACATTCCGGGATTAATTCCATAGCTGTCCACGAAGATACGCTGGAAAATCTTTCTTTGTCCGGAAAGATACTCTATTTTTCCGATAAGGAACTCAATAAATTAAATTTTTTCTTGAAATCAATCGACCCATTTAAAAAATTTCAACCTGCACCGGGAGAAGCTTATATTATATTTAATAATAAAAATGATTACCTTCGTGTAAAGGAAAATTTACAAAGGCAATTGGGTGATGATTTAGTGGGAGATCTTGGTTTTCTTCCTTATACCGGCTTGAAAGTGAAAGGGAGCGAAGAAAAACTTGCAGATTTAGGTTTGGGATTTTCCGAAGAGGATATTGAATTAGTAAGAAATATGGACTTTCAGGTCGTTCTACGCCTTAAAAATTTCACCCGGATCAACCAAGAAGATATAGATTTCAAATTTAAAGAAAGTGATGAAGCCGGTGAGATTTCGGGAATAATTTTTGAGGGGGAAACAGCTTTAGGTTATCCGTCAAAAGAAAGCTTAATTCACACCGCAGCACTTCTAAAAACAAAAGGTTATCCCTTCGGAGTTATAGAATTTGCAGGTCAAAAAGGGATTGAGACAATCGCCCATCAAGCAAATGAATTAGCAGTTAGAGTTCACAGTATTACCAAAGAAGAAATGGACATTATTCCCAAACAGAAAGCCGTAGAAAGATGGATTAGAGCAGCAAATGAAAGAAAAGTGAGAATTTTTTATATTAAACCTTTTATGAAGTCTAACTTTAATGTTATCGAAGAAAATTTATCTTACATCAGAACTATAGCCGAAGAGCTGAAATCGAACGGTTTCGGAACCGGAAAGGCCAGCATTCTTTCTGCTGCCTATCAAGCACCAATAATATTTATTCTTTTATTAATCCTGGGAGTTATTTCCGGGGGATTAATACTCTTGAAAGATGTTTTCAATATAAAAGAATTTCAAAAATATTCTTTACTATTTCTGGGAATGTTGTTCTCTCTGATCCTGCTTTTTATAAATCGGGAAATCTTTCTAATCAAGCTGATGGCTTTGCTGGCAGCTCTAATATTTCCCACCTTGGCTATTATCAGTAATGAAAAATATTTTTTAAATGACAGTAATTACAATTCAGAGAATATTAAAAATACTCCAAAAAGGATGCCCGGTTTTATTCTGATGATAAAACAAATTTTAACCGGATTTTTCAGGATAATTTTAATTACCTTATCCGGTGCCCTGCTGATAGCTGCTTTATTAAGCAACAATAAATTTATGTTAGGGATAGAGCAGTTTAGCGGAATAAAAATATCTTATCTGGTACCGCTTTTTTTAGTCCTGGCGGTAGTGTGGTTGAAAGTGAACAAGGGTAAATTAATGATTTTGGAAAATATCAGAAAACCTATCCTGATAGAACATGTAATTATAATGATGTTCTTTGCGGTATTCCTGGTAATTTATATCGCCCGTTCCGGAAATTTTTCTTTTCTCCCCGTTCTGGGTATTGAGGAGAAGATAAGAATCTTCCTGGAAAAAACTTTAATTGCCCGACCCAGAAATAAGGAATTTTTAATAGGTTATCCCGCTCTATTATTGGCGATGAGCATGAATTACTTAAAAATAAAAGATTTTAAGATTCCGATGATTATTATCGGGACCATAGGTCCGGTCACTTTAATTAATACCTTCTGTCATATTCACACTCCCTTTTTATTTTCAATGCTGCGCACTTTTAACGGGGTATGGTTAGGTTTAGCAATAGGATTGGTAGCAGTTACTATATTTTATTATCTGGTAAAAATATTCAGGGAAACAATTAATTATGAAAAAATCTAAAACCATGGTAAAGATAATGATTTCCGGTTATTATGGTTTTAATAATACCGGGGATGAAGCCATTCTTAAATCTATGGTTAGAGCCTTTAAGAAAAAGATACCCCGGATAGAGATAGAAGTTCTTTCCCGTAGTCCTTTACAGACTTATCAGACATATCAGGTAAAAGCTATAAATCGACAGCGCTTACGTGATATTATGCGTGGTTTGCGGGATGCTGATCTTTTCATTAGCGGGGGAGGAGGATTACTTCAGGATTCAACCGGAAAAGGCTGGAGTATATTATATTACCTGGGGTTGATATTGCTGGCAAAAATAATGAAAGTACCGGTTATAGTTTATGCCCAGGGTATCGGACCGGTCAACAAAAAAATCAATAAGTTATTAATAAAGTGGATTCTAAATAAGGTTGACCTAATAACCGTAAGAGACGATCCTTCAAAAAAAATATTGAATAATCTGGGAGTATCACGCCCGTCAATATACGTGAATTCTGATCCCGTCTTTTTATTGAAGCAGAAAAATATTAATTATTTAATAAATAATTATCCCTCTATTCAGGAATTGATTAATTTGGACGACCGCCCCATAATTGGAATTTCAGTCAGAGAACATAAAAATAACGGATCAGATTCAGAAAGAATATTTGCCCAGGCAGCCGATTATTTAATTGAAAACTATAAGGCGAAAATTATTTTTCTTCCTTTTAAATTTGATGAAGATGTGCAGAGTAGTGAAAAAATATTATCTTTGATGAATAATAAAGCCAATATATTGAAAATAAAACTTGAGCCCGAAGAATTACTTTCTGTCCTGTCTCGATTTTCCCTGGTGATTGGGGTGAGACTTCATTCAATTATATTTTCCAGCATGGCCAATATTCCTTTTATAGCTTTTAACTATGATCCTAAAGTCAAACATTTTGTGGAAGATTTGGGATTATCTGAATTGCTATTAGAAATAGATGAAGATTTCTCTTTAAAAAATATTCAGGAAAAGATAGAATATGTTAGAGAAAATAGTGATAAAATAAAAGAAATTTTACTTGAAAAAGTAAATAATTTAGAGGAAAAAGCTATTGCTAACAATGAATTAGTTTTTAAATTTTTACACCTATAACTATTGAGGTTATAATTTAATATGATTAGGATGTTTCACGTATATAAAAATTATCCCAATAAAATTCAGGCCTTACGGGATATCAATATCCACATAAAAAAGGGCGAATTTATCTTTTTGGTGGGTCCTACCGGTGCAGGAAAAAGCACTTTGTTAAAATTGATTTACCGAGGGATTGTTCCCACCAAAGGACAGGTAATTGTCGATGGGATAAACATAGCTCGCCTTAAACCGGGCTATATACCTTATTTAAGGCGGAATATAGGTATTGTCTTTCAAGATTTTAAATTACTATATGATAGAACGGTATATGAAAATATTTCTTTTGGTTTAAAAGCAATCGGAGCAACTAATTTTGAGATAAAGCAGCAGGTGAAGAAAGTCCTTGACTTAGTAGGGCTAGAACATAAAAGGAAAATGAAACCACATTTATTATCTGGAGGAGAACAGCAGAAATTATGTATTGCCCGGGCTATTGCTAATGAACCGCTAATATTACTTACCGATGAGCCAACTGGTAATTTAGACCCGTATAATTCTTGGGAGATTATGAAACTCCTATTCCATATAAATATACGGGGGACTACTATTTTAATGGCATCTCATGATAAACTTATGGTAGATAAAGCTAAGAAGCGAGTAGTAAGACTGGATCAAGGACGAATAATAGAAGATACTCAAAGAGGGGTATATTAAGATGATTTTTGAGAATATGGGATTTTATTTTAGAGAGGCCTTACTCAGTTTTAGAAGAAGTGCTTTAATGAGTATAGCTACAATACTAAGCACCACTACAATTTTAATTATTGTTGGGATGTTTCTATTAATATCTCTAAATTCAAATCTCTTTTTAGAAAATTTAGAATCTCAATTAGAGATTATAGTTTATTTAAAAGACAATATTTCTAAGGCCGAACTAAACACTTTAGAAGGCAGCTTTAATTCTATAGACGGAATAAAAGAAGCAAAATTTGTATCTAAAGAGGAGGCCTACCAGCGTCTATCAAAAGATTTGGGAGAGCAAAAGGATATACTCAGCGCTATTGAAATAAACCCGCTTCCTGCTTCTTTTGAGATACAAGTAAAAGATCCTAAAATGATTGAACAAATTGCTAATCAGATAACCAAGTTTGAAAAAGTGGAAGAAGTTGAATATGGCCGGGAGACAGCAGAAAGATTGTTAAATTTTACTTATCTATTTAGAAGAGCGGGATTATTAGTATTAGCCCTCCTGATTTTTGCATCTATTTTGATTATATCCAATATAATAAAAATCACCGTATATAGCAGGAGAAGTGAAATTGAAATAATGAGCTTGGTTGGGGCTAATTCCCAGTTTATTAAATGGCCTTTTATAATTGAGGGTTTTTTACAGGGTTTTATCTCAGCCGTTCTTTCCATAATAATTTTATATTATTTTTATTTTTTTGCAATAAATAAAATGCGTCAAGCCATTCCTTTTTTACCATTAGTGGTGGACATTATAGATTTATTGCCCATAGGTATAGCTATTGCACTTTTAGGGAGTTTGGTGGGAATTTTAGGGAGTATGTTTTCAGTAGGAAAATATTTAGATGTATGAAAAGAGGTTAGTTTTAATAAACCAGAAAATATTTTCTGCATTAATACTGGCTTTAACCTTCACCTTATTCGTTATTTTTTTTAGCTATAGTGATAGTGTTGGAGACTTTGGTCAAAAGATAAAAGAAGAAAACCAGAGATTACAAAAGATAGAACAACGGATCGAAAGTGTTAAAAAAGAAATTCAAAATTTACAAAAGGAAGAGATTGGTTATTTAGACACACTTCATAAAATTGAAAAACTTTTACAGGATACCGAGAAAGAGTTGCAAATTATTGAAAAAGATTTACAGTTTGCTCAAAAAGAATTAAAAGCAGCGGAAGATGAAATTGTTATTGAAAAAGAAAAGCTAAAAGAAAAGACTAAACTATTAGAAACCAGATTAAGGCAGACATATAAACACAGTCTAACTGACTACCTGGGAATTTTATTCAATAGTGAAAGCTTTTCTGACTTTCTTAATCGCCTCAGATATATAAAGAATATTTTGTCTTTTGATGCTGAAATGATTAGTGATATCCGTCAGCAGATGAAGAAAATAGAAGAACATAAAATAAACCTGGAGAACAGGAAAGAAATATTAAGTTTGTTGAAAAAAGAGGTAGAGAAAGAAAAAGAAAATATTGAGTTTTCAATTAAATCTAAAAAATCCATAATTAGCAAAATAGATTCTCAAAAAGATGCGCATCTGAAATCTCTAAAAGAATTAGAGCAATCTTCTCAAGAAATAAAAAATATAATAGACAGAATTTATAAACAACAGGAAGAGGATTCTAAAAAGGCTCCTCAGAAGGAAGTCCCAACAGTTGCTCTGCAACCTAAAAAGGGAATTTTAGCCCTGCCTGTCCAGGGTAAATTAATTTCCGGGTATGGAAGTCAAAAGAATACCGAATTTAATACTTATACTTTTAATTCCGGTATAGATATTAGTGCTCCCCTTGGGGAGGTAGTTCGTGCGGCCAGTTCAGGAGAGGTAATTTATACTGGAAATATAAAAGGATACGGGCAGATAGTAATTATCGATCATAGCGGAAGAATTACTACTCTATATGCTCATCTTTCTAAAATTTTAGTAGATATCGGGGACAAAGTAAACAAAGGACATCCTATAGGTCAGGTAGGCGATAGTGGTGGCGCTTCTTCTACCAGGCTGCATTTTGAAGTTAGAGTAGAAGGCAAGCCTACAGACCCTATGAACTGGCTATAAATGTAAACATTCTAAAAATTTGGTGGTGAAAAATTTGATAAAGATAAAAAGAAATAAAATAATTACTTTGATATCGATTTTTGTATTGGTTTCCGTAATAAGTGGATTTGTATTTTTCAATATTCGAGCAAATGGTAAGACTAATGAAGAGGAACTATTTAATAATTTAGAGCCCTTCTTTGAAGTTTTAAATTTGATAAGATTTGAATATGTAGAGAAGGATATAGATTTAGATGAAGTTGTTCAAGGGGCCATAAAAGGCATGCTTAAAGCTCTTGATGACCCCTATACTCGTTATATGGACCCCCAAGCCCTTAAAAGGGAACAGGAAGATATGTTTTTAGGTCGTTTTGGAGGATTGGGTATAATCATTTCCATAAAAGATGATCAATTAACTATAATCTCTCCTATTGAAGATACCCCCGCTTACCGGGCAGGAATAAAAGCAGGAGATAAAATGGTAGAGATTGATGGAAAATCAACCGAAGGAATGGAATTAGATGAAGCAGTTAATATTTTAAGAGGGGAGAAAGGAACTGAAGTTAGCATAGTAATCAAGAGAGAAAACGTAGAGGAAGTTTTAAAAATTACCATAATCCGAGATATAATCGAAGTTAAAGCGGTAAAAAATGAGATAATGGGAAAAAATAATAACCTTGGATATATCCGGGTTACTACTTTTAATGCGAATACTGAACCTGAATTGGAAGAAGTATTAAATGAATTTAAAAATAATAATGATATCCAGGGAATTATTCTCGACTTACGCAATAACCCAGGAGGATTATTAGATAGTGCTATAGATGTGGCCAGTAAATTTATCAAAGAAGGAGCGGTCGTCCATATTAAAAATAGAGATGGGATAGTAGCTTCTATGGAATCCAGAGGAAATAAATATCCTGAATGGCCTTTGTTTGTGCTGGTTAATGAAGGTAGTGCAAGTGCTTCGGAAATTGTAGCTGGGGCGATTCAAGATTCTGGAAGAGGGAAGTTGTTAGGGGAAAGAACATTTGGCAAGGGAGTAGTTCAGCAAGTCTTTAATCTTTATAATGGTTCAGGGATTGCTATTACCACTTCTGAATACTTTACTCCCAGCGAAAGATCTATAAACCATATCGGTATTGAACCAGATATATTAGTAGAGCCAACAGAAGATGGTGAACAGGATATGCAATTAAATAAGGCGATACAATATTTGGAAGAGGAATTAAATTAGTAGTTAGCGAATAAGTCGTAGGGGCAGACCTCGTGTCTGCCCTTTAGGCACACCAAGTAATTATTAAAGGGCAGACACGAGGTCTGCCCCTACATTATACAATAAAATACAGAAAATAAATTCAAGAAAAATTGAAAGGAATTTAGCTTTGAAAAAGAACCACAGAGAAATTATAAATGTCACTGTTCTTGTAATTATTTTGATTGCAGCTTTTAGCATTTCCAATTTATTCAATAAATCAATCAAAGAAGAAAGTAAATTTCAGAATATTCAAAATAATGCTGTAATCAGTGCTAATGAAAAAGTACCTGAAGTAAAAGAACCCGAGGAAACCATTTATGACAGCGAACAATATACAGATTCTATAGTCGATGATTTAACTTCTTCAGAAGAAGATTTAAGTTTTTCGCCTAAAGTAGCTTTTATAATAGATGATTTAGGATATGAAACAGAAGTGGCGAGAAAAATGATAGAATTGGAATTTCCTGTGGCACTATCTATATTGCCTTTTCTCCAGTATTCTAAGTTTATTGCAGAAGAAGCCAAAAAATATAATCAGGAAGTTATACTACATTTACCCATGGAAGCCAATGATTCTTCCACCAATCCCGGGCCCGGAGCGATTAAACTCTATATGCCGGAAGAAGAAATCAGACAGACAGTCAGGAAATGTTTATTAAATTTTCCATATATTATCGGAACGAACAATCACATGGGTTCGAAGATCACAGAAAACAGAAAAATAATGGAAATAATCCTGGAAGAAATTAGAGAGTCTAATATATTTTTTATAGACAGCATTACCAGCAAGAATTCTGTGGCCTACGAGATTGCTCAAGAGATGGGGATTAAGTCTGCAGTGAGGTCAGTTTTTTTGGATAATGAGAATGATATGGATTATATTAAAGAACAGATGTTAAAAGTTCAAGAGACTGCCTTAAGAGAAGGTGAGGTTATCGCTATTGGCCACAGCCGCATAAATACCTTTTATGTCCTGAAGATGATGACTCCTGAATTAATTAAAGCAGGTATAGAAATAGTCCCGCTTTCGGAGTTAGTTAAATAAATCTCTGTTGAAAATTTTGAATTCTTACTAATCAACCAAGGTAGTCATTGCGAGGCGAAGCCGTGGCAATCTCGTAACCGTTGAGATTGCTTCGGTCGCTTTACTCTCTCCCCCTATCTTTTCTTTCTCTTTCTTAACTCAATACTCGATACTATATACTTGATACTGTTCTTAAAAGTTTGTGTTATCAATGTTTTTATATTATAATAATCCTGTTTCTTATTAAAAACAACATATGCGTTTGGTACTATTCACTGACGACTAATTCGTATCTCGTTAAGATGGTTAGCTGGTTAGCCAGTTTACCGGTTACCCGGTTGAAGAATTAATACCAGGTTGTTAACTGTATCAATTAACTCTCATTTTGTGAGCGAGAACCTGTATTTGAAATTAACGACTAGTAATAACTTATCAACTGGTAAACCGGGTAACTGAGTAACTAAGCAAATTTGCATTTTGTATTCTGCATTTAAGCTAACGACTATATACTCGATACTATATACTAATTTAATGGTGGAGTAAAAATGAAAAATAAGGAAATTCGAGTTAGGTTTGCCCCCAGTCCGACTGGTTATTTACATATTGGAGGTGCACGAACAGCATTATTTAATTGGCTTTATGCCAGACACTATAAAGGCACTTTTGTTTTACGAATTGAAGACACCGATCAAGTAAGATCTACCGAAGAAGCAGTTAATGTAATATTGGAAGGCATGAAATGGCTGGGTTTAGATTGGGATGAAGGTCCTGAAAAGGGCGGGGAATATGGTCCTTATTATCAGATGCAGCGCTTACATTTTTATCAAGAATATACCGAGAAACTCTTAAAAGACAAAAAAGCGTATCGTTGTTATTGCAGCAGAGAAGAGTTGGCTGAAAGCAGAGAAAAAAGCTCAAAAGATGGTGAAAATCCTAACTATGATAGGCATTGTTTAAATCTTAGTGAAGAGGAAAGAAAAAAATATGAAGCAGAAGGCAGAAAACCGGTAATAAGACTTAAAATTCCTGCACAAAAAATTGTATTCGACGATTTATTAAGGGGCGAAGTTACTTTTGACGGTGAACTGATAGGCGATTTTGTAATTATGAAATCAGATGGAATTCCCACTTATAATTATGCCGTAGTCATTGATGATGCCATGATGGATATTACGCACGTAATGAGGGGAGACGACCATATTTCTAATACTCCTAAACAGATATTGATTTACGAAGCTTTAGGGCTTACTATACCGGAATTTTCGCATATTCCCATGATTATGGGACAGGACCACACCAGGCTGAGTAAACGTCATGGAGCTACTTCAGTTATGGAATACGAAAAGATGGGTTATATCGCAGAAGCAGTAGTGAATTATATCGCTCATTTAGGTTGGTCTTCCGGTGATGAAAGAGAGATATTCACAAAAGAAGAATTAATTAAAGAGTTCAGTCTGGATAAAATTTCCAAACATGCTGCTGTTTTTAGCATGGAAAAGTTAAATTGGGTTAATAGTGAATATTTAAAGAATATGCCCATCGACTCCATAACCAAAATGCTTCTTCCTTTTCTTAAAGATGCGAATTATATCGGGGAAGAAGAAAGTCTCTCTCCGGAAAAGAATGAATATATAAAAGAAGTAGTAAAATTACTACAGGGAAGATTTAGGAATTTTATCCAATTTATCGAGTATGCGGATTATTTTTTTACAGATAAAATAGATATTGAGCCCCAATCTTTTCAAAACGTGTTAAACAAGCAAGACGTTCCGGATATTTTACAGGCTTTACAGGAACAACTTTCTTCCCTTGAATATTGGAACGAAGAAAATATTGAAAATACAGTGAGAGAGGTAGCCTCTTCCCTGCAAATAAAGGGAGGGCAAATTATTCATCCTACCCGCGTTGCACTGAGCGGCAAAAAAGTAGGACCCGGTTTATTTGAAATGATGGTAGTGTTAGGCAAAGAAAAAACCGTTAAACGTTTAAAAGAAGCTGTAGAAAAAATAAAAGAAGTGAAAAAATAATTAATTGGACTTTTCAAATAACCTGATTTAGTATAGAATAGAAAAGAAAAGATTATTAAATTGAGGGATCGTCTAGTGGTAGGACACCAGACTCTGGATCTGGGAGCGGTGGTTCGAGCCCACCTCCCTCAGCCATTGCAATAGTTAGCCAGTTAGCTGGTTACTTGGTTAGCTGGTTAAAAAAAAGGTAAAGAAAACAAAAAGGATGCAATAATAAATAGCATCGAATAAAAACAGTATATAAAACAAGTAGGGGCAGACCTTGTGTCTGCCCATAATAGGAGAAAAGTATAAAAACGTAAAAGATGTAAGCTAATTTAGCAAATTGGCTAATTGATGAATTGGTAAATCGGTTAATTAATTCATTGACTATTGGCGCAATCGAATAGTGGTTAATTCAGCTGGCTCTCAATCAGCAAACGGGGGTTCAATTCCCCCTTGCGCTACCAATTTTCTACAGTAAAATATAAGTTGAACTGAGCAGGAATTACCTGCTCTTTTTAATAGATTAACTAAAATTGCAGGCAAGAGCTCAAAACTTAAATTAAAATTAATATGATTATAATATAGCGATTGTTACTCAAAAAGTACCCAAAATAGTAATATAGGAACACGATGTATTATTGAGCGTGCCCACCGCAGGAGAAATTAGGCAATAGCCATAGTTTGAAATACAAAGTAGGTTAGTTAGTAAAATTAGCAGATTAAGGAAGAGGTTGATATGAATAATAGAAATAATAGAGAAGTATTTTTAACTCCGGAAGGGTTAAAGAATTTAAAAGAAGAGATAAAGCATTTAGAGGGTGAAAAAAGGGTAGAAATAAAGGAAGATATTAAACGGGCTTTGGAGTATGGAGACATAACTGAAAACGCAGAATACACTATTGCTCAGGAAGCCCAACGTATGAATGAAATAAATATCGTCAGATTAAAACAAAGGTTAAGTCGGGCCAAAGTAGTAGAAGAAGGTTGCCGTTCAGAAGGAATTGGCATTGGTACAACTTTAAAGCTCAAAAATTTAGGCACAGGTGAAAAAATAGAATACATTCTCGTCACGGATGACCAGGTAGATTTTGCTCAGAATAGAATATCCCTGAATTCTCCCCTGGGGCAGGCCTTTTTGGGTCACCAGGAGGGAGATGGGGTTGAAATTGAAGTTCCTATCGGAATATTGAGATATAAAATACTAAAAATATTATAATGAAAACCAAAATATTAGAAATAAATCCTGAAAAAATAGATTTAAATAAGATAAAGGTGGCAGCAGAGGAGATAAAAAAGGGTAACTTAGTTGCTTTTCCAACCGAGACAGTTTATGGTTTAGGAGCAGATGCCTACAATGTGGAAGCAGTTGCTAAAATATTCAAGGTTAAAGGAAGACCCTTTAATGACCCGCTAATTGTTCATATTGCTGAAATAGAGGAATTACCTAGACTATCAAAACAGGTTCCCGCAATAGCTTTACAGTTAGCAAAAACATTCTGGCCAGGTCCCCTTACTTTGGTTCTTAAAAAATCCAAATTAGTTTCAGACATGATAACTGCAGGTTTAGATACAGTTGCTGTAAGGATGCCCGATAACAATATTGCTTTAAATCTAATCAGAATAGCTCAAACACCTATAGTGGCTCCTAGTGCTAATCTCTTCGGAAGACCCAGCCCAACCAATGCCCAGCATGTTGAAGATGACTTAGGTGGCAAGATAGAGATGGTTATTGATGGAGGCAAGACAAGAGTAGGGGTAGAATCTACCGTATTGGATGTAACTGTTAAACCCGTCCGGGTGCTACGGACCGGAGGGGTATCGGTGGAACAGTTGTTAAAAGTAGCCGGTAAGGTAAAAATATGCAAAGAATTGGAAAGTGGTTTCCGTTCACCGGGAAGGTTAAACAGTCACTATTCTCCCCAGGCAAGATTGATTTTGGTAGAAGAGAAAGCAGATGCTCAGATAAAAGAAGTTCGTAGGTTGGCTTCTAAATATAAAGCGCAAGGGTTTAAAGTGGGGATAATGTCCAAGGAAGAAAATCTGAATAAATATGACGAATTTGAGGTGAAAGTTATAGGCAGGGGCAATGAATTAAGTGTTTGCGCGGCAAATCTCTTTTCAACATTAAGGAGTTTTGATAAAGAAGGGTTTGAGATTATTATTGCTGAAGGGCTAGAAGAACATGATTTGGGCTTGGCAATAATGGAGCGGTTAAGAAAAGCCTCCGCCCCGAAATAAACGTGTTAACATAAACTTTCCTTCTTCTTCCAATCTTTTCTTTCTCTTTCTTTTTCTTCACGCAATACGCATCACGAAATAATATTTGACAGAAACGACAGGGTATGCTAATATTTTAAAAAATGTTAAGGAGTAGGCAAGGTGGCTATTAATAAAGAATTTGCTAATTCAATGTATGCCTTTAATTTTTACTTTTACTATTATACCACCGATGTTTATGCCTTAACATCTTAGAAGTCTGAAATAAGATGTCATAGGCATGGACATCGGGTTTGTGCCTATGACATCTTTATATACTATATATAAAGGTCATAGGTTTTTTAAATTCCTGTGGCCTTTTTTGTTTTATAAGAGGTTACAATAAATAAACGTCATTGTGAGCCCTGATTTATCAGGGAGTGGCAATCTCAAAGTGTGTCAGAGAACCGTCCCCTGACACGAAAAGGAGGTGTATATATGTTAGTAAGAGGAATAAGAGGGGCTATAACCGCAGATAGTAATAGCAAACAAGAAATTATCGAAAAGACTAAAGAATTATTGGTCGCTTTAAAAAAAGAAAATGATTTCAAAATTGAAGATATAGTAAGTATTTTATTCAGTGTCACTTCTGATTTAAATGCTGCCTTTCCTGCTCAAGCAGCACGCGAATTAGGCTGGAAACAAGTACCTCTATTTGATATGCAGGAGATCGATATTCCGGGGAGTTTGCCCAAATGTATTCGAATATTAATCCAGATAAATTGTTATAAAAATCAAACAGAAATAAAGCATTGTTATTTAAGAGGAGCAGAAATATTAAGAAAAGATTTAGTTAGAGAGACCTTAAATTTAAAGGAGAGTGAATCAAAATGATTATCGTAATGAATGGTAAAACCAACGATGCTCATGTAGAAAAAATATTGCAGAAGTTACATGAAATGGGGCATGAAGTAGACATCTCTCGGGGAGAAAGGCGGATTGTCTTAGGAGTTATCGGAGATGTAAAAAATTTAGCTTCTGTTCCTTTTTACGCTTTTGATGGTGTTGAGGAAGTTATTCGTGTTGAAAAACCTTACAAATTAGCCAGCAGGGAATTTAAAAGTTTTGATACTACAGTTAAAGTAAAGGATGTAGTTATTGGCGGCAAAGAGATAGTAGTAATGGCTGGACCATGTGTAGTAGAAAATAAAAAACAGATATTTGAGACAGCTCAACAAGTGAAAGCTGCTGGAGCAAAGATATTAAGGGGAGGAGCTTTCAAACCTCGGACTTCTCCTTATAGTTTTCAGGGATTAGAGGAAGATGGTTTAAAATTATTGGCTCAGGCTGGGGAGGAAACAGGTTTAGTAGTTGTAACTGAAGTGATGTCGGTTAACCAGATAGAGCTGGTAGGTAAATATACCGATATATTTCAAGTAGGCGCCCGAAATATGCAAAATTTTGTATTATTAAAAGAATTGGGTAACACTAAAAAACCAATATTATTAAAAAGGGGAATGTCAGCTACCCTTGAGGAACTATTATTATCAGCAGAATATATTTTATCTCAAGGAAATTACCAAGTAATATTATGTGAAAGAGGAATTCGTACTTTTGAAAACTATACCCGTAATACTTTGGATCTAAGCGCAGTCCCGGCATTAAAGCGATTGAGTCACTTGCCGGTAATCGTAGATCCCAGCCATGCTACCGGTAAATGGAGGCTGGTAAGTCCAATGGCTAAGGCTGCCATAGCTGTTGGAGCGGATGGCCTCCTTATCGAAGTTCACCCTGATCCCAAAAATTCACTTAGTGATGGAGCTCAGACTTTAAAAATCGACACCTTTACTCAATTAATGAAAGAATTAAGCCCTATAGTTTGGGCGGTAGGTCGAGAATTGGGCACATCATCTGAATATGATTTAGAGAGGATGAAAAATTAAGTGGAACTTGTTTTCGAAAAAGTAATTAAATTAATAGGGAATATATTTGTCCCGGGAGATAAATCAATATCTCACCGCTCTCTAATTTTAGGGTCTATTTCTCAGGGAGAGACTCGAATATCTAATTTTTTAAATTCTTTGGATTGTCTTAAAACATTAGAGTGTATGCAGGCTTTAGGAGCAGAAATAGAGTTAGGAAAAGATAATTCTGTTAAAATAAAAGGCAAAGGATTATACGGATTAAAAGAACCAAAAGATATACTTGATGTGGGAAATTCCGGGACGACCATCCGTCTCTTGGCCGGTTTGCTTAGCGGGCAGGATTTTTATTCTGTTTTAAATGGGGATGATTCAATCAAAAAAAGACCCATGAAAAGAGTTGTCAAGCCTCTTAGATTAATGGGGGCAGATATATGGGGGAGAAAAGATGGTCAGTTTACTCCTCTAAGTATTAGAGGAAATAAACTCCGCCCTCTTCACTATACTTTACCGGTAGCCAGTGCTCAGGTAAAAACCGCCCTCTTATTGGCCGGTCTCTATACTACCGGGGAAACAGTTGTCAAAGAACCACTACCGACCAGAGACCATACCGAAAAGATGTTAGAACTTATGCAGGCAGATTTAATAATTTCACTTCCCGAAATTAAAGTAGTGGGCGGAAAGGAATTAAAAGGCACGGATATTTTTATACCCGGTGATATTTCTTCGGCTGCTTATTTTATAGTGGCTGCCAGCATGTTAAAAGACTCGCAGATTATAATTAAGCAGGTAGGGGTTAATCCTACCAGGATCGGAATACTTGAAATATTAAAAAAAATGGGGACAAAGATTGATACTTTAAATTATCAAATAAAATCGAATGAACCTCAGGCTGATTTAATGATAGAATATTCAAAATTAAAGGGAGTAGAGATTAAGAAAGAAAATGTACCTTCCTTAATCGATGAGTTACCCCTTATTGCGGTGGCGGCAACTCAGGCGCAGGGTAAAACGGTAGTGAGCGGAGCAAAAGAATTAAGAGTAAAAGAGACCGATAGGATAAAAGCAATGGTCAGCGAATTAAAAAAAATGGGAGCAGATATTGAGGAAAGAGAAGATGGTTTTACCGTAAATGGTCCCACTGGATTGCAGGGAGCAGTCTGCGAAAGTTACAATGATCACCGAATTGCTATGTCTTTGGCAGTCGCTGCTCTATTAGCTGAAGGTAAAACCATTATTAAAAATTCAGAATGCATAGATATATCTTTCCCCGGATTCGAAAAGACTTTACGTAAATTAATTAACTTTTAATCTGTCATTACGAAGGCAGTGAAGCAATCTCTATAAAAGATTAAGGTGGAGGTATGTAGGCATAAATGAAAAAAGAAATAAACGGAAAGACCAAAATAATCGGACTAATCGGTAAAAACATAGAAAATAGTCTTTCCCCGCTTATTCATAACCAAATAATACTTAAAAATTCTTTGAACTTTTGCTATTTATCCTTCAAAGTTACCGAGTCCGGTTTAGGCGAAGCCATCCAAGGGATAAGAGCCTTAAATATAAGAGGAGTAAATATTACTTTTCCTTACAAAGAGAAAGCAATTAAATTTTTAGATGAAGTGGAAGAATCTGCCCAAAGGATTGGAGCGGTAAATACTATTGTCAACAATAGAGGAATTCTTACCGGTTATAATACCGATGTAATTGGCTTTAAGAAAAGCCTGCAGGAAGATGGAAAATTTGCTATAAAAGGGGAGAAAGCAGTTATTTTCGGAGCAGGAGGGGCTGCTCGGGCGGTTGCTTTTGCCCTTTTAGAGGAAGGAATAGAGGAAATATACATCTTTAATCGAACTCCTGAAAAGACTGAAAAAATTAAGCAGGATCTTTCATCCCTTTTCCCCGGGAGCAATATTAATATATTTCCTTTAGAGAAGAAGAAGTTAAAAGAAAAAACAGAGGAGGCCCATCTTTTAGTTAATGCTACTTCTTTGGGAATGCCACCTAAAATCGATTATACTCCTTTGCCTGATGAAAAATTGTTTCACCCTGATCTCTTAGTCTATGACCTTATTTATCACCCGGCCAAGACTCTTTTTTTAAGACAAGCGGAGAAGGCAGGAGCAAAGATAATTAATGGTTTACCGATGTTGGTTTATCAAGGCATAGAGAGTTTCTATCTCTGGACTGGCCTTAAACCGGAAGGTAAAGAAGTATTAAAAATAATTAAACAAATTATATAAACTAGTGTCACGTCATACTTGCAATGACGTATAGATTGGTGTATACTATCCTTCAATAAAACTATTGGAGGATACCATGAAGAAGTA
>Ga0208046_1000105_pt1 | contig 17002 bp, 14 predicted proteins | sample PL_2010_300m_FD_184161 | JGI IMG/M metagenome (GOLD analysis project Ga0208046, IMG submission 184161) | Freshwater microbial communities from Powell Lake, British Columbia, Canada to study Microbial Dark Matter (Phase II) - PL_2010_300m... | ecosystem: Environmental > Aquatic > Freshwater >... | reverse complement strand
GCCATATCCACGACAAAGGGTGTCTATGAATGTCTGGGGTAATTCGGAAATAATATTTCCCCCACAAAGTGCATAGAATTGCGAAAGGATCATGCTTGTGGCGGGGCTCAGTTGTGGCCGCGGTTGCTCGATGAGCTGTCGAGTATCCCCCCGTAGCGTTCTCGCACCATACCGCCTCTGGAACGATTCGTCGTCTTCATACTCAATAAAATTGTCGCGTTGCAAACGATACTCCAAGTACAGCGCCCGCGCATCTTCATCGAACCTTACCACCTTTTGCCCATGCAGATTTTCTTCATAGACCAAACAACAAGACTGTAAATAATTTTTAAATGTGTTGGCGTCATCAAGCAGTCCGTCAGGAAAATTTTGCCGCCGAGGGGTATATAGATCGTCCTCGTCATCCACAACTTCCTCTAGGCGCGCACCCGCCCTGATGGCCAATATTTTCTCTATGCAAAGATCTACACAGGCTGATCGATGTCCATATACTAAAGGAATCGCCATTTCTTCCCTTGAGAGCCATGAAACATCGGGATGATTCAAGAGCTCTAAGATAAAAAGAAACGGCTTCACCTTAATTTCTGGATTTATTCTGACATTAGACGAGCCGTATGCGCTCGGATACTGATGCTTTAAAAGCTGTTTTTGCAATATAGGCAACGGGGGCGCTCCATCCAAAATATCCTGCCCGGCTTGTGTAAAGAAAATTTGAGCTTCTCGTTCGAAAGTTAGCCCCAGACATTCCAGCTGAGCTAAATAAGTTCTAGGCCCGCCGGAGTGTGGATCATATTGTTCGCCCGGCCTTTTCAGGCCAGCATCTTCAAGCGCTCTGCAAAAATTATTTTGCAGAGATTGATTCCCTTTCCAGCTGGAAGATGCGGCGATCTGCTGAACGAGGGTGAGGAACTGCGCTATTTTCCACGGATAGATTTTGCGAATGTTTCGAGGACCGCCGAGAAGCGTCTGCTCGAACTACTGAAGGTTGATTCGCTCGATCCGGTTCCGGAGTGGTTCGAAAATCTCTGCACGATGAAGCACGGCCCGAACCGCCTGCTGTTGAGCGGCTACGATCTGGAGCGCAAATCCGGTGTGCAGCCCGGCCTCGATTTTGCCGATCGCGAAAAGGAGCTGTTCGCTCATCGGGAAATGGGCGCCGACGCGCTCCGCGCTCTGGAACTCTGCCGCAAAGCATCGGATGCTGTCCGCACCCGCCTTTCTCAGGAGATTCCGCTGCTTTCCGCCGCGCTGAAGTGGGGCCGCAAGGCGGCAAAAGCCGCCTGAGGACAGAAGACAGAAAACGGAGGTCTGCGGCCTGCGGCCCGAAATAAGGGGACGCTCAGCCCGTATTTTGAAATTTGTCGGGATCAAGGGTTGAAAAAGCGGGCAAAAATGATATACCTGAAACCTCGTGGGCGGCGTTTTTTTGATGCGGACACGACACTTGCAAACTGTGACAAGTTTTATTGAAAAATGAAGGTTTTTAGATTATGCCCCGTATTTTGATCGTAGATGACGCGCCGCCCATTCTGATGATGCTCTCTAAGCTTTTGGCCGAAGAAGGCCATGAAGTCGCCACGGCCAAGCATGGCGAAGAAGCCGTCGGGCTCCTTGAGGACCGGCCTTTTGATCTGATGATTTCAGACCTGAACATGCGCCCCGTCAACGGGGCGGAGCTGCTGCTCAAAACCAGAAAGGCCTATCCGAAGATGGGCTTTATCCTGCTCACGGCCTACGAGTCGATGTTTACCGCCGACGAAGCTAAGAAAAACGGGGCTTTTGCCTACATCGTCAAGCCCTTCAAGAACGCCCATCTGCTCGAAACGGTGCAGTGCGCGCTGGAGCATTACGGTGTTCCCGCATAAAAAACAAATCCGGGGCGGGCCCATCTCGTCCGGTTCAAAGATTGAATAGTAAAGGGAGTTAGATTATGCCACGCATTCTGGTTGTAGATGACGCGCCGTCCATTCTGATGCTGCTCTCTGCTCTTTTGACCGGAGAGGGCTATGAAGTCGGCACGGCAAAAAACGGTGCAGAGGCCGTTAAGCTCCTGCAGACCGAGTCGTTCGACCTGATGATTTCAGACCTCAACATGCGGCCTGTTAACGGGGTGGAGCTGCTGCGCAAGACCAGAAAATCCTATCCGGAGATGGGCGTCATTATGCTCACGGCTTACGAGACGATGTTTACCGCTGACCAGGCCGCGGAAAACGGGGCCTTCGCCTACGTCGTCAAACCCTTCAAGCGTGCCAAGCTGCTCGAGACGATACAGCGCGGGCTTGATCGTTACGGCGCCTCTGAAAAAATATAACCTCCGGGCGGCTCCGCCGATCCGAATCAGGAGTTGAAAAAGCAGACGAAGAGGTGTAGGAGTGATTCAGATTTGATGGTCTCAGGAGCCTTCTTCTCTGTGCAGCCACGGCTCCAGTGAGACGTAACGACGAATTGTTGAAAAGCAAAGGGAGTTAGATTATGCCACGCATTCTGGTTGTAGATGACGCGCCGCCCATTCTGATAATGCTCTCTGCGCTTCTGACCGCAGAGGGATATGAGGTTGGCACGGCCAAAAACGGCGAAGAGGCCGCTCAGCTATTGAAGACCGAAACGTTCAATCTGATGATTTCAGACCTCAACATGCGGCCCGTCAACGGGGCGGAGCTGCTGCGCAAAACCAGAGCGACCTATCCGGAGATGGGCGTCATCATGCTCACGGCCTACGAGACCATGTATACCGCCGAACAGGCCTCGGAAAACGGAGCCTTCGCTTATATCGTCAAGCCCTTCAAGAACGCCCATCTGCTTCAGATGGTGCGGCAAGGGCTTGCGTATTACGTATAAATATAAACTCCGGGGCGGCTTCTTCAGAAGCGGTCTCTCTTGCAGACACGGCTCCCGCCATCCATCACGGCGCGTATTGAAACGGAAGGGGAATTCAGATCATGCCTCGTATTCTGATTGTGGACGACGCGCCAATTTTTCTGCTGCTGCTCTCTAAGCTTTTGATCGGGGAGGGATATGAGGTCGCCACGGCCAAAAACGGTGAAGAGGCTCTCCAGGTTCTTCAGACCGCCTCGTTCGATCTGCTGCTCTCGGATATGAACATGGAGCCCGTTAACGGGATCGAGCTGCTCCGCGCAGCCAGAGTGGCCTATCCGAATATGAAGGTCATCATGGTCACGGCCTACGAAACGCTTTATACCTCCGGCGAGGCCGAGAAATACGGGGCCTTCGCTTACATCACCAAACCCTTCAAGAACGCCATGCTGTTTGAGACGGTGCGGCGCGCGCTTGCGCCTTCCGTCACCACAGCATAAACCGCAAATTCCGGAGTTGCTCCACCGGCAGATTGTTGAGAAACCCTCGCGCGGAAAAATATTCAAGAAGATCGAGTCGAACCTGTGCATGTATGGAGTGCGGCGGCTGGACGCCGCTTTTTCTGTACCTCCCTGGAAGTGAAAGCGCTGTCGAGCCAGCGCACTCCAAAAATCAGCGCCCTGAATTTCATTGTGTCTCTGAAAATCAAACCCCTCGGCGCTTTATTAACAGTCTGGCTGCCACCCCGTCTTAAATTTTGCCCGGCTTCGGGGTTGAACAAGCGGGCGGAGGAGTATAGAAATGCCGCAGGTTCGGTGGTTGCGTGAGCCTTCTCGTCTTTGCAGGCCCGGCTCCGGCAAGCCATAATGACACACGCTGAAAAGTAAGGGGGTTAGACTATGCCGCGCATTCTGATTGTAGACGACGCGCCGTCCTTTCTGCTGATGCTCTCTGCTCTTCTGGCAGGCCGGGGATATGAGGTCACCTCAGCCAAAGACGGCGAAGAGGCGCTTCGGATTCTTCAGACCGAAGAACCGTTCGATCTGATGATCTCGGATATCAACATGGAGCCCATTAACGGGCTGGAGCTGTTGCAAAAAGCTAAAGAATCCTACGCCAAGATGAAGGTCATTCTGCTCACGGCCTACGAAACGCATTATTCCTACGGCGAGGCCGAAAGAGCCGGCGCCTTCGCCTACATCCCCAAGCCCTTCAGGAACCCCGTGCTGTTTCAGACAGTGCGGCGCGCGCTTGAGGCTTCCGGCGCCACGCTATAATTTCCGGAGCAGAAAAATCGTCGTTCCGTACGGCAAAGTGCACTGGTGCTCGTCGACTCGCTTACCGAAAAAGGAGGATTCTATGACTTGGCGCAATGAAATGACCCGGGCTCAGTTTCTGAAGACCATGACCGCCTGCGCGGCAGCGCTCAGCGCCTCTGCCTGGCTGAAACCCGCGTCGGCCGCCTCCGGCCCGGCTTCTAAAATCCCCTGGCTGCCGCAACGGCCGTTCGGCAAAACCGGACGCACGGTCGGCATCTACAGTCTGGGCGCGCAGGCGACGGTCGAACAGATTTCCATGCACGATCAGGCGATCGGGATCATCAACCGGGCAATTGATCTGGGCATCAACTATATTGATACCTCCGCCATGTACGGGCAGGACGGCGATAAGGGCCGGGCCCCCGGCACCAGCGAGCGGTATGTTGGCGAGGTGATGAAGAGCCGCCGGCGCGAGGTGTTTCTCGCCACCAAAACCCACGACCGGACTTATGACGGTTCGATGCGTCTGCTGGAAGAGTCGCTGCGCAATCTGCAGACCGATCACATCGACCTCTGGCAGATTCATAATGTGAAAGATCCGGCACGCGAAAATATCGATCAGATTTTCGCACCGGACGGCGTGCTGAAAGCGATGGAGAAAGCGCGCGATGAAAAGATTGTTTCGTTTCTGGGGATTACAGGCCACACGGCCTCCGCCTCGCTGAAGGCGCTGACCGAGCGCTATCCGTTCGACAGCATCCTGATGGCGCTCAATGCCGCCGATAAATATCACGACTCGTTTATCGAAAATCTGCTGCCGGCGGCGGTGGAGCGGAATATGGGCATCATCGGTATGAAAATTCCGGCGCGCGACCGGATTTTTTCAAACGGCGGAATTATTACGATGAAAGAGGCGATGGAATACGTCCTCTCCCTGCCGGTCAGCACCATCATTGTCGGCATCGACCGGATCGCCGAGCTGGAGGAAAACATCCGGATCGCCCGCGAGTTTAAACCGCTGAGCGCCGAAGAGATGCTTGCAATTGAGGAGAAGGTGAAGCCACATTACAAACATCTGATGTTCTTCAAGCGGCTGAGCGACTGGCCGACCGGCTGGTCTGGCAATAATGTCTAACCAACCAGGAGAGATCCCGATGCGTTTACTGAACTATACCGCCGCTCTTTTTGTTCTGTCGCTCGGCCTGACAGTCGCCGCGCAGGAGCCGGCCGGTCCGAAACCCGGAGATAAGGCGCCCGCGTTCAGCGCCATCGATCAGGACGGCCGACCGTGGCAGTTCGAGGCGCAGACCGGTAAGAAAAAATATACGGTGATCTATTTTTATCCGGCGGCCATGACCGGCGGATGCACGAAGCAGGCCTGCAGCTTCCGTGACCGCGCCGCCTCCGGAGCGGATATCGACATGGAGGTGATCGGCATCAGCGGCGACTCCCCGGCCAGTCTGAAAATTTTCCAACAGGTCAATAATCTGAATTTCACCCTGCTGTCAGACCCGGCCGGAGCGGCGGCCAAACTGTACGGGGTGCCCGTTAAACAGGAGCCGCGCTCCATTACCCGGCAGGTTGACGGCAAGGCGGTGACCCTGGAGCGTTCGGTTACAGCCGCCCGCTGGACGTTTATCCTCGATCGCGAAGGAAAAATTATTTACCGGGATACCGATGTGAAGGCGGCCGATGATTTGAACGTCGTCATCGCATTCATCCGGAAAACAGGAGGCTGAGCGCCCCCTTTCCGCCAAACCTATCGCGAATCGCGCTGTCTTCGGTCCACGCTTCTTTTTCCGTGTAAATCCGTGTGTTCCGTGGTTAACTGCCTGCCCTTTAAACCGATAACTGCTGATGGATAACCGGTAACTTTATGATTAATGCTGTTTTGAAGAAAATTTTTGGGTCAAAGAACGAGCGCGACATTAAGAAGATGGCGCCGCTGGTTGCGCAGATCAACGCGCTGGAGATCGAGTTTCAAAAGCTCTCCGACGATCAGCTCAAAGCCAAGACCGCTGAGTTCAAGGCACGGCTCGCGCAGGGCGCAACACTGGACGACATTCTTCCCGAAGCCTTCGCGACCGTGAAGAACGCCTGCCGCCGCCTGTGCGGATCCACCGTTCACGTCTGCGGACGTGATATGGAATGGGATATGGTGCCGTTCGATGTGCAGCTGGTCGGCGGAATTTCGCTCCATCAGGGCCGCATCGCGGAAATGGCGACCGGTGAAGGTAAGACGCTGGTGGCGACGATGCCGGTTTATCTGAACGCGCTGGCGGGCCGCGGCGTTCATGTGGTGACGACCAACGATTTTCTGGCCGAGCGCGATTCAACCTGGATGGGCTATGTCTATCAATACCTCGGCCTGATCGTCGGCTGTCTGAAAGGTCAGATGCCGCCGCCGGAGCGCCGTGCGCAGTATGATTGCGACATCACCTACGGCACGAACAGCGAGTTCGGCTTCGACTATCTGCGCGACAATATGGCGATGCGCCCCGAGGATATGGTGCAGCAGCGCGGCCATGCTTACGCCATCATCGACGAAATCGATTCGATCCTGATCGACGAGGCCCGCACGCCGCTGATTATTTCCGGCCCCGCCCCCTACTCGGCGGATGAACAGTACCGCGCGCTGAACGGCACGGTGCAGCGGCTGGTCCACCGCCAGCAGGAGCTCTGTTCGCGGATGATCAGTGATGCACAGGAGCTGCTCGAAAAAGGCGAAACGGCCGAGGCTCAGCGGAAGCTTTATCAGGTGCATCAGGGCATGCCGAAGAATAAACAGCTGGCCAAGATGATCGAGGAGCCGGCGACCCGCCGCCTGCTGGAGCAGGTGAACAATATGATGATCACCGATTCCTACAAGGAGGAGGCGCGCGCCCTCCGTGAGGAAATGTTTTTCGCGGTGGACGAAAAAGGCCACGACGCCAGTCTGTCGGATCGGGGTTGCGAAACCCTGAGTCCCGAAGATCCGGAATCGTTCCTGATGCCTGATCTGGCGACCGCGCTGTCCGAGCTCGAAGGCCGCGTCGGCCTCGCCCCGCAGGAAAAACTGGTGATCCGCCAGAAACTGCAGGACGAGTTCGCGACCCGCAGCGAGCGCATTCACGCCGTGAACCAGCTGATCCGCGCTTATTGCATCTATGAAAAAGATGTCGAGTATGTGGTGCAGGACGATCAGGTGATTATCGTCGATACCTTCACCGGCCGCCTGATGTCGGGCCGCCGCTGGAGCGACGGCCTCCATCAGGCCGTCGAGGCCAAGGAAGGCGTGAAAATCGAGCGAGAGACGCAGACGCTGGCGACGATCACGATTCAGAATTATTTCCGTATGTACGACAAACTCTCCGGCATGACTGGCACCGCCGAAACCGAGGCGAGCGAGTTCCACGAAATCTACAAGCTCGACGTGGTGGTGATTCCCACCAACCGGCCGATCCGCCGCGTGGACATTAATGATCAGATTTATAAGACCAAACGCGAGAAGTACAACGCGGTGATCGAACAGATCAAGGACTGCCACAAAAAGAAACAACCGGTGCTGGTCGGTACCGCCACCGTTGAAACTTCCGAGGTGATCAGCCGGATGCTCGACCGCCAGGGCATTCCGCATAATGTGCTCAACGCCAAGAACCACGCGCGCGAAGCGGAGATCGTCTCGCTGGCCGGTCAGCCCGGCGCGATCACCATCGCCACCAACATGGCAGGCCGCGGAACCGACATCAAACTCGGCAAGGGCGTGGTCTGGCTCAACCGGACGCAGATTGAAAATAAGGCTCTTTCGCTCAGCACCGCGCCGGAAGGCGAAAGCGAGCCGCTGAAAAAACTGCTGATGGAAAAACCGTGCGGCCTCTATGTGATCGGCTCTGAGCGCCATGAGTCACGCCGCATCGACCGCCAGCTGCGCGGACGCTGCGCCCGTCAGGGCGACCCCGGTCTTTCGCGTTTTTATGTTTCGCTCGAAGACGACCTGATGCGTCTGTTCGGTTCCGACCGCATCGCGAGCATCATGGAAAAACTCGGCATCGAAGAAGGCGAAGTGCTGGAGCATCCGTGGCTGAATAAATCCATCGAGAAGGCGCAGGAGCGTGTCGAACAGATGAATTTCGGCATCCGCAAGAACACGTTGAAATACGACGACGTGATGAACCAGCAGCGCGAAGTGATCTATGGCTTCCGTCAGACCGTCCTGCGCAGCGAAGATCCGCGCGAACAGCTTTACGAGATCATCACCGACATCATTGAGGAAAACGCCGAAGCGCCCGCCGAGGAGTTTCTGGCCTGGGCCAACATCACCTTCCCCGTCGGCCTGCGCGCCGAAGATGTTCCGGAAGAATCGGAAGCGCGGGTCGAGCTGCTCTTCGGACGTGTCAAGGAAGCCTACGAGCTGAAGGTGACGCACGAAGACCCCGAGCGGGTCAAAGGCCTTGAGCAGATGATTATTCTGCAGTCGGTGGACGAACACTGGCAGGAATATCTGCGCAACATGGACAGCCTGCGCGAGGGCATCGGCCTGCGCGCCTACGGCCAGCGCGATCCGCTGGTTGAGTACAAGCGCGAAGCATTCAATCTCTTCGGCGACCTGATGGATGTCATTAAAAATGAAATTTCGCAGAACATTTTCCGCACCGGCTCCTCGATGGAGTCCCTGCAGAACTTCTGGCAGTCGCTCAACAAGATGATGGTGAGCAACCGCGCGCAGCAGGATCAGGCCTCGGCGATGGCTCTGGCAAAACGGTCTGCTTCGCAGCCCGGCCACGGCGCGCCGCCCATTTCTGAACCTGCACCGCAGCCGATCCGCCGCACCGGCCCCGAAGTCGGCCGTAACGACCCCTGCCCGTGCGGCAGCGGCAAAAAATACAAAAAGTGCTGCGGAGCGTAGCGCCCTCCGTGCGAAAACTTTTACGGCTGATTCGTCCCAGAAGCGGATTGAAGTCCTTTGGCCACTTCCGGAAGGATTCCCTTCCGGATGTAGATCGGATGAATCAGCGGGCGCAGGTCTTGCAACTTTGAGGCGAAACTCAGCGAGCCGGCGATACAGCAGAGGCCCGCGGCGATGACCGTCAGCGGCGCGCCGATGAAAGGAACGAGCAGGCCCGCCAGCAGACTTCCGAGCGGCACCGTGCCCATAAACGCCATGGAATAAAAACTCATCACGCGGCCCCGTTTGTCGTCATCCGCGATGATCTGAAGAAGCGTGTTGGTCGCTGCCATCTGCATAACCAAGCCGGTCCCGATCACCGGCATCATCGCCAGCGTCAGCCAGAGCGAGGAGGAAAGTCCCATGCCGAGCAGGCCGAGGCCGAAAACCGCCGGCGCCCACGCGATCAGCGTGTCGAGTCCGCGGATACTGCGGCGCATGGCAAGAAACATGGCTCCAGACATCGCGCCCAGGCCGACCGCCGAGGCCAGCGCGCCCTGTGTGCGCGCTCCGCCATGCAGAATCTGCTGCGCGAAAATCGGCAGTAGCTGGGTAAAAGACGCGCCGGTCAGACTGACCAGCGCCACCAGCAGCAGCAGCGCGCGGATCGGTGGAAAGCCAAACGCATATACAAACCCTTCTTTCAAATGCTGGAAAACCGCCTTGTTCGCCGAGGCGTGCAGATGCGTCGGCACGTTTTTCATCATCAGGAGGGTCACGACCCCCGGGACAAAGGTGAGCCCGTTGAGCAGAAAACAAAGACCTTCGCCGGCCGACGCGATAATCACTCCCGCGATCATCGGGCCCACCATGCGGGCGCCGTTCACCATGGATGAGTTCAGCGCGATCGCGCCGGCCAGATCCTCCTGGCGATCCACCAGCTGGACGATAAAGGACTGCCGCGCCGGCAGAGCCAGCGCGTCGATAAATCCGAGCAGAAGCGACATCGCGATAATCTGCCAAACGGTGATGTGCCCCGAAAACATGAGCGCCGCTAGGAACAGCGCCTGAATCATGGAAAGAACCTGTGTGAGAATCACCAGTCGCTGACGGCTCCAGCGATCCACAAAAACACCGGCCAGCGGCGCCATGAAAAACGCGGGAATTCGGCCGGCAAACCCGGCCAACCCGAGCAGAAACGCATTGTGCTCCAGCCTCCAGACCAGCCATGCCACAGTGGTCAGCTGCATCCAGGTGCCGGGCAGTGAAATGCTCTGGCCTATGAAATACAGACGGAAATTGCGGTAGTGCAGAGCCCGGAACATCAGCTGCAACCGCGACAGTTCACCAAGGGTCCTGTTTTTTTTCATCTTTTTATAACGACAGCAATTCCTGAACATCGTTCCAGTTGAGCGCCTGCATAAACGCCCCCTCTTTTTCGAGCGTGGCGTTGATGACGCCCTGTTTGCGCTGCTGCATCTGCAGCACTTTTTCTTCCACCGTGTCTTTGGTGATGAGCTTGACGCTGTAAACGGTGTTCTTCTGTCCGATGCGGTGGGCGCGGTCGGTCGCCTGATCTTCCACCGCCGGGTTCCACCACGGGTCATAGTGAATCACCATATCGGCGCCGGTCAGGTTGAGTCCGCTTCCGCCCGCTTTGAGACTGATTAAAAAGACAGGGATTGAGCGGTTGGTGTTAAACTCTCTCACCATCGCCTGCCGGTTTTTCGTGGCTCCGTCGAGATAGCAGTATTTCAACTCCCGCGCCTCGAGTTCGCGCCGCAGGATGGCAAGCATCGAGGTGAACTGGCTGAAGACCAGAATACGGTGGCGCGCGTCGAGCGCTTCGTCGACCAGTTCGAAGAAAAGTTCCATTTTGGCGGACGGGAATTCGCTCTTGAGATTCGGCAGTTTGAGCAGATCCAGATGGCAGCAGGTCTGGCGCAGGCGCAGCAGCGTTTTGAAAATCTGCATGCGTGACCGGTTAAAGCCCTGCGCTTCGACCATGTCCGCGATTTTCCGTTTCGAGCTTTCGAGCAGTTCTTTGTACACCATGTACTGGTCTTTGCTGAGCGAGTTGTGTGCAACGCGCTGAATTTTTTCCGGAAGATCTTTGGCCACTTCGCGTTTGAGGCGGCGCAGCAGGAAGGGATGCAGTTTGCGGCGCAGTTTCATCTGCGCCAGCTCGCCGTCCGGCCCGCCGCGGCTGATCGGCAGTTCGTAGTGCTCGCGGAACGCTTTGTGGTTGCTGAGATACCCGGGCATCAGGAAGTCCATGATCGACCAAAGGTCAGCGACGCTGTTTTCGATCGGCGTGCCGGTGAGCACCAGCTTGTGCTGCGCGCGGATTTTTTTGGCGGCGACGGCGTTCTGCGTGGAGCGGTTTTTGATGTGCTGCGCTTCGTCGAGCACGGCGACGGCGAATTCGGTTTCCAGATATTTTTCGATGTCGCGGCGCAACAGCGCGTAAGAGGTGATCACGAGATCGCTTTCGGCGACTTTTCCCCAATGCTCGTGGCGGTCCGTTCCGTGCAGTTTTAAAACGCGCAGGCCGGGCGTGAATTTTTCCGCCTCCTCGGCCCAGTTATCCACCAGACTGGTCGGGCAAACGATGAGCGCCGGTTTGCCGCGCGCTTTTTCGTTCCGGCGCTCCAGCTGAAGCCAGACGAGCGCTTGCAGTGTTTTCCCCAGCCCCATTTCGTCGGCGAGAATTCCGCAGAAGCCGCTTTGTTCGAGATAGCGCAGCCAATAGACGCCGTCCTTCTGGTAGGCGCGTAACGTCTCTTCGAGTTTTGCGCCGATCGGTTCCGGTTCGATTTTGGCCTGGCGATTCTGCTGTTTCGCTTTATTCAGCCAGTCGGGCGAGGCTTCAACGTCCACGCCGTCGAGCGAATGAAGCGACGACTGAACGTAGGCGGCATAAATGTCGTTCATGCGGAAGGTGCCCGCCGCGCCGCCCGCGCCGAAGGCGCAGTCGCTGAAAACCTCGCGCGCGGTTTCAATCGCGTCGATGTCGAGCAGGATGGTGCGCCCGTCCTTTTCGACAAACGCTTCGCCCATGTTCAGCGCGCGCTGGATTTCGCTTTCGCTCAGGCTCTGGCCGGCGCTGTTTTCGTAGGCGTAGCCGACATCGAAAAATCCGCCGCTGGATGCTTCGTTGATGCGAATGACCGGTGTGGTGAATTCCGCCTCTTCCATGAACGGCGCGACGCGCCCTTCGAGTTCGACGCGCCAGCCGAATCGGCGCAGGCGCGGGATGGCGCCGCCGAGAAAGTTCAGCACTTCACGCTGGCCGACAATGGAGGTGAGCAGGTCTCCGCGGTGTCCGCGCAGTCCGGTCGGCGCGAGTTTTTCCAGCGCCTGTTTTTCAGCCTCCGGATTGCGTACGTGGTATTCCAGAATGTCGTCGGGCGACGGGATGGCGAATCCCCCCGCAGCCTCTTCACGGCAGGCAACGAGAATGTTGTCGCCGTACTCGGCGTAGAGTTTCGCGGCAAGCGAAGCGCGGCTGCCGCTGACGACCAGCCGGAAGCGCGGTTCGGCCGGCGCCAGCGTGAAGAGATCGGCCGAAACGTCTGTGTCCACATGGATGAGATTTCCAAGGGTTGGAAGTTCCTGATTGAGGAAGTGCGGCACCGCAGGGCGCAGGATGCGTGTGGGCTGATGGTAGATGCTCCTCAGCGGCGCGGGCAGTAGTTCGTCCAGTTTGCGGAAGGTGTTGCGCGCAAAAACCCAGCCTTCGCGCGGACCGATGATGAAAAGCGGCGTTCCGTTGCGCCCCGGCAGTTCCGTGTGCATGGAAAGATTGATCTCCCCGCTCGCTTCGTCGAGTTCGATGTGCAGACGCGTGCCGGTTGTTTCGGGCTGGACCGTGAGCGGCGCGTCTTCTCCGTCTTCATAGAGCGGTTTGTTGACGCAGAGCTGAAGCAGATTAATGAAGTCGGCCTCGCCGGCGACCAGCCGTCCGCGCGCGGGTCCTTCGCAAATGTCTTCGAGCACGAAGAGAAGGTTTTCGTCGCGCGGGGTGAAGGTCAGCGGCAGATCGGTCGGGACATCGTTGAGTGGAATATTCCGTCCGTTGTAGCTGGCGAAGCAGCGCATCGGGAAGCGTCCGCCGCGCGCCTGCTCGCGCCAGTTCTGTTCGAGCACGATCCGCAGGACGGCGGACGTTCCTTTGGGATGTCCGGCCGGAACGCGGGCGATGTATTTGGTTTCGTCGAGATGACGGATGCGCTCGGAGCGTTTCTTTTCTTTGTTCGCTTTTTCCTGCCTCTGCGGGTCGCTGTATTGTTTGATTGCTTCGAGCCCCAGGGCGACCAGATGGCTGCAGATGAGTCCGCGCTCCTGGTTGTCGCGGCATGGGCAGTGATTGTCGACCAGGCCGTCGGGGAGAATTTCAAATTTCGTGCGCATCCCGCGGATACCGACGGCCAGCTCGCCGGAGATTATCGGGTGGTCGTATTCGACTTTTTCGACCAGGCCGCGCTCAAACAGCAGTTTCCCGTCGCGGAAGGATTTCCAGCCGGCCCAGTCCTGCAGAATTTTCTGTGTAAACGGCAATGCCATTGTTCCGTTTCCGATCTTTGGAAAAATGTGATCCATTCTTTCCAAATGCAGGAAAATAGCGAGCTGAAATTTCCGCCGTCTGAAAAATTATTCAAAGGAGAAGCGGTGCTGCGTGAGGTTCTGTTCGTCGCGCATGGCGAGAAGCTGTTTCTGGAGAACCGGGTCAACGGGCACGCCTTTGTCTTTGCGTTCAAGCCACGTGAGGTGTTCTTTTTCTCCGCAGGTGTAGATGCGTTCAGCGCCGGGCGCTTTTTCGGAGGCGCGCAGTTCGCGCAGGATGTCGCCGGCGGTTTTTTTGAAGGCGGCGAGGTCGCAGAAGTGTTCGATGTCGATGGCCATGAAGAAGTGGCCGATTCCGTAGGGTTGCGGTTTGCCGCTTTCGTCGAGTCCGCTGAGCTGCCGTAAAAAATTTCCCTGCTGGAGCGTGGCGGAAAGCAGTTCGACGACGGTGGCGAAGCCGTAGCCTTTGTAGCCGCCGCTCTCTTCGCCGATGCCGCCGAGCGGGGTGAGCGCGGCTTCGCCGCTGACGAGGTCTTTGAGAATCTGCGCCGAATCCGTTTTTGTTTTTCCGTCGCGGCCGATGACGAGGCCGGGAGGACAGTCGCGTCCTTCGCGTTCATACTGCTCAATTTTCCCGCGCTGGGTGATGGATGTGGCGTAGTCGTTGGTGAAGGGAAAGTCCTCGTCGGTTGGGATTCCGAAGACCAGCGGATTGGTGCCAAGCATGTTTTCAACGCCAAAGGTGGGCGCGATGGAGGGGCGCGCGTTGGTTCCTGTCAGGCCGATCAGGCCGGCCTTACAAGCCATCATGGGATAATAGGCCGCGAAGCCGTAGTGCGTGGAGTTGCGGGCGACCACCATGCCAAGACCGTAGGTGCGCGCTTTTTCGATGGCCATTTCCATGCAGCGCCTGCCGATGACCATGCCCATACCGTGATGTCCGTCGACAACGGCGGTGGCCGCCATGTCGCGGACGATTTCAAACTGCGTAACGGGCTGCTGAATTTTGTCTTTTACGATGCGGTCGTAGTAGATGGGTTTGAGGCGACCGACGCCGTGCGAATCGATGCCGCGTTTGTCAGAAGTGATCAGCACGTCGGCACAGGTGCGAGCATCCTCTTCCGGAACGCCAAGGGCTTTGAAGATGTCCGCCATAAAGGCTTCGAGCTGATCAAAGGGAATCCATTTCGTTTGCGGCATGAGTCTATCCTTCTACTACGGATTGGATTCTTTTTTCGAATCGGCGCAGGCCTTCTTCGAGTGTGTATTTGCGCTCCACGAGTTCGCGGGCGCTGCGAGCCATGCGGGCGCTCAGGTTGCGATCCGTGAGCAGCCATTCGACACTGCGGGTGAAGAGCTCGGGTGTGTCGGCAACCAGGCAGTTGACGCCGGTTTGCGCGTCGATCCCGGCCATTCCCAGCGAGGTAGAGACCACAGGCAGCCCGGCCGCCATGGCTTCCAAAACTTTCAGGCGCATGCCGGAGCCAAGGCGAACCGGAGAAACAAAGACGCGCGCGCGGTTGCGGTACGGCCGCAGGTCTTTGACCGCGCCGGTGACGATGATGCGTTTGTCTTTACGGGCCAGCCTGAGGACCTTCGGTCGAGGGCTTGAACCAACGATGTAAAATTTGACTTCGGGGTGGCGCTCGCGGAGTTGCGGCCAGACGTGGTGATAGAACCATTCCACGCTGTCTTCGTTAGCGGGGTCGTCCATAAATCCGGTGAGTAGGACGATCGGCTCTTTCGGAACGGGCGGATGTTCCTGCAGATATTCGACATCGATGCCGGACGGCACGACCGTAACGGCGAGATCCTGTGCGTAGTACTGCATGGTGAAGCGGTCCTCCGGCGTGAGGACGAAAATGCGGTCGGCGCTGCGGTACATGTTGAATTCGTATTTTTGAAGTCCGCGCAACTGAGGGATGCTTTTCAGGTGAAGTTTCAACCGGACTTCCCCCAGCTCGGTGTATTTCTCGTAAGAGGCGGTAACACACCGGTGACAGGAGATGATTTTATGAACGGCCGACAGGTAAGGATTTTTGTGCAGGTATTGTCCCATTTCTGAAAATTCGGCGATGACCAGATCGTATTTCCCCCGTTCAGCCACCTCGCCGACCGCTCTCATCATCTCCGCAGAATAACATTTCCAAAAGGCCGCGGGACGGCTCAATGAAAGATAGTCATGGAAGGCGCGGACAAAGATGTTCCGTTCGGGATGCGGTAGCGTATGCAGTCCGGTCAACAGCGGCCGCAGAGAGTCCAGCACTTCCTTTTTCTCGTCCTGGATGAAAGTCAATAAGCCGACCTGATGCCCCTGCTCCGACAGATAGCGGATGCGCTGATAAACGATGCGGTGGCCGCCAGCCACTTCGGCATGAGGCAGTTTATTGGTAAGGAAAAGTATTTTCATACTGGCACCAGTTTCAGTACAGCTCCTGCACCAGCTCCATGAACTCCTCGGGAGAATAATCGCTTAGCAGCCGCCCGGAGGCTTTTATAGATTCATCGATCCGGCGGCAGATTTTCTGCAGGGCTTCATGGGTTTCGCCGGAGCCCATGAGCACGTGATATTCGTCCGCCTGTGTAATCCGTATCTGTCCGTCTTTGCTGTCAAATCCGACGCCCAGCAAACCGATAACCCGGCTCTGTCCGGTTTCTCTCATCTCTTTTTATCTATTCCCTCTTGCACTTGGCGGCAATCTCTGGCTTATTTTCCGTTCTTCTGCCCGATTGTGTAATGGTAGCACAGCAGACTCTGAATCTGCTTGTCTAGGTTCAAATCCTAGTCGGGCAACCAGTTTTCCCTCAAGAAACCCGGATGGGCATCAGCACGTACAGGAACGGAACGCTGGTTTTTATCACGCCCGGGCTCAGTTCGTCCGACAGCTCAAAAAAGATTTCATCGGAATCCAGATGCCGGAGCGGTGCCATCAGGAAGCCGGGATTGAACGCGATGGAAATTTCTTTTCCTTCATATTTCACCGGGATGGTTTCGCGCGCTTCGCCGATTTCCGGGCTGTTTGTGACCAACTCCAGTTTGTTTTTTCCGAAGGTTAGACGGACGGAGGCCGTCTGATCGTCGGTCAGCAGGGATACGCGCCGAACGGCGTTCAGGATGGTTTCGCGGTCGATCGCCACACGCTCTTCGCATTGCGCCGGGATCACTTGCTGAAAATTAGGATAGGTTCCTTCGATCAACTTGGACAGAATTAGAATCCGGTCAAAGTCGAAGGCAATCTGTGTTTCCGCCACGCGGATACGCAATACGCCTTCATCGCCGAGCGTCTTAATTAGTTCGTTCAGTGTTTTAGTGGGAACAACCAGACTGGCCTCTGCATCTTCGGAAAATTCCACTTCCTGTTCGACCAATGCTAGGCGGCGTCCATCCGTCGCGACAACCGTTAGTTTTTCATCTTTGAAGCAAAGCAGTGCGCCGTTGAGAATATAACGGGTTTCGTCTGTCGAAGCGGCATAACCCACTTTTTGGAGCATGTCTTTA
>Ga0208046_1000104_pt1 | contig 17034 bp, 17 predicted proteins | sample PL_2010_300m_FD_184161 | JGI IMG/M metagenome (GOLD analysis project Ga0208046, IMG submission 184161) | Freshwater microbial communities from Powell Lake, British Columbia, Canada to study Microbial Dark Matter (Phase II) - PL_2010_300m... | ecosystem: Environmental > Aquatic > Freshwater >... | reverse complement strand
TATATTTATAGCCGACGACGCCTTCATACCCCCTGAATACCTCCGTGGTAATGATAAATCCGGGCGGAACGCGCAGATTGAATGAGATCAGTTCCTTCAACAGGTAGGCCTTGTTGCCGATGAGGATCTGGTTGTCCGCATCCCTGTTCTTTTTATACAGCGTCGATATGGCCAATTCCGGGATATAGGCCATGACCAGATTGAGGATCTCTTTCTTGTCCTTGAATTTTTCCAGCTCGGCGCTGAGCGTCCTGATGATAGAGTTCACGAAATTATCCAGGACCTGCAGTCCGAAGGCGGAGGCGATGATGGACCGGACAAAGTTTTCCGAGTACTGATAAAAGGCCTTCTGATCCTTCCGCAGGGTGGTTCTTTTCTCCCCGGATTCATCACGGTCGATTATCCGGCCGATAATGACCGGAAGATTGGAACGATGGGCATCGATATAGTAATCGCGGGTGATATCCTGGATGCCTTTGGCAATGAACTGGAAGATATCGATATACTGATCGATGGAAAACTGCCGTATCTGCAGAGCGCTCGTAATGTACCGGAGCTTTGTCACGAGCCCTTCCGTGGCCAGTCCTTCCAGATCGAGCGCCTTGATATAGAGCCAGAGGTACTCGTGGATCCGCAGGAGCGTACTTTTCGTAATGAACTTGAGGTTCAGGGATTCCACCAGTTTTTCAAAAAGTACCGTGGCGAAGCTTTCCAGGCGAAGTGTGAGACCCATCGCCTCAAATTTTTCTTCGCGATAGGTCCCGTACATGGAAGGAATGCCGGCAGCGATATGTCGTTTATGGTAAATGTTTTCAAAATAGTCCGTTTTTTGAGAGGAGAGTATCTTCTCCTTCAGCGAGGCGATCATGGCCAGCACGATGGTCAGACTTTTGTAATCGTTCTTTCTTGCCAGTGAGCGTCTGAGGGAACGAACCTTTCGTTGATCGAGCAGAGAGGAGGTTTCAAGGTCTTTCAGGATATCGATGTGTTGGTGGAAATATTTCTTGTAGACCAGCTGATAGAACCTGATCATCAACCCCGCTCGTTTTTTTTCCCTCTCGATGACGCCCTGGATGCCGGAGATCTCTTTTGCCGTTTTCTCCTGATCCCATTCAAGAAGTCGCGGGACATCGTCATGGATCTTTTGAAACAGGCTGCCGAAGATGACATGGAGGCCGTCAAAGTATTCGCCCGAAGCCCGAATCTCCCCATAAACCTCGGCGGGCAGATGTTCTTTCAGAAATCTCCTGTCACCGGAGTTCCAGTAACGAAAAATGTCTTCGATGAAGGATACCAGTCGGCTGTTGCTTTCCACATGGGACAGCTTCCTCAGAAAATAGAGGAGCCGGTCGTTTCTGGCGGAGAGTTCATCAACCGCGGTGGAAATCGTCCTCAGTTCACCTTCTGCGCCTATCTCGCTGAAAAAAACCGGGAACAGTCTGAGGAGCTGTTTCACCAAGTTGTACGCGGGCAAGATATCCGCGTTTAACAGCAGGGAGATATCCTTCTGCAGAAGGTCCGTATCCCGGACAAAAATCCCCTGTAACTTCAGATTAATAATGAGGGCCGAGAGAAGTTTCTTCGTCCATCTGGGCTTCCGGGTGATGATTTCCAGCCAGGAACGGATGTTTTTAACGTGGATCGGGTTGACCCGCATCTGCCATTCGGTCGTGGGTCCCTGAACATCGGGATGCTGAAACCCGAAGGCGACAAGTTCCTCTATGAAGGTATCCACCAGAGGATGGTTGTTGAATTCGAAGACCTCTTTTGCCAGGGTGGTTATGCAGTCGAGGATCGAACTTTGATATTGATCCTGCGTGGCCGTTTTTTTCAATAATCGGAAGATCTTTCGAACAAGATCGTTGACATTCCTATCATTCTCCTCTCGTAACGCCTTTCCCAGGCAGCGATTGATCTCGATGAGTGCAGCGCTGCGGATATCGGACAGCCCGGCAACGTTCATCATGTTGAACAGAAAATCGAGCTTTGCCAGATACCGACGTCCCTCAAAGGCGCTCGATTTTTCAAGGGCATCCGCGATTACCCGGTATCCGTTTGCGATCTGGGCATGGTCGGGCATCTCCAGGTACGGCGCGATAGGGTGCCCATCGGTCCCCCCATGACGGTCGAGTCCTTCCAGGTGGGCGAGCAGTCCGCGGATATGGTCATGGGAAAGAGGCGCAACCAGTTCTCGATAGGCGTCACGGTCTTCGTCGGTCCCTCCATCCATGGAGAACCACTGGGAAGGATCGGGTTGCGTCAGCCAGAAACGGTAGGTCGAGCTGAAAACGGACGCAAGGAGCCCGCGGATTTCATCATGGTCCGTCGTGATCGCTTTCTCCATGATGAGTCGTGCGGTTGCCTTCATATAACCGGATGATTTTTTCAATATATCATCCTGCGTCCGCGATGACTCGGCGAGCGACTGAAAGACGGGTGAAAACAGGACCGCGTTTCTCTGCAGGAGATTGTTGCTGTTGGAAAGGATGGTATTGAGATATTCGAAGCAGTACCGGACGGCGCTGTCCCTGATCTCGTCGTCACGGGCTGAAGAGATGATAACAAGATAGATATCCGCCAACTTTTTCAGAGCGGACAATCCTTCTTCATGGATGTTGAAATCATAAAAATTGCCGATGGAGAGGCTTTTAAGCTGGGTGAGCACATATTCCCAGTTCACAAAAGGGTGATGAAGCTCGACAAGCAGCTCCTCTGTCCGCTTCAATACCCCATAGTGCTTCTTGGCGACGTCGAGGAGTATCCGGTAGGTTTCCGGGATCTCCACAACCGCTTTGGTTCTCTCCATGTTGATTTCCAGGGCGGTCAACGGCCGCGCATTTTCCATCGTATCCATAAAAACAGAGTAATGCGAATCATGGAATAATGCAATTCATAACTTTCGCAGCCGAAAGGCCGACCTTGAGCCGTCCCTATGGTATTCGCGGGCATATTCCGTAAGAAATACATTGACGAATATCCGCGGGCTGACTATGATCTATCAGATTAGATCATGCGGAGGGTGAAATGATCCGGCCTGTCATCGCGGGAAACTGGAAGATGAATAAAACGATCGCGGAAGCTCTCGATGTCGCTTCGCGCCTCAGGGATGACCTCCGGGCGCCGTTGGATCGGGAGGTGATCATCGCCCCGCCCTTCACGGCGCTCCGATCCGTGGCGGAGGTGCTCCGGGGATCTCCTCTCCGCCTGGCCGCCCAGAACCTCCACGAGGCCGAAAAGGGGGCCTATACCGGAGAGGTCTCCGGTGAAATGGTCCGCGATGCGGGCTGCCAGTACGTGATCGTCGGCCACTCGGAGAGGCGCACCCTTTTCGGCGAGGGGAACGACACCGTGAACCGGAAGCTCCGGGCGGCCCTCGCGGTGGGGCTCAAACCGATCTTCTGCCTCGGGGAGACCCTTCAGGAGAGGGAAGAAGAGAGGACGAAAGCGGTCATCGAGCGGCAGTTAAAAGAGGGATTGAATAATTTGACGGTCGGTGATATAGGGCGTTCCCTGTTCGCCTATGAGCCGGTCTGGGCAATCGGCACCGGCAAGACGGCAAGCCCCCAACAGGCCGAGGAGGTTCACCGCTTTATCCGGGAATGGGTCGCCGGCCGGTACGGGCGGGAAAGTGCGGAAGGGCTGGCCATTCTCTACGGGGGAAGCATCACGCCGGCCAACATCGCCGAGTTGATGCTCCAGCCGGATATCAACGGGGCGCTGGTCGGAGGGGCCAGCCTGGATCCAGCGTCGTTTCTGCAGATTGTGAGATATAAATAGAAACCTTTGAAAATCATGATCCCTTTGCGCGCTGGACATTTTTCGACCCTGCGCCTCCTCGCTTCGGTTCCGGGACACGATTTTCAAGTTGTTCAAAGTATTCAAATAAAGATTCGAGAGGGATACAACGTGCAAATACTTGTGACCGTAATACATGTGACCGTCTGTATCGTCCTGATCCTCGTCGTGCTTCTGCAGGCGGGAAAGGGCGCAAACATGGGCGCGGTTTTCGGAGGCTCCAGCCAGACCATCTTCGGCAGCAGCGGTCCGGGGACCTTTCTCGGCAAGATGACGACCGTAGTGGCGATTGTCTTCATGGTCACCTCGTTCAGCCTCTCCTATACGGCCTCCCACAAGGGGAGCTCGCTGATGGAGGGCGCGGCAAGGCCCGCCGCGCAGAAAACGGCGCCGGCAGAGAAGCCGGGGGCGCCGCCGGCCCCAGCCGCTCCGGGACAGCAGACCCCGGCCGCTCCTCAGACGGCAAAATAGATCCCCCGGCGCGGGAACGACGTCGTTCTTTTGATATTGACAAAGCCGCGCCAAACGGATAAGTTCCCAGCACAAGCCCGCTCCGGTAAACACGGAAGAGCGATCTGGATGCCGAAGTGGTGGAATCTGGTAGACACGCTATCTTGAGGGGGTAGTGGGCTACGCCCGTCCGGGTTCAAGTCCCGGCTTCGGCACCAAACATACGGGAAAAGGATGGGGAATCGGGTGATCATTCCTGGTCCCCGTTTTCATCCCTGCCGGTTGCATCGGGCGCGGCTGAAAAAGGCAAATCCAATGAAGAGAGAAGCATCATGAATGAAGGGTTGGTTTTAATGTTGGTCGTCGCGGGGTGGTTCATCCTGAACCGCTTCGTTCTGCCCCGCCTCGGCGTCCGCACCTGACTTTGCCCCGATGGGAAGGATTCCCGTCCGGACAAGGATGTAAAATAGGAAATCCCCCAGGGAAAGTCGATTTCCTTGAACCCAGAGAAATGACCGTAAAAAAATGTTTTACATGATGGCAGGAATATGGTAATTGTCACATTCACAAAAATTCCGCCGCCGCCAGTTCACGGGCGGCCATCGGGTTGAGGAACCGGCCACAAGCGGCTATATTATAAGAGTTTCCAACAAGTTACCATTGAGAGGAGGCCAGAAAAATGAAATTTTCTCTTAAATTCGTAGGCATCACGGTAGGGATTTTTTTATTGGGGAGCGGCAGCGCCTGGGGAGAAACTCTGCAGGATGCCGTGAAACAGCTGCTGCAGACCAATCCGCAAATAAAGGCGGCATCCTACAATCGGCTGGCCAAAGACCAGCAGGTGATCCAGGCACAGGGGGGATATTACCCCACCCTCGATGCCTCCCACGCCTCCGGCATCGACTACCAGAGAGGCTATCCGACAAACACCACCGAAACGAGCCGTCCAAAATCGACCGTTTTGAGCCTCCGGCAAAACTTGTTCCAATTCGGCGTGACCGACAGCGAGGTCAGTCGGCTGGAGGCGACTGTCCGGTCTCAAGCGTACCTGCTTCAGGGCACTTCGGAAAACCTCTCCTTGCAGGGGGCTCGGGTTTACCTCAATGTGCTTCAAAACCTTGAGCTCAACGAGCTGGCCAAGGAAAACCTGCTCAACCATGAACGCATTTACGACCAGATGAAGCTCAGAAGCACCTCGGGCGTGGACCGCAAGGCGGATCTCGACCAGGTCATGGGGCGCCTGGCTTTGGCTCAGTCCAACCTCGTGGTGACCAAAACCAATATCGAGGACGCAAAAACCGATTACCTCGCGCTCATCGGCCGCTTGCCGGGAGACCTGTTGAAGCCCTCGCCGGTGGACGCGGACATTCCCGTATCCATGGAAGAAGCGGAACAACTGGCCGTGAAAAGCCATCCCATCATCAAGTCCGCCCAGGCCGATCTGGAGGCGCGGGAGGCGCAGTATGCAGTATGAAGTGGCAAGGCGGATTAATTATCCGAAACTGGACGCCGCGGTGGATTACAAGTGGGAGACCGACGTAAATTACCCCCATCGCACGGAGGATTTCATCGCCACGGCCGTTCTGAGCTTCAATATCTTCAACGGTTTCCAGAACAAGGCCCGCATCGAGGAAACACTGCAGTCCGTCAACGAGGCGAAGGAAATTCTCGGCAATACGAAACGTCAGACCGTTCAATCCGTTCGTCTTTCCTGGGAAGCTTACAAGACGGCCCATGACCGGGTCACCTACCTTGAGGAATATGTCAAGGCGGCGGAGTTGACGGCGGACGCTTTTGCCAAGCAGTGGACGATCGGAAGACGTACCATGTTCGACGTATTGGACACACAGGCGGAATTTATCAACGCCAAGTCCGATCTCGTCAAGGCAGAGTTCGAAAAAATGTATGCCGAATACAGGGTATTGAGCGGCATGGGCAAGCTGGTAAAGGCCCTGGGCCTCCAGCCGCCTGCGGAAAGCCGCTTGGATTATACGGCGAAGTAAAATACCCTGAACCATAGCCTCGAGGGACGGCGACCCTATTCTCCGGATGAAAAATAGGGCGCCGTCCCTCTATTTTCTTCGGAACATCCGGGCAAGGCCACGCCAATTAAAGTGCGCAAGTCAATAAGAAAAAAAGAATCAATCCTGTTGATTCTGGCTGTTTTCGCTGGCCTGGTCATTGCGGGACCGGTCATTACGGAGGTGGTCTTTCACTTCGACAAGGAGTTCCTCAAGAAGGCGGAGGAGAAATGCGGCGGCAAGGATGCGCCGGCTCGCTTCATCACCTGGGAAGATCTGATCCACAAAGATACCAGCAAAACGGACCTGGAAAAACTCGAAAAGGTCAACGATTTTTTCAACAGCAGGATCATGTTCGTCAGCGACATCGACCTCTGGGGAGTGCAGGATTACTGGGCGACGCCGATCGAGTTTCTCTGCAAGAAGGCGGGGGATTGCGAGGATTTTGCCATCGCCAAATATTTCACCCTCAAGGCGATGGGGATGCCGGAAGAAAAGCTGAACATCTCCTACGTCAAGGCGATCCAATACAACATCGCCCACATGGTCCTGACCTATTACAGCGCGCCGGGCGCCGAACCGCTGGTTCTCGACAATCTGGTGGACGCCATCTGCCCCGCATCGAAACGGACCGATTTGTTGCCCGTCTTCAGTTTCAACGGCGCCGGCCTCTGGACGGCCGTACAGCGAGGGCAGGGCAAACTAACCGGCAGCAGCAGCCGGCTCAAACCCTGGCAGGATCTCCTGCAGAAAATGGCGGAGATCAAATTGTGAATAGAGGGGGTTAGAAAATGACACTTTATCGCCAACTCATCATTTTTACGCTGGCCCTGTTTCTCCTTCTTTTTGCCGGGACATGGTATGCCAAACTCGACAGCACCCGATCGTTCCTGACCGACCAGCTCGAATCCCACGCCCAGGATACGGCGACATCCCTGGGCCTGTCCATCTCGCAGTTCCTCATCCAGAAGGACATGCCCACGGTGGAGACCATGATCAATGCGGTATTCGACCGCGGGTATTACAAGATTATCAAGCTGACGGACACCAAGCAAAATGTCATGCTCGAGCGCGTCCTCGATGTGAAGATCGAGAACGTCCCCCCGTGGTTCATCCGCTGGATTCCCCTGAAGACCCCCGAGGCCACCGCAAACGTTATGTCCGGCTGGATTCAGGCCGGAACGATTCACGTGATGAGCCATCCAGGCTACGCCTACAAGACGCTCTGGGAGGACATGATCCGCACGACCCTCTGGTTCCTTGCCTGCGGGATCTTCGTGCTCATCGCCGGAGGCCTGGGGCTGCGTATCCTGCTCCGACCTCTGGTTCTCGTGGAGCGCCAGGCGGACGCCCTGTGCAGAAAGGAGTACGAAATCCAGGAACGGGTGCCGTGGACGAAGGAGCTCCGGCGGGTGGTCGAGGCCATGAACCGGATGACCGTCAAGGTGAAGGAGATGTTCGAGGAACAGGTCACCCAGGCCGAAGGGCTTCGGGAGCGCGCCTATCACGACCCCGTGACCGGCCTGGGAAACCGCCGCTATTTCGAAACCCAGATCACCGCCCGGCTTGACCGCCGCGACAGCGTCACCAAGGGGATCATGCTCCTGATCAAGTTGAACGATCTGGATAAACTCAACCAGCAGAAGGGCTTTCAGGCCGGCGACGACCTGCTCAAGCGGGTGGCCGCACTGTTGCAGGAGGCCACAAAGTCGTATGCGAGCTGCGCCCTGGCCCGCCTGACGGGAGGCGATTTCGGCATCTTCCTCCCCGACGCCCCGCCCTGGGATGCGGAGACGATCGCCGGCGGATTGGCCAATCAACTGGGCCGGCTTGCCGCCGAGCAGATCGCGGCCACGGACAATGTCGGTTATGTAGGGGCCGCCACTTACGAATGCACGACCACGCTGGGCCGCCTGCTCTCGGAGGCCGATCTGGCGCTGGGCGCCGCCCGGCAGATGGGACCGAACGGATGGAGCGTCCGGACGATTACCGAAGAGACGGGCAAAATGCCGTTGGGGCAGCAGCAATGGAAGGAGACGCTCGAGAAGGCCCTGAGCGAGCGGAGGGTCAGTCTCGACGCCCAGCCGGTGGTGAAGACGACCGACAGGAGCCATCTCCTCCATCTGGAGATCTTCTCACGGATCGTCCTGGAGGATGGGAAATTCCTGAGCGCCGGGGTGTTCATGCCTCTGGCCGAGCGCCTGAAGCTGGTTTCCTCCATCGACCGCATCGTCCTCGAAGAGGTGATGAAGCTCGACCGCACCCGGCTGGCCGTCGGAAACATCGCGGTGAACGTTTCCCCCGCGTCGCTCCAGGATGATTCCTTCAGGCAGTGGCTGCAATCCGCCCTGAAGAACCTGCCCCCGACCGCGCCCCGGATGATCTTCGAATTCTCGGAATTCAGCGCTCTGCAAAATCTGAATCTGGTCAAGGATTTCAGCACTCACGTGCGCGGGTACGGGCATGCGATGGGACTCGACCATTACGGCCAGAGCTTCTCGAATCTGGGGTATCTCAAATCGATGCGCCCCGACTACGTCAAGATCGACCGGGCCTACACCGGGGAGCTCAAGGACGAGGAAAGCGACAGCCGGTTCTTCATCGGCTCCCTGTGCAGCGTGGCCCACAGCATCGACATCATGGTGATCGCGGAGGGGGTGGAAACCGAACAGCAGGTCCAGATTCTCAAGGAGCTCAATCTGGACGCCATTCAGGGATATGTCGTCGACAGGCCGAAGCCGATCATGGGGATGATCAAGAACGGCTGAGCGGCCGGGAAAACGGCTGTAATGGGCTCAGAGAATATCGTCGACCATCAGCTCCTGGGGATTCAGTGTTTCCCGAAGCTTCTTGCGCTCTTTGATTCTCTCCTGGGCCTGTTCCGGAAGCTCAGTGAAAAAGATGACGTTTTTCTGGATGAGCAGGTCGATCAGGTCTTCCAGCAGGCGGATGATGCCCATATCCGACAGCGACAGGAGCAGCTTCCGGGAATCGGCGCTGACGGTCGAGTGGAGGAAATCGAGAATTTCCTCATCCATGACCGACTTCTGCTCCCCGGCCTGCGGATGAGGGCTGCCGTGCAGGGCGGCGATCCGTCCGTCCGTGGTGCGTTCTACATACAGCATGGCTTTGCTCTCCGTTCAGGATTGGTCTCAAGGCGCCTTTACACGTTTCCCGAGCCCATTGTGTTTAAAAATAACATGATTTTCAGAAAAAATATATGGTAAAGTAACATCGAATGACGCAGGGCGGGGTTCCCGCTTTGCAGACGCCCATTTCCCGCGATTGAAAGAAAGTGTTTATGTCGGAAAAAAATGTTGAAGCCCCTCCGAAAGATTGGAATCTGGGAGAGGATACGGACACCCACGATGACCCGCTTCTGGATTGCCTGATCCAACTCACGAAGCTGCACGGTCTCCCTGCGTCCCGAACCGCCTTGAGCGCCGGCTTGCCCCTCGTCCGCAACCGCTTGACGGTAGAGCTGTTTTCCCGGGCGGCCGACCGCGCCGAACTGGCCTCCCGCATTCTGAAGAAGCCCCTGGGCAAGATCACCCACCTGCAGCTTCCGGTCGTATTGCTTCTTCATGACCGCAGCGCCTGCGTCCTGGTCGCAAATGAGGCGAAGGGAAAACAATTGAAGATTTTGCTCCCCGAGACGGGGATGGGGGAAAAGATCGTCTCCAGGGAGGAGTTGGAGAAGCTCTACACCGGCTATGCCATCTTCGTCCGTCCCAAATTCCGGCCGGAGAGGAAGACCCTCGACGACATGAGCCCCGGCTCGACAAAAAACTGGTTTTGGGGCACCCTCTTCAAATCCTGGCGGATCTATCGCGATGTCCTTGTGGCCTCCTTTCTGATCAACGTCTTCGGTCTGGTCAGCCCCTTTTTCGTCCTGATCGTCTACGACCGGGTCATCCCCAACAATGCCGTGGAAACCCTCTGGGTGCTCGCGATCGGGGTCACCGTCATCTATCTTTTTGCCCTCCTGATGCGCAGCCTCCGCGGTTATTTCATCGACGAGGCGGGAAACAAAGCCAACCTCAAGATCTCCGCCATGCTCCTGCAGAAAGTCCTGGACCTGAAGTTAGAGGCCCGCCCACAGTCGATCGGCTCCTTCACCCGGAACCTCCAGGAGTTCGAAAGCATCCGCGATTTCGTCACCTCCTTCTCCATCACCTCCGTGATCGATTTGCCCTTCATGGTCATGGGCCTGTTCGTGGTCTGGTACATCGGGGGCAGTGTTGTTAATCTGTTCATTGTGGCGATCCTCGTGGTGCTGCTCTACGCCTTTCTGATCCAGATCCCCCTGCGAAAGGCCGTCGGAAACACCTTCCAGGCTTCCTCCCAGAAGAACGCCATTCTGGTGGAGGGATTGTCGGGCCTCGAGACCGTCAAGATACTGAGCGCGGAGAGCCAGATGCAGCGGGCCTGGGAGGAGGCGGTCAGCTACATCGCCAAATGGAGCTCGAAGTCGAGATTCCTCTCCTCCACCGTCAACGACTTCTCCTACTTCCTCCAAAGTACGGTGGTGGTGGCCGTCGTCATCGCCGGGGTCTACCTGATCGCCGAGGGCAACCTCACCCAGGGCGGCCTGATCGCTCTGGTCATCCTCTCCCGACAGGTCATCGCCCCGATGGGGCAGGTGGTGAGCCTCGCCACCCGCTACCAGCGGGCCAAGGAGGCCCTCAAGACGCTCAACGACATCATGGCCCTTCCCGTGGAGCGGCCCGCGGGAAAGACCTTCGTGCACAGAACCCGTTTTCAGGGCGCCATCGGGGTCAAGAACCTCACCTTCTCCTATCCCGCCCAGACGACCAAGGTCCTCAACAACATCACCCTGAACGTCTCCGCCGGCGAAAAGGTCGGCGTCATCGGCCCCATCGGATCGGGGAAGACCACGCTCGGCAAGCTGATTTTGGGACTGTTCGAGCCGACGAGCGGCATGGTCACGATTGACGGCACCGACATCCGGCAGATCGATCCTTCGGAATTCCGCCACTTCATCGGCTACGTCCCACAGGATATCACCCTTTTCCGGGGAACCGTCCGGAACAACGTCACGATGGGCACGCACGATGTGGATGACAGATCTATCCTCCGTGCCGCAGAGACCGCCGGCGTTGACGAATTCGTCAAGAAGCATCCCCTGGGTTTCGACATGGAGGTCCAGGAATTCGGCCGGGGCCTCTCCGGGGGACAGAGGCAGTGCATCGTCCTGGCGAGGGCGCTGCTGCTCGATCCGCCCGTTTTGGTTCTGGACGAGCCGACCAGCAACATGGACAACCGGACGGAGGTCCGTCTCAAAAACAGCTTATCCAAGGTGATCCAGGAGAAAACCCTGATCTTGATCACCCACAGGGCCTCGCTCCTGGAGATGGTGGACCGCTTGGTCGTCATCGACAACGGCGCCATCGTCGCGGACGGCCCGAAGACCGCCGTCATCGAGGCGCTTAAAAAGGGGCAGCTGAACATTTAAGGGAGAAAATCCATTGTCGCCCGAGAAAAAACCCGACGACCTGTTCTACCGCATGCCTGCCGAGGACATCGACCTCGTCACGGACATCCGTTCGTCCATCCTGGCCCAGTATCCCCGGGGGGGCAGGGTGATTCTGTGGGCGGTCCTGCTTCTGTTCATCGCCGGCATGTACTGGGCCTCCGTCTCGGAAATCGAGGAGGTGACCCGGGGCATGGGCAAGGTCATCCCCGCCGCCCAGATCCAGGTCGTCCAGAATTTGGAGGGGGGAATCCTCTCGGAGATCCACGTAAAGGTGGGCGACACGGTGAAGAAGGACCAGCTGCTCTTGAGGATCGACGAGACCCGGTTCTCCTCCTCCTTCCAGCAGAACCGCTCGAAGTACCTCTCCAACAAGGCCAAGGCGGCCCGCCTGCAGGCGGAGACCAGCGGCGCCCCCTTCCGAATCCCCGCGGAAGTGATGAAGGAGAAGCCGGAGATCGGCCTCCGCGAGCAGGGGCTCTATGAATCCAGGAAGAACGAGCTCCGCTCCGGCCTGGAAATCAAACAGCAGCAGATCAATCAGCGGACCCAGGAACTCAAGGAGCTCAACACCAAGCTTGCCGAGCTCAACAAGACCTACGTCCTTTTCCAGAAGGAACTGGCGCTGACCCGGCCGCTGGTGCCCCAGGGCGCCGTGTCGGAAATGGAACTCCTCCGACTCGAACGCCAGGCAAGCGAAATGCAAGGGGATATAGAACAGACGAAGCAGGCGATCCCCCGGGTGCAGTCCAAGATCGAGGAGAGCCATGTGGCGCTCAAGGAGCTGCGCTTGGCCTTCCTCAACAAGGCCAAGGCGGAGTTGAACGAGGTTTCGTCTCAGCTCGGAGAGGATGCCGCCACCTCCATCGCCCTGAAGGACCGGCTCACCCGGACCGCGGTTCGCTCACCCGTGAACGGCACGGTCAACCGCCTCCTGATCAACACGGTGGGCGGCGTCGTCCAGCCCGGTATGAACCTTGTCGAGATCGTTCCCACGGAAGGCACGCTCCTGGTCGAGGCCAAGATCCCACCCCGCGACATCGCCTTTCTGAGGCCGAACCAGCCGGCCACGGTGAAATTCACCGCCTATGACTTCACAATATACGGAGGCCTCGAGGCCAAGCTGGAACAGATCAGCGCGGACAGCATCACCGACGAGAAGGGGAACAGCTACTATCTCGTCCAGCTGCGTACCGACAAGAACTACCTCGGCCCCAAGAACAACCCCCTCCCGATCATCCCCGGGATGATCGCGACGGTGGACATCCAGACCGGCAAACATACGGTTCTCTCTTACCTGATCAAACCGATCATGAGGGCCAAGTACATGGCATTAAGGGAACGGTGACCTTATGGCCATCCTGCTGAGCAGTGCAAACAGGGCGGTGATCAAGAGATGGAACGACCTGCTCTCCGGCCAACACCCGTTGGAGCAGGCGTCATCGCTGGGGGAGTTGCAGCGCCGCTGCGCGGGGAGGAAGTTCGACCTGATCCTCCTGCACCGGCCGCTCGCGGACACGGCCGCCTTTTCACAACTGCGCCGATTGACCCCCCTGTCCAAATTCTTTCTCCTCTCCGATCTGCCGAACGAGGAGGAGGGGATCGCCTTTCTGAAGCTGGGGATCGCGGGATACGGGAATACCTATATCTCTCCGGCCCGGCTGGCCGAGGCGGTGCGGATCATTGCGGCCGGGGGCGTCTGGCTGGGCCAGAAGGTCATCCAGCAGTTGATCCTTGAGACGGCATCGAGGGCGAAAGAACAGGCGACGCCCGACGACGACCAGAAATTCGCCGGCCTGACTCGTATGGAGCGCAAGGTCGCCGAACGGGTCGCCCGGGGCCAGTCCAACCTCGAGATCGCCGCCGATCTCGACATCACGGAAAGAACCGTCAAGGCCCACCTCACCTCCGTCTACGAAAAGACGAAGACCGGCAGCCGCCTCAACCTCGCCCTCCTGATCAACCGTCGCAGCGCCGCCTCATAATCCCACCCCTTCTCCTCCGGCGTTCGCGGTGGAAAATTTCTTGACTTACGAGTCCTTTAAACGTACAAAGAAAAGCACCTCGGAATCAATGTGTCCTTTTATAAGGAGGGAAAAAGTGATCAGACAACTTCAAATATCTGAAGCAAGGCGAAGATTGAACGAATTGCACAAAGAGATGGGACCCGACGAAACCGTGTCGATCACCTCCCGCGGGAAACAGGTTTTTGCGCTTATGCCCTGGGATCTCTACGAGGCTTTGAATGAGACCATAGAAATCATGGGCGATCCCGAAATGATGGCGGCGCTGAAAAGAGGGGTGCAGGATATTCAATCCGGCAGGCTCACGGACTGGGAAAAGGCAAAGACGGAGCTTGAAATTGAATTATAAAATCGCCCTGACGGATGAGGCAAAAGCGTTTTTATTATCTCTGGACGGCAAGACAAGAACCATGATCGCCCGCAAGATCGAGGCGCTGAAGGAATCCCCTGAGAAACAGGGAAAGGCTCTATCCGGCGATCTCAGCGGGTACCGCAGCCTTCATGCCGCTGACCCGCCCCACCTCGCATCCATCTACGAAAAGACCAGGACCGGATGACCCCCAATTGCCAGTTGACAAAAATAGGCCAATGAACTACGATAAGCCAATGAAATTCGAATGGGATGCGGATAAAAGCGACAAATGCTTCAAGGAGCGCGGATTTGACTTCGCCTATGCCTTGCGAGCGTTTCTGGATCCCAAACGAATCGTCCGCAAAGATACCCGTTGGAGTTACGGAGAAGATCGCTACCAGTTATTGGGCGCCATCGAGCACCGGGTTTTTGTGGTGGTTTACACGATACGTAGCAGCGCTATTCGAATCATTTCAGCGCGCAAAGCGAATCAGCAAGAGGTGATGGACTATGAAGATTATACAGGTGACGATTGATGAAGCGGCGGTGGATTCCCTGCCCAAAGGTCGGATCGATACCGATCGGCTGGATGCCACTACTGAAGCCGATATTGCTGTCCAGCAGCACGACGACGAATCGGCGGCGTTGCAAGACGCGGCCAAGTTCGCGCGGCGAGTGCGCAGGCGTCTGGGTTTGAGCCAAGTGGAGTTCTCCCATCGGATCAATGTGCCGATCGACACCATCCGCAACTGGGAACAAGGCAAACGCTCTCCAACCGGGGCAGCTAAGGCTCTGCTCAAGGTGTTGGACAAAGCTCCCGGGGCTGCACTTGCGGCACTCGACTAAAGAGCATTCAGGTCTGCGTAATTCCTGATGCCGCCGGGCGGCGTTCATACAGGGGCGGCATAGGGAATCGTTGATAAAGTTCATCAGCCCACCTCACCTCCGTCTACGAAAAGACGAAAACCGGCAAACGCCTCATTCTCGCCTTATCCACATTTAAGCAATGTAATCGCTGCTAGTTATTATTGTGCAATTTCAAACTTAGACTTGATATTTACACAAATATCGGGTAGGATGCTGTCATGATTCGCCGAGACATCACAGCAGAATTGATTGGCGCCGCAAAAGAGTATCCGGTGGTGACCATATTTGGGCCCCGCCAATCCGGAAAAACCACCCTGGTACAGATGATTTTCCCCGGCAAACCTTATTATTCATTGGAAGATCCGGATGTCCGGCTGGCAGCCGAAATGGACCCCAGGGAGTTTCTTGGTCGGATGCCGGAAGGGGCTATTCTCGATGAGATCCAGCGTCTGCCTCTATTACTTTCCTACATACAGAGCATCGTCGATAAGGTTCAGAAGCCCGGCATGTTCATTTTAACCGGCAGCCACCAGCCTAATCTTCATCAAGCGGTCAGCCAATCGCTTGCCGGACGAACGGCCGTCCTGACCCTCTTGCCGTTTTCCTTTAATGAGTTGAAGAATTACCGGTCAGAATGGGAAGCATATGATCTGATTACCAAAGGAACATTTCCGCGTCTGCATGAAAATGATCTGCAGCCCGAACGTTTTTTTAACGGATATTTGCAAACCTATGTGGAACGTGACGTTCGCGCGTTGATAAACTTAAAGGAGTTAGGCAGGTTCCAGCAGTTCTTGACCTTGTTGGCCGGTCGGATTGGGCAGATGGCAAATTACACCTCTCTGAGCAATGATATCGGTGTGTCATCTACGACCATCAAGAACTGGATCAGTGTGTTAAAAGCATCGTATGTCGTTTTTGAGCTGCCTCCTTTTTTTGAAAACATCAGCAAGCGGGTCGTCAAGTCGCCCAAGCTTTTTTTTACCGATACGGGGTTTGCCGCTTTTCTGATTGGCATTCGGACAGCCGAGCAGGCAGCCCGCGATCCGCTTCGTGGAGGGCTATATGAAAATTTTATCATTCTTGAAATACTCAAGTCTCATCTTAACAATGGCATGAGACCGGATCTATACTTTTTCAGAGATACACATGGCAGCGAGGTGGATCTGCTGATCCGAAAAAGCGGGAAACTCTTGCCCGTGGAAATTAAATCGGCCGCCACATTCTCTGCGGATTTTCTGAAAGGGATTGAACGGTTCTGCGCCCTGACTGACGACCGTTGCTTACCAGGCGTCGTCTTGTACAATGGAAAGCAAAGCTACAAGGTGAAAGGCGTCCGCATATTCAATCTTTTGCACGCCGATGAAGAGGAGAAGGGGTTGCTTTGTTAGGGTCAAGGCCCGCCTCGCCTCCCCCTACGAAAAGACGAAGACCGGCAACCGCCTCAGCCTCGCCCTCCTGATCAACCGGGGCCTGACCTGACCGCTTTGCCAACATGAATTATCCGCCTGCGCTATTTTGAATGAATGGCGGCACGGTATAAACAATGTGTCTACAAAAATACGGAGAGGAGGCCATAGCCCTGTTGAAATCTGGAAAAAATTTGCGATTGCACCCAATCTGCATTATAATGTCTGCCATGGATGTGGAAGCGCGCCCGTTTGCAAAGCGGATTTGCGGGGAAAACCTCCCACCCCGATAGGGAAATCAGCCATGAATAAAACTGAGAAAATCGTCCTTGACAGATTCAAAGCCCTCCTTTCCGAACGCATAGGATTGCACGGGCTAATCCTGTTCGGATCGAGGGCCAGAGGCGATGCCGATCCTGACTCCGACCTGGATGTCCTCGTGGTTCTGGACAGCCAGCCAACGGATAGTGAAAGGGATTTGATCAGCGATTGTGCCTGGGAAGCGGGGATTGATGAGGGAATCGTCGTTTGCGCCATTTCATATACAACACAGGAATGGGAAAGCAGCCTGATTCAGCAGTCTCATTTCGCAAAATCTGCGAGAAGGGATGGGGTATATCTA
>Ga0208046_1000100_pt1 | contig 17276 bp, 13 predicted proteins | sample PL_2010_300m_FD_184161 | JGI IMG/M metagenome (GOLD analysis project Ga0208046, IMG submission 184161) | Freshwater microbial communities from Powell Lake, British Columbia, Canada to study Microbial Dark Matter (Phase II) - PL_2010_300m... | ecosystem: Environmental > Aquatic > Freshwater >... | reverse complement strand
CGCCGGCGCAATACCGATTATCGGGGCTGCTCTGCAGGTCGTGATAACCGAGGACAGCTTGTACTACACGGGCCCGAACGGCGACCCTCTGCATAACGGCGTCTGCCGTGACTACGTACCGAATCAAAACGGCACTACGCTTACGCTCGGGCCCGGCGCAACCGACACGGTGGTTGTGCCGTATTCGCTGGACCCGTCGTGGGTTGAGAAGAACGTGAAGCTGGTGGTCTATCTGCAGAACATGACGCAACAGCCTGATTCCTCAAAACCCTGCTACCAGGGCCTGACCGGCAACGTGCTCGACTTCGTCGCCGGCGTCGAGGAGTCGAAACTCCTCACTGCCCGCGACCTCAGGGTGCAGGTCAGTCCGAATCCCTGCCGGGCTGGCTGCGAATTCACGCTTTCCGGCGCTGCCGCTCGCGGCGCGCGGATCGCTGTGTACTCACCCGACGGACGGCTGGTGAGCAACGTCCAGACTGCCGGGAACAGGGCGTCGTGGAGTCGCAACGGCGTATCACGCGGCATCTATCTATACCGCGTCACCTCCGGAACCGCGACCGCCCAGGGCAATCTGGTCGTGACCGACTAGCACCTGCGGCGGAGTTTCTGGGCGGGCGTAGAGCCCGCCCTTTTCTTCTCCTCCCCGGGTTTCCCGGCCTTGATTTGTCCCGGCACTCGGTCGCTCGCTTGATTGGACGGGTCGTCCGGCTATAATCAGAAGAGATGGACGACGGATCAACCGCGATTCCCGACAACGTGCTCAGGCTATTCTGGGACGCGGACAAGTCCGGGATTGACGTCCGACGACACGCCCGGTATATAATCTGCCGCGTACTCGACTTCGGCGACACGGCCGAGGTTCACTGGCTCTTCGACACTTACGGCGAAGAGGCCATCAAACAGGTAGTTGCTTCGAACCCGCAGCTTCATCCCAAGTCCCTGAACTACTGGCGGAAACGATTCGGCCTGGTGGCGGATGACGTCCTGGCCGACCGTGTGGCGGAGAAGCCCAGTGTTTGACAACGTACTGCCGCCCGAGTCGCTTGGGTTGCTGCGCGACCTGAACGGCGAACTTGAGCTGCACGGCTTCTACCTTGCGGGCGGCACCGGCCTTGCGCTCCAACTCGGGCACCGCGTTTCCGAAGACCTCGACTTCTTCAGTGCGGCCGAATTCGACCCGGCCCTCCTGGCCAGGCACCTGGAGGACAGACCCGGCTACTCGGAAACGCTCGTCAGCAAGGGCACGCTCTACTGCCGGATAGCCGGGGTCAAACTCTCGTTCCTGCACTACCCGGTGCCGCTCAGGCTCCCGACCATGGAGTACCTCTCGGTAAAGGTCGCAGACTGGCGCGACATCCTTGCGGAGAAGTTCAAGACCGTGTCGCAGCGTGGTCGTCGTCGCGACTTCTACGACATCTATGCCTGCCTCACGCTGAAGAAGCTCACGATCGCGGACGCTGTCGCCATTCTCAAAGACCGGTTCGCCGGGACCGGCATCAACTACCCGCACGTGGCCAAGAGCCTGATTTGGTTCGCCGACGCCGAAGCGGAGCCGGAGCCGCGGCTGCTGATGACGGCTGACTGGTCGACGGTCAAGCGCTTCTTCGACGCCAGCGCCGCCGAGTTCGCCCGCCACCTTTCCTGATCGCATCAACGCCGGGACCGCGTTCCCCGAAGGCAAGCTCATAGTAGCCGACTCGCACCTGCGACGGAGCTGCTGGGCGGGCGTTCAGCTTGCCCTTTCTTGCTCGTGAGGTTCGGCGGGAGGGGCTGTCAGCGCCATCCTGGATTCCAGACTTTCGATTGCAGATTGGCGGATGGCGGAAGGGAGAACCACGGATTAACGCAGATGAACACGGATGTCCCTTCGCAGGATGTTAGAGGTCAGAAGCTAGATGTAAGATGTCAGAGGTCTGGGCAATCTGTGTAATCTGCGGAATCTGTGGATGTCCGAGTGCTCTTCGTGTCTTGGCGTCTTTGTGGTTGAATCCGGGTCGCTTCCGATGAGGCTCGGGACGCAATCCGAAACCCTCGGCGGTTTCGGTCATGTCCCTGTCAGTGGTGGAAGAGGCGGAGGTCGGTGAAGACCATGACCATGCCGTATTCGTCCGCGGCGCGGATGATGCCCTCGTCGCGGGTCGAGCCGCCGGTCTGGACCACGTAGCGCACGCCCGAGCGAGCCGCCCGGTCGATGTTGTCGCGGAACGGGATGAAAGCGTCGGAGCTGAGGGCCACCCCGTTGAAGCGGGCAAACCAGGCGTGCCTCTCCTCGCGAGCAAGCGGCTCCGGCACGGTGTTGAAGTGCAGCCGCCAGGCCCGCAGCTCGGCCTCGGTCGCGTCCTCCTCAAGGTACAGGTCAATCGCGTTCGACTTCTCGGTGCGCGTGATGCTCTTCTTGAAGTCGAGGCCGCGCACCCTGGGATGGAGGCGAAGCAGCCACTTGTCGGCCTTGGCGCAGGCGATGCGGGTGCAGGCGATGCGCGACTGCTGGCCCGCGCCCATGCCGATGACCTGGCCGTCCCAGGCGAGGCAGACCGAGTTCGACTGGGTGTATTTCAGGGCGAGCGTGGCCACGAGCATGTCGAGCCGGGCGTCGTCCGTTATCTGCTTCTTGACCGTGACGACCTTGTCGAGCAGAGCCGGCGTGATGAGCGTATTGTTCCGGGCCTGCTCCAGCGTGACGCCGAAGACCTGGCGCGATTCAGTTTGGGGCGGCTCGTAACCCGGGTCGATTTCGAGCACCGGGTAGGTCCCGTTCTTCTTGGCCCTGAGCAGTTCGAGCGCGGCAGGCTCGAACCCGGGCGCGATGCAGCCGTCCGAAACCTCGCGGCTGATGATCCTCGCGGCCGACTCGTCCACGGTGTCGGACAGCGCGATCCAGTCTCCGAACGACGCGAGCCGGTCTGCGCCCCGCGCCCGCACGTAGGCAATCGCGAGCGGCGAGAGCTCGTCGTGGGTCACGAAGTACGACTGAGCGACGTCGGGTGAAAGCGGCCGGCCGGTGCCGACACCGGTCGGGGAGACGTGCTTGAACGAGGCGGCGGATGGCAGGTCGGTGAGTTGCTTCATCTCTCGCACGAGCTGCCACGAATTGAGCGCATCGAGCAGATTGATGTACCCGGGCGCGCCGGACAGCACCTTGAACGGCAGCTTGCGGTCAAGGACAAATGCCCGGGCCGGAGACTGGTGCGGGTTGACGCCGTAGCGGAGCTTTATTTCATCCACGTCGGTTCAAGTTAACACCGATGGGCGTAAAGTCAAGGACAGGTAGACCGACGACGACAGGATTATCCACAGATTACGCAGATTACACAGATTGATGATTCAGACAAAGCAGAATTCAGAGAGCAGATACCAGAATGCAGAACCGCGGAGGCGGATGGAATCAACCACGGATTAACACAGATGAACGCAGATGATACAGATGCTCGGAGTCCGAGACCTCTTTGTGTTCTGGTGTCTTTGTGGTGAATTCCACTTCCGCCCTCCGCCGCCGCTGACTGCTACCTGCTCTCTGCTGACTCGGGCGCTTTGCGCCGCTCCTGCTTGACCTGAGACTGCCACAAAGTAAAATCGCACGATGCGACGGAAGACTCGCGCCACCCGCCAGGTGAAGCCTGGCCCGGCCCATCCGATTCCGTGGCATACGAAGGAGAAACGAATCGTTGTCTATGGTGCGCGCGGCCTCTGGAACGGCCGGTTCGAATCCGAGGGCGCGGCCCTGCGCGCGTGCCGGGCCGCACTGGCGCGCGCCGGGTTTGAGGGCCGGCACACCGTCGAGGCAATCCGGGACCGGATCCGGACCGAGTTGCGCCGGTTGGACAAACCACCCTCCCGGGCATACTACACCGCAACTGAAAGCCGCGTCATCGACCGCTTTGCCCGGGCAGTGGTCCGGCACGAGTACCATGACGCAACCGCCGCGGCCCGCGCCTGCCGGAAGGCCCTGGCCCGGCACAACCGCCATTTCCCCAGAACCCACGTTGCCATCGCGGCCCGCATCTGGGCGCGCGCGCTTGAGCTCGGCCGGAAGCCCGTCCGCGTCAACTTCACGCCGGAAGAGTGTCGAGTGCTCAGGCAGCTTGCCCACGAAGTGACGACCGGCCGGTTCCGCGAAGTGCGGGATGCCTCGCGTGTGTTCCAGGCGAGGATGGCCCGGAAGCGGCGAGCGGGTGCCGGCGGCAACAAGCCCCCGGTGCGTTCGCTCGAAGCCATCAGCGCGAAACTCAAGCGCGTGGCAACAGAAACGGGCCTGGCCTGGGGTTTCCGCGACTGGTCGTCTGAGGAAGACAAGGTCGTGGACCGCTTCATCGGCCTGTACGCGAAGCGTCAGTTCCGTAGCTTCCGCAGCGCCGCGAAGGCATGCCGGGCCGCGCTCCGGCGGCTCGACGCCGACCGGATGAAGCATCCGGAACGCGGACGGCCATACGGCCGTTCCTTCGGTGCCATCAAGCAGCACCTCAGGGAACGGGCCGCGAAGCGCGGCGTACCAAGGCCTCTGTTCCGTCGTTGGCGCGGCGTTGAACAGGACGTTGCCGCCCGCTATGCCGGATCGTACGTGGCCGGTGGCAGGCCCGACCGACTGGACCTGGCATACGCGCTCCAGCGCGAGTTGCGTGGCCTCGGATACCTGCGCACGGTTACGGCCTGCGGAGCGGAAATCAAGCGTGCGCTCAAACGCGCGGCCGAAGACGGGTGATTCCGCCCCGCAAACGCTGACCGTCCGCAACCAGCAATCCGCCTTCATCCGTCCGCCGTCCGTCACTCAATCCCTCGGTCTCTCGATCCCTTCATCCCTTCCTTGTATCGCATACATCGGGGTTCGGATTCTGTGCGGCGCGGGCATCGAGTCGAGCGCGGGACTCCGGCCATGACTGGGGCGGATGGGGACTGTCCCGCAGCGAGTCAGACGCAGCTGCTCCGAGGGACTGTCCCCGAAGCCCCGGAACAGGACTCCGGTCGTGATGTGAGGGACCACGGAGATTGTATTCTCGCAGATTGCGGGAGGAATTGCCTCCGCCACTACGGGTGAGGTAACGGGTGCGATTGCGGGTCGGGTGACTCGACACATGACCCCGCCCGCAACCTGCGCCACTGCAGACCGGATACCCCGTGAGACCACGGACCAAGGACTCCGGCAGGTGACGTCCGAAACTGCCTTTCCAACGGTGTATGACATTCCCCTTCCGACGAAGGACGAGGCTGCCCTCCTGACGATGGACGAGGCGACGGTCAGAACAATGTACGACATTGCCTTCCCGACGAAGGACGAGGGACTCCCCGGGACGAAGCTCCGGGCTATACCTCAACCTATCCCTCAACCTATCCGAGGGATAATCCCTCGGGTGGGGGCGTCGATTTGTTAGCTACAGGCCTAAAGCCCGAAGCCGCAAGCCCAAGGAGTCGGGCGGAGGCGCGGGCAAGAGTCCTTCCGGTTCCTCTCCAAGAAGCTCCACACGTTGGTCTCAAGGTTACCTGTCGGGTATTCCGGGAAGGAACTTGGACGGGAAAGTGGGCTGTGACTCGGCAAGGACCTCGGGACGGAACCTGACTCGTTACTCGGCAAGGAACCGGACAAGGAGCTGTCGTCGTTGCTCGCGAGGTAGCGGACGAAGTAGCGGTGGAAATAGCTGAACAAGTAGCCCGCGTCGTTCCCCGGGAAGCTCCTTGGGTCGTGACTTCGGAAGCTATGGGGATAGCTACGGGGGAGGCATAGGAGGGGTCGGGAAGGGAATAGGGGCTAGGGTATTGGGACTAGGGTAGTTAGAACGTTTCCCTTAGGCTGACGGAATATGTCTATACTACATATTGAGACTCGGGAATGAGCGGCAATTCAGACCCCGTCCGCGCGTCAAGAATCGCTTGCCTTGGCCATCGGGAGAGCTCGAAGCCTCGTCCTGCTCTCGACTTTGTGTCTTTGTGCCTTAGTGGTGAATGCCTCAGTCATTTTGCATTCTGCATTCTGATATCTGACTTCTGAATTATCCGGGGCCGCGGGTCTAAAAGTCCCGGCCTTCGATTTCCGGGCCTTCGCGCTCCGGCTTCTCGGGCATGACCTGCAGCGGCGGGGCCTTGCCGGTCACGCGCTGCCAGAGCGCGCCGATGCGCGCCCGGCTCAGATATGCGGCGACACACAGCACCGCGAGTACGACGACCAGGATGAGCGTGCTGGTTGCGGGAGACGTCTTCGGCTTCGACTGGGCCGCCGCCACCCATTGCCGCTCGACATCGCTGTAGACTTCTTCTTCGTTCTTGGGCCGTCTCTTTTTCATCGTGGCTTGCTCCTGCCTCCATTCTCGGCAGGAAGCGGCACCTGTCAACGGAGGCAGGAGGTTCGAATCGGCTGGACTTGAGGGCTCGCGGGCGAGTATGTCAAATGGGCGGTATGGTCACTCGCGGCCCTTGGCTGTGGCTAGTCTAGAATCTGGAATCTACAATCTAGAATGACGTTGCGTCAGGAATCGCTCACTGCGTCACCGGTATTAGAGGAACCACGACCCCCAAACGTAACACGGTTCGTTCTCTCGTACATCGTCTATCGTCCATCGTCCTTCGTCGGTCCTAAGTCGTTTCCTTTCCGACGGTTCCGCCACTCTGCCACTGCCAACTGCAAACTGGAGACTGGTACCTCGCGCGTAGCGCGACCATCCCCTAGACGGCTGGGGGAGTGCTTGCCCCTGATGCGGCCCCTGTTCCGGCACCTGCAACAGCCGAAGCAACAGCGCCGGAAACGGCAACCGCTCCGGCCGCAGCAACAGCCATCGCGCCGGTCCCCTGACCTGGTATCGCATCGGCGCCCGCTCATCGAGCCGGAGCAGCGTCCCCTCCTGGTACTGCACCTGCACCCTGACCCGTACCCGGTCCTCGTGCCGCAGCGGCAGCCGGTCTTGCTTCGGCACCGGCGCCCGCTCCGGGTTCTGTAACAGCATCCGCTTCGGATGCCGCAACGGCGCTCGCTCCGGCCCTTGCTTCAGGCCAACCAACAGCCGCCGTTCCTACTCGCGCACCGGCCCTCAGTTCTGCACCTGCCCCGCTTTTCCCGCAGACCGCCCCTCGACCACTAGAGCACTGGACCACTTTCCGCTACAGCAACCTGCAAACCGACGCCGGGTCGCCCTGAGTCCGATCGAAGGGTCTCTCAGGTCTGGCCGCACGCGGCTGCGCCGCACTGCCCTGCTCGGCGTCAGTTCCTGACCGCACGCGCCCTCGTCTGCTTGACTTGTGCTGCGTGTTGCATATCCTCACCTCTGAAATGGCCATACAATTGCCGAGGGATATGGATGCCCGAGTTCAGGTCGCTGTTCGGCACTTCTGGGACATGCGCGCAACTCAGGCCCGCAAGCAGCAGAAGAGCGGCAGCGTTGACCAGGGCGCGCGCAGCGCGGTCACAGGCGGCGCTCAGATGAACGGGTTCATTGACCTGTTCGCACGGCTCATCCACGATGCCGGCATGCCCGAGAACTGCATCTTCCGCTCCTCCAAGCTCGAACTCCCCGGGTTCTACCGCCCGACCAAGGAATGGGACCTGCTCGTGGTCAGGGACGGCCAACTGGTCTGCGTGCTTGAGGCCAAGTCGCAGGTCGGCCCCTCGTTCGGGAACAACTTCAACAACCGCACCGAAGAGGCTATCGGCAGCGCGGTTGACCTTTGGACCGCTTACCGCGATAAGGCCTTCAACTCCGACATCAAGCCCTGGCTCGGGTACATGTTCCTGCTTGAAGACTGCCCGCGTTCTCAATCTCCGGTCTCGGTACAGGAACCGCACTTCGAGGTCTTCCCTGAGTACAAGGCCGCCTCGTATGCCAGGCGCTACGAGCTGCTCTGCCGCAAGCTCGTGCGCGAGGACCTCTACAGCATGGCTGCGTTCCTGCTCTCCGAGGCCAAGACCGGCGCTCGCGGTGCATACTCCGAACCCGCGCCCGACCTGGCATTCTCCGCGCTGGTCCGCTCCCTTGTGGCCCATGTTGCCGTCCACTCGCCCTGACATGCCTGCCGAACACAGCACCTTCCACCGCCTCATCCTCGGCGATGCGCGCGAGATGCCCTATATCCCGGACCAGTCGGTCCATCTCGTAGTCACGTCCCCGCCCTACTGGAACCTCAAGCGCTACAACGAAACCGAGGGCCAACTCGGCCACGTCGCGGACTACGAGAAGTTTCTCGGGGCGCTCGAACAGGTCTGGCGTGAGTGCTTCCGTGCGCTCGTCCCCGGCGGCAGGCTGGTGTGCGTGGTCGGCGACGTCTGCCTCTCCCGCCGTAGGTATGGCCGGCACATGGTGATGCCGCTGCACGCCGACATCGTCGTCATGTGCCGCCGCATCGGGTTCGACAACCTCAATCCCATCATCTGGGACAAGATTTCCAACGCCAACTACGAAGTTGAGAACGGCTCAAAGTTCCTCGGCAAACCCTACGAACCGAACGCCATCATCAAGAACGACATCGAGTTCATCCTGATGCAGCGCAAGCCCGGCGGCTATCGCCAGCCGACCGAAGAACAGCGCCGCCTGTCCAAGCTCTCCAAGAAGGAGTACGCGGACTGGTTCCGCCAGTTCTGGACCATGACCGGAGCTTCGACAAGGCAGCACCCTGCGCCGTTCCCGCTTGAGCTTGCCCATCGCCTGGTGCGGATGTTCTCATTCCACGGCGACACGGTACTCGACCCATTCTGCGGCACCGGCACCACCATGCTCGCCGCACTCAAGACCGGCCGCAACTCCATCGGCGTTGACATCGACCCCGAATACTGCCGCATGGCCCTCCGCCGCCTCGACGCAGAATCCGGCCCGCTCTTCGCTCGGGCCGCAATCGAATATCTCACCGCCGCCGACCTTCTCGCGCCCGCAACCGTCCCCGCCGTTGCCGACGCGCCGGCCCGCAAGCCCGCCCACAGACACCGCGCACGTCGTGGCCTTGACGGCTAGGGAATTGCGTGTTATGTCACCAGAATTCCGGGAATCCGCCAAGCATGTGAAGAGAACGGGGCCCATCTGGCGCTTGCCGCATGCCCGGCGAACACAGGTGGTTCGTTCGGTCAGCCGCGCGCTGGCTCACCGATACGGTCAGCCGCGGCTCGGCAACCCCACTAATCCGCTGGACGATCTCGTTTACATCATGTTGTCCAACAAGACCTCCCCCGACAGGGCTCAGGAAGTCTATGCCCAAACTAGAAGCAGATTCCGGACTTGGGGAGCTGTCCTAGCCTCTCGACCGCAGGCACTGACTGACACGCTTCGCCCGGCTGGGCTGGCGGCGGTCAAGTCGAAACAAATCCGCCACGCACTCAGGCAGATAAGGCGTGACTTCGGACGATGCAGTCTATCCGCCCTGCGCCGGTGGGCCTCGGATGATTCCGAGCGGTACCTCGTGTCGCTCCCGGGCGTCTCGAATAAGGTGGCCCGCTGCGTGATGATGTATACGCTCTCACTCCCAGTGCTGGCAGTTGACAGCCATGTGTATCGGATAGCACGTCGCCTCGGATGGACGATGCGCAGGCGAGCCGACCAGTGCCACGAGGAATTGGACGCCTTGATCCCTGCGCTGATGAGACCCGGCTTTCACGTCGCGTGCATCGTTCACGGCCGAGCCATTTGCAGGCCCTCGATGCCTCGCTGCAGCGGATGTTGTGTGGCCAGATTCTGCTCGTATCATCAACGGTATGCACCGAGGTAACCGACGCCGCCCGAGGGCCGTAGACCTATTCTGCGGAGCTGGTGGCATGTCCCTTGGATTCCAGGCCGCCGGCCACGAGGTCGTCTGCGCCGTCGACTCTGATCCCAAGCACGCCGCCACCTACAGGGCTAACTTCCCAAAGACCAAGGTTGTCTGCGCTGACATACGCGAGCTAAGCGGGAGGTGCATTAAGGGGTCAGCCGGCGTTGCTGGTGAAGGCGTGGATGTTGTATTCGGCGGGCCTCCATGTCAAGGGTTCTCGTTAATGGGGAGAAGGACTACGGCGGACCCACGCAACGGACTGCTGCTTGAGTTCGCCCGCCTGGTATTGGAACTCAGACCTCGCTACTTCGTGCTGGAAAACGTGGAAGGGCTGATGCTGGGCGAAATGCGCACCGCGGCCGATTCGTTCGTAGCAGCTTGTGAGGCCGGTGGTTACAGAATCACAAAGCCGGTCATTGCTCTCAACGCATCCGATTTCGGGGTGCCGCAGCACCGCAGACGGGTCTTCATACTCGGGTACGCCGCCCGGGAGTATCCACCGTCCTATCCGGTGCCCGACCGCACGAAAGGTGGAACCTGTGACAGCCAGCCGACTGTGTGGGATGCCATACGCGACCTAGCTGCTCTGTCGCACTACCGGAATCTGCTGACCAGCGACGTGTATTCAGGTAGACGCAGACGTCGCAACGAATACGCTGCGAAGCTGGACAGGCTCTTGGGCCGCCACCGCATTGGGATCCTAAGGAGGGTCACCGGTGCCCCGGCATTGTCCGGATGCGGACTCTCAAGGCACACGGAAACGACGATGGCGCGCTTCGCTTCCACGAGTCCCGGCTCCTACGAGCCGATCAGCAGGTTCCATAGACTCTGTAAGAACGGCCTTTCGAACACAATCCGAGCCGGCACCGGGTCTGACATGGGATCATACACAGCCCCTCGCCCAATACACCCGGTAGAACCGAGATGCATCACGGTGAGGGAAGCAGCGAGACTGCAGTCGTTCCCAGACTGGTTCAGCTTCCATCGCACGAAGTGGCATGGTTTCAGACAAGTCGGGAATGCCGTCCCGCCCCTATTGGCTCGGGCGGTGGCGGCCTCTATTGCGGCGGCGGCACGGCAGGGCCGCACTTGACGCAAGTCGGAAAGGAATCACCATGATGGATAAGGCGGACAGCAATCTAATAAAGGCCTCGCCCACCAAAGAGTTCTTCATCTCGATGCTGGTCAAGGACATCGGTCTGACAAGGGCAATACTGGACCTTGTCGACAACAGTGTTGATGGGGCGCAACGACTCAGGAGTAAGGGCAGGTACGATGGGCTTTGGGCGAGACTGACCGTCGACAGGCACAAATTTGTGATCCACGACAACTGCGGGGGTATCCCCGTGAGCCTTGCTCGCGATTACGCGTTCCGCTTCGGGCGCGCTGGTGGGACCCCGACCACCAAACACTCGGTCGGGCAGTTCGGGGTAGGTATGAAGAGAGCCCTGTTCAAGCTCGGTAGCATGTTCAGCGTCAAGTCGGCCACCGCGACATCGCGTTTCACAGTGACAGTCGATGTGGACGAGTGGAAGGTGATTGATGAACCGGAGTGGCACTTCCATTTTGGCACCTTGGAGGAGAACACCCGCGTTCCCAAGACCGGCATAGGAACGACAATAGAGGTGACGCGGCTCCACGGAAACGTGGCTGATGATTTTGGCAGCGATTCTTTCTTGGCAAGGTTGCGGACCGACCTTGAGGAAGCTCACACTCAGAACCTGAACAACGGTCTGGCCGTAACACTCAACGGCGTGCCGGTGCAGGTTCATCCGCTCGAATTGCTGCAGTCGGCGAATCTGAAGCCAGCTGTCAAGGAGATCCAATGCCGACCCGAGAGAGGCAAGCAGGTCGCTGTGCGAATGTACTCGGGCGTAGCGGAATCATCTCCCTCATCAGCCGGATGGTACATCTTCTGCAACGGTCGAATGGTGCTCTGTGCGGACCAGACTCTCGTCACTGGGTGGGGCGAAGGAGAGGAATCGACGATACCCAAGTACCATAACCAGTATGCGAGATTCAGAGGATATGCGTTCTTTGACTCAGACGATGCCGGTCTTCTACCATGGAATACTACCAAGACTGGCGTAGATACGGATTCACCCGTGTACCGAGCCGTGCGGCTGGAGATGGTCAGACTCATGCGGCCAGTGCTCGACTTCCTGAACAAGCTCAAGGACGAGAAGGACCGTAGCACTGCAACGGGACCACTTGCCAAGGCCGTCGACGCGGCCTCGGCAAAGGGCGTAGCAGAGGTTACTGGCAAGCCAGCGTTCGTGGCCCCGAAGTCCGTTACGCCTAGCCGGGCGACGCGCTACCAAAACATCCAGTACCAAGTACTGACGGAGAGAGTCGAGAAGGCGAAGCGGTCACTGAAGGCACGCAGCCTCAAAGAGGTCGGGGAACGAACCTTCAGCTACTACTTTGACCGCGAGTGTGAGTGACCATGCCCCCTAGCTATCAGACTGTCAACTACACTCTGCGCCCGCGCAAGTGCATAGAACGCAAGATGTTCAGCGAGGCCTTCCTGAGACTCTCTGAGTTCGGTGCACTAAGTTCCTATCGCTACGTCGGGCTCGGCTCCACGTACTTCAGCGACTTCGCCTTGTTTCACAAGACGCTGGGGATCACGAATATGGTCAGTATCGAGCGCGAGGAGCGGGACCGAGACCGCTTCGAGTTCAACCGCCCGTACAAGTGCATAAGAATCGAATGGGGCGAGTCCACAGACGTCCTCGCCAGCATGGCTTGGGAACCCAGGACGATTCTCTGGCTTGACTACGACGGTCCGCTGGACACCTCCAAGCTATCCGACACTAGGCTGTTCTGTACCTCAGCCCGGTCAGGAAGCGTCATAGTTGTCACGGTAGATGCGCGGCAAGAGGAGATCAAGGACAGTGCGGACTCCGCCAAGCCACGCAGGTCCAAAGTCGCGGCGCTGCGACGAATGGTTGGGCGTGAAAACGTGCCCATCGACGTGAAGGACAAGGACCTCGAAGGGTGGGAACTGGCTAGGGTCTACCGACGTATTATTGACGACACGATCCGCACGACCCTTTCGGAAAGAAACGGTCTGCTGGAGCAAGGCGACAGACTCATCTACAAGCAGCTCTTCTACTTCCATTACGCGGACGGGGCCAAGATGCTGTCTGTCGGAGGTATCATATACGACAAAGGAGATGCCCCCAAGGAAGCAAGATGCTGCTTCGAGGAGCTCCGTTTCGTCAGAACCGGCGACAAGGAATGCAGGATTGAACCGCCCATGCTGACTCTGCGCGAGGTGAAGTACCTCGACGCGCAGTTGCCTTGCCGCCGCCGAATGACGCCCAAGTGTCCGGGTGTCGAACGTGAGGCGCTCAAACGCTATGCGGACGTGTATCGCTACTACCCGAACTTCGCGGAGGCCGAACTCTAGCGGCCAGCCCTGCCCATTTGACACGCCCGCCCACGAGTCCTAGAGTTCCACAATGACCAAGCCGCATCAGGCTTTGAGGAACATGGAGTTCAGCAGGGCGTCCCCGATGCCCCGAAGCCTCCAGACAGGCACATGGCATTGAATGGTGGGCCGGTAGCCAAGCCAGGGCCGCCAAACCGAAGCATCATGGATCAGGAGGAGGATAGATGAACGTAGTAGCTGCTGTCCAGGCGGCCGTGGATGGGCTCCTTGATGACCCGATCCGGGACTTTCTCGGCTTCCACCTTGAGCGGACAATAAACCGGGGTGAGCAGGGAATCGTTCTTGAAGTCAAGAACAAGATTGGCAGGAGCTTTGCCCTGAAATTCCACGACCCAGCAGCCAAGGCCTCACGCGACATGAAAGAGAGCATCGAGGGATTCGTGCGGGAAGTCGCAATACTCGCCGCTCTGCGCCACGCGAACATAGCCAGAATCCTCAGTGCAGGAGTCGCAATCTGGGATCAGGAGAAACGACACTGGACTGCCTCGGAAGGGCTTGGCCCAGATGGCACCAGCGCACCCGCGGAAGACGCGCTGCACTACTATGTCATGGACTACATCGAGGGGGCCGATCTCACAGAGGTGTTTCCGGAACTGGCGAAGCCAGACCCAAAGCCCGGCATACAGTATGCCCCGATCAAGGCGAGGATGCGTTTGTTTGAGAGGTTGATTTCCCAAGTCTCCGTCGCGATCCAATACTACCACACGAAGGGGGTTTCGCACAAAGACATCAAGCCGGACAACATACGGTACTCACAGGCGGACGAAACGTTCATAGTTGTGGACTTCGGTTTCGCTCGCCATGAGAAGTCGCCACAGGACAGGGCGTCATTTCGCAGAGCCGAGTACATGGACCCGCCGTCCATCCTCCAAGGAGACTACTACCGCAATGATATCGCGCAGTTCGCGATGGTTCTCCTCAAGGTGTTGTCCGGCTTTCAGGAGCTGTATGGTCAAGAGCGCTTCTCTGGAATGAAGAGTGCGTTGGAGAAGGCGCTAGACCCGAACCTGGAGAAGAGATACACCGACGCAAGGCTATTTCTGAACAGCGTCAGGCAGTATTTCACCACTGAACCAGGATGGGATTTTTCTCTGGGCAAGGGCAAAACTCTGACCTCCGATGGGTTCGGTTTGTTCCAATCACACGTCAGAATCCCCGTCTCTGAGTCAGTGCTGTTGACGAGGGAAGTCAAGAGCTTGATCGACACCAGGCAATTCCAGAGGCTAAGGGGTGTAAGGCAACTCGGGCCGACTGCATTCGTCTTCCCCGGGGCGAATCACACCCGGTTCGAGCACTCGGTTGGGACATATGCCCTTGCCTTGAGATACATGGACAAACTGCTCAGGTACCCGTCCTTTCGAGAGATCTGTGACCCGCTGGATGAATCCATCAAGCTTACAGCGCTCGCGGCTCTACTTCACGATGTGGGGCACTATCCTTATTCGCACTGGATAGAAGAAATCGAGGTCTTCCCCAACGAGGCGCACTTTCCAAAGCATGAGGCCAGAGCCGAGGAAATGCTCTCGGCTGGCAGCGAGATCAACCGACTGATCTGTGACGACTGGCACGTAGACCCGGCGGCCGTTGCGAACATCATCTCTAGCAGGGAACTCCGCGACCGGCGGGCTATCCTGGTCAACTCGATCATCAGTTCTGTCATAGACGTGGATAGGGTAGACTATCTCGTAAGGGATAGCATCCACTGTGGAGTTAGGTACGGGAAGGGGATCGATTTAGAACGCCTCTTGGATTCGCTATGCGTCGCGCCTGACCGAGCGCAGATATGTCTGACCGACAAGGGGAAGCCGTGTTTGATGGCAGTTCTGTCGTGTCGGAACGCTATGTACCCCGACGTCTACTGGCACAAGACGGTCCGCGCCTGCGAGGCAATGTTCAAGCGGTTCGTCTACGAATACGTCGCGAAAGGGAGTGAGCACGCCACGCGGCTAAGAAGGTATTTTGGCTACTCTGATGACCACTTCACGGCACACTTGGCAGACGAGTGTGCCAAAGAGGAAACGGCCAGACTGATCATGCCGTTCGCCTTCGGAGGGCGCAAAGTGTACAAGCCAGCGTACATTTTCACCATGTCAGCTGCCGCAGAAGAGAGACACAGCACACGGGAGTTCTTCAAGAGTGTGCTGGACATGAAGTACGCCGACTTGGTTGCGGTCAGCAATGCCCTTGCCTCCAGCCTCAAGACCGTCCTCGGTAGCAGTGGCCCCCTTGACATCCTCATCGAGACTACACCTGTCCGGGTGCAACGCGAATACTATGAACTCCAGGGGTTCAAGTTCTGGAACGAACGCAAGGATAGGTTCGAGGACTGCCCGGATGTGATCAACAACCTCAACACATACCTTTCCCACAACCGGAAAGCCTACATCTTCTGTCATCCAGATTTCTACGACCAGATGAAGCGTTTGTCCATCAGCGGAGAACTTGACCAGATACTCAGGGAACTCAGTGCGTTAGTATCTGGTCGGTCCTGTAGACGACCCGAGGGGATTTCGGGGAACAGTGCTAGATCTAATCCAGATGCGTGTCAGGATGGCGGGAGTCCCGTGACGCAATAGGAGATTCCTGACGCGCGCGGATCCGTAAGGGCCGAAGGGCATTTCAGATTGCAGATTGTAGATTGCAGATTAGCCGACGCAGACCTTGGCGGTCTTGGCGCACTTGGCGGTTCCACTACGGTTTCCGGGTGTCGGGCGGGGTTTGACTCTCGGGCGCGGCGGGGATAGTGTTGCAGGCGGTGAACGTTTATGGCTACTGACGCAGCGAGGCCGATGATCAAGCCACGCAAGCTGAGGCCGGGTAGCCGGGTAGCGGCCATTACCATCTCTTGGGGAGGTCCCGGCGCTTTCCCGCTCCGCTATGAGGCAGGCAAGAAGCAGTTCGAGGATGAGTTCCAAGTCAAAGTAGTAGAGACCACACATGCCTTGAAGGACCCGGATTGGCTGAGCCGACATCCTGAGGCCCGGGCCGAGGACCTGATGTCTGCTTTCGCCGACACGTCTATCGACGGAATTATCTCCACCATCGGCGGGGATGATTCGATTCGGATTCTGCCTTATCTGGACCTCGAGGTCATCCGGCAGAACCCGAAGGTGCTCATGGGCTATTCCGATACTACCATTTCTCTCCTGGCGTGCTTTCGGGCCGGGCTGGTTTCTTTCTACGGGCCGGAATTCATGTCGCAGTTCGCTGAGAACGGCGGGATGTTCCCCTACATGGTCGAATCCGTGCGCAAGACGCTCTTCTCTTCAAACCCAATCGGCACTGTCGACCCGAACGCGGCGGCCTGGACGGTGGAGGAACTGGACTGGAGCAATCCCGAGAATCAGTCGCGCCGGCGGGAACCGAATCCGAGTACGGGCTGGAACTTCCTGCAAGGGAAGGGCGTCGTCGAGGGAAGACTCATCGGCGGATGTGTCGAGGTACTGGACTGGCTGCGGGGCACTGAATTCTGGCCCGGACTACCCGAATGGGAGAACGCGATTCTCTTCCTCGAAACCTCGGAAGAGGGTCCGCCCGCTGCCTATGTGGGACGGTTCCTGCGTTCCCTGGCCGCCATGGGTGTTCTGCCGCGACTGTCGGGAATCCTGTTTGGCCGGCCGGGCGGCGAGATTCCGCCCGAGACGTTTACCGAGTATGATGTGGTTCTCACGGATGCCGTCAGCCAGGAGTCCGGCCTGACCGACTTGCCGATTGTGACCGGCATGGATTTCGGACACACTGACCCGATGATGGTGCTGCCGCTGGGCCTGAAAGCCCGGATAGACTGCGACAGCAGACAGTTCTCGATACTCGAGAGCGCGGTCGTGGACTAGCGGACAGCCGCGGAAGCCATCGCTGCCGAGTCCCGCCCGTTTCACACCGAATAGGAGTTAACCACCAAGACACAAAGACACAAAGTCGGGTCCGGACGGAAATGCTCTATGTACGCTTGGCGACCTTGGCGTTCTTGGCGGTTGCCTTCTCCGTTCCGTGTGGCGTCGCCACCGTAGGAACGAGCAAGGCAGGCTCTTGGCGGTTCCATTAGGGGTTCCGGTATCGAGCGAGGTTTGACTCTGGGGCGCGGCGGGGCAGCTAGGGGCGAGGG
>Ga0208046_1000098_pt1 | contig 17503 bp, 23 predicted proteins | sample PL_2010_300m_FD_184161 | JGI IMG/M metagenome (GOLD analysis project Ga0208046, IMG submission 184161) | Freshwater microbial communities from Powell Lake, British Columbia, Canada to study Microbial Dark Matter (Phase II) - PL_2010_300m... | ecosystem: Environmental > Aquatic > Freshwater >... | reverse complement strand
GGGCTACAGGACCCGTAACCGGAAGAAGAAGTCGAGCCGTTTGATCGTCCAGAGGAGAAAGAAGTAATGGGGCGTTCAATCAAGAAGGGCCCTTACATCGACCAGAAGCTCTTCCGCCGCATTCACCAGCAGGTCGAGGCGGGCGAGAAGCGTACGGTCAAGACCTATGCGCGGCGCAGTGTGATACCGCCGGAGTTCGTCGGCCATACGATCGCGGTTCACAACGGCCGCCAGTTCCTGCCGGTATACGTGACCGAGCGGATGGTCGGGCACCGGCTGGGCGAATTCTCACCGACGCGGACGTTCCGTCAGCACTCGGGCGTGCGCAAGGAAAAGGTCGAGGCGAAGAAGAGCTAGGGACCAGCGATGATTGAGGCCTTTGCCGTCGGACGCTTTCAGCCCGGATCGGCCAAGAAGCTGATGCTGATCGCGGACCTGATCCGCGGCCGGGACGTGCCGACCGCGCTCCGCACTCTTGCATTCCTGGTCAAGCCGTCAAAAGCTCCGGTCATGAAGACGCTCCGTTCGGCAGTCGCCAATGCGATTACCAAGGCGGGCAAAGCGAAGCTGAAGGAAGAGGATCTGGTCGTCACCGAAGTGCGCGTGGACCAGGGTCCGATCCTGAAGCCCAAACGCTGGCAGCCCGGGCCCCGCGGCATGGCCACGCCGATTCGGAAACCGACAGTTCACGTCCGGGTCCGAGTCGCTACCAAAAAGGGAGTTAAAGTCTAGATGGGACAGAAGACCCACCCGATCGGTTTCCGGCTCGGGATCTCTAAGGACTGGAAGTCGTCCTGGTTCTCGAAGAAGGGCTACGCCGCCTATCTGCATGAGGACCTGAAAGTCCGCCGTTACATCGAGACGAAGCTGACCGATGCGATGGTCTCGGACGTCCTGATCAAGCGAGTGGCAAACCGGACCACTGTCACGGTCTTCACCGCCCGGCCGGGGATGGTGTTCGGTACGAGGCGACAGGCGCTCGACGCCCTGCGCGAGGAACTGAAGACGCTGATCGGAAGGGACGTGCAGATCATGGTCGAGGTCGTGCGGGTTCCGGAACTCGAATCGAAACTCGTCGCCCAGAACGTCGCCCGGCAACTCGAGCAGCGAGTTGCCCATCGCCGGGCAATGAAGCGGGCCGTGACCCAGGCGATGCGCCTCGGCGCACCTGGTATCAAGGTGATGGTGGCCGGCCGGCTTGGCGGCCATGAGATCGCCCGGACCGAGTGGTACCGGGAGGGCCGCGTGCCGCTGCACACACTGAAGGCGGATATCGACTACGCCACCGATGTCGCCAAGACAATGACCGGTACCGTCGGCGTGAAGGTCTGGATCTACAAGGGCGACGCGACCATGGGCGAGAGGGCTTAAGCGATGTTGATGCCGAAGCGGGTGAAGTACCGCCGGGCGATGCGGGGTCGGATGAGCGGCAAGGCCACGCGCACGAACCGGGTCGATTTCGGCGACCAGGGCCTGATGGCGCTCGAGCCATCATGGATTACGGCGCGGCAGATCGAGGCGGCCCGGATCTGTCTGTCCAAGTCGCTCAAGCGGACAGGCAAGATGTGGATAAGGGTTTTCCCGGACAAGCCGGTCTCCAAGAAGGCGGCCGAGTCTCGCATGGGCAAGGGTAAGGGGACGCCGGAATTCTGGGTCGCGGTTGTGAAACCGGGCACGGTGATGTTCGAAATCGGCGGGCTGACTCCGGAGGAAATGGGCGGCGCCCTGCGTCAGGCGGGCAGCAAGATGCCGTGCCGCACACAGGTGGTGGTGCGTGGAGAGATGAGCTATGAAGGCTTCTGAGTTGCGCGAGATGACGCGGGACGAGATCCTGCGCAAGCTGGGCGAGCTGCGGGACGAGCAGTTCAAGCTGAGGCTGCGCCGGTCTGCGGAAGAACTGCCGAACCCGCTCCGACTGCGGCTCCTGCGTCATGACGTTGCCCGGTGCCTGACCGTGCTGCGTTCAAAGGAGATCGCGGCCGAGGCCAAACCCGTGGAGAAAAACGATGAGTGAGAATCACCGGACCGTCGTCGGCAAGGTTTCGTCTGCAAAGATGCAGAAGACCATTGTGGTCACGGTTCAGCGGCTGGAACTGCACCCGAAGTACAAGAAGTACATCCGTAAGCGGACCAAGCTGTACGCGCATGACGAGCGGGCGGAGTGCCGCGAGGGCGATCGCGTGCAACTCATCGAGACCCGGCCGATGTCGAGGTTGAAGCGCTGGCGGGTGGTGAAGAAGCTGTGATACAGGACTTCAGCCGGCTGGTCGTGACCGACAATTCCGGCGCGCGGCGGGCGATGGTCATCAGGGTCTACGGAGGGTCGGGGCGCAGGTTCGGCTGGCTCGGCGACACGGTCATGGTGACGGTCAAGGACGCTCTGCCGAACAGCGCGGTCAAGAAGGGCGACAAGTCCAAGGCAATCCTGGTGCGCTGCCGCAAGGAACATCGTCGGCCCGACGGCACCTATGTCCGGTTTGACGACAACGCCTGCGTGCTGGTGGATGACAAGGGCGAACCCAAGGGAACCCGCGTCTTCGGGCCGGTGGCGCGTGAGTTGCGTGAGCGGAAGTACACGAAGATAGTGTCACTTGCTTCTGAGGTGGTTTGACGTGAATCTGCGAAAGGGCGACCTGGTGGAAGTGGTCACCGGTGAAGAGCGCGGCCGGCGCGGCAAGATACTGCGGGTCAAGCTTAACAAGGACAGCGGTCGCTACCGCGTCTTCGTCGAGGGGTTGAATCTGGCCAAGAAACACCAGCGGGCACGGGGTGCGGCCAAGCCGGGCGGGATTGTCGACCTGCCTAACTCGCTGGATGCGTCGAACGTGGCCCTTCTCTGCTCGAAGTGCGGCAAACGAACCCGGATCCGGCGCGAGGCCCACGATGGGCGGCGGGTGCGCATCTGCCGGAAGTGCGACGAGATCATTGACGCATGACACCCAGACTGAAGCAGGACTATTTGAAGCGCGTCGTGCCCGCCCTGATCACGCGTTTCGGCTACAAGAACCGGCACCAGGTGCCGCGGTTGCTGAAGGTCGTGCTCAACACGACGACCAAGGATGCGGTGGCCGATGTCAAGGTATTGGATATTATCAGTGAGGACATCGGCACGATTACCGGACAGCGGCCCTGCCGCACCGTGGCGAAGCGCGACCTCTCAACGTACAAGATCCGTAAAGGACTACCGCTCGGCGTAAAGGTGACGCTTCGTGGAGACCGGATGTTCGAGTTCATCGACCGGCTGTTCAATTTCGCCTCGCCCCGGATTCGTGATTTCCAGGGGTTCAAACCGGACTCTTTCGACGGGCGGGGTGGGTACAGCATGGGACTGCAGGAACAGGCGATATTCCCGGAATTGGAAGTGTCCAAGGTGAAGAAGATATTTGGCATGAACATTACTTTTCATACGTCCGCCAAGCACGACGACGAGGCACGGGCCCTGCTCGCCGAGTTGGGGCTGCCGTTCGCCAAGGGTAAATAGCGATGGCGCGAAGGTGCTGGATCGTCAAGTCGCAGCAGGAGCCCAAGTTCAAGGTGCGCAAGCACAACCGCTGCCTGCGCTGCTTCCGCTCGCGCGCCGTATACCGGGAGTTCATGCTCTGCCGGCTCTGCTTCCGCGAACTGGCATTGCGCGGCGAGATTCCGGGCGTGCGCAAAGCGACCTGGTGAGGAGGAGTCTTGGATCCCTTTGCTGATTTCCTGACCCGCATCCGGAACGGCTTCCGCGTCCGGCAGAAGGAAGTTTCCGCGCCTTACGCGCGCATGAGGTACGAACTGGCGCGGGTACTGCTGGAAGAGGGCTTCATCAGCAACTTCCAGGTTGAAGGCGAAGGCCTCGGCAAGCGCATCATCATCAGTTTGAAGTACGACGAGGACGGCGCATCGGTGATCCGCGGGATCGAGTTGCTCTCGCGCCAGAGCCGCCGGGTGCATGTCGGGACCACCAAGATACCGAAGATTATCGGTGGCCTGGGCGTCGCGATTCTGACGACGTCACGGGGAGTGATGACCGACCGCGACGCGCGGCATAAGCGCGTCGGCGGTGAGCTCCTCTGCAAGGTCTGGTAGCGATGGCCAAATCGTATCGCCCGATGGCAGTCCCGGCCGGCGTGGACATCAACGTCCAGCCCGGCCAGGTAACCGTCAAAGGCACGCTCGGTACGCTGTCGGTGTCGGTGATGTCCGGCCTGACTGTGAAGGTGGCAGACGGGCAGGTGGTGGTGGAATCCGAAGCCGGCATCGCGCGCGCTCACGTCGGTTCGCTGCGGGCGCACCTCGGCAACGCTTTTGTGGGCGTGACTCAGGGATACCAGAGGATACTGGAACTGCGCGGGATGGGGTACAAGGCGCAGAAGACCAAGGAAGGCGTCCAGGTCACTTGTGGTTTCTCGCACCCGGTCGATTTCCGGGCTCCCGCCGGCGTCACAATGGACGTCAGCCAGGTGCCTGACCCGGACGACACCAAACTGCAGATGTTCGAGATACTCGTGCGCGGGTTCGACCGCCACGCGGTCGGCCAGCTTGCCGCCGTCATCCATGGCACCAAACCGCCGGATGTGTATCGGGGCAAGGGCCTCCGGTACAAGGGGCAGCACGTGCGCAAGAAGCAGGGCAAGCGCGCGGCCGGCACCGCGCAGGCCTAGTTTTCCTCTCTCCCTACGACTGCAGTCGGTTTCCGTTGGCGTTGCTTGACTGGGGGTTGATACGGACTAGTATTCAGCGGCATGGCCCCATCGTCTAGTCCGGCCTAGGACATCTGGTTCTCAGCCAGGAGACTGCGGTTCAAATCCGCATGGGGCTATAAGGCGGCCTTCCGGGGCCGCCTTGCTTGTTGTTGCGCAGCGGCCAAGTAGTAGGTCCAAATGACAAGGCAATAGGGAGACGAGAAAGCAGGAAGGACCGGCTTTCGATCTCCAGTTCGACCTGGGACTCTGTCCTTGGGACTTTCCTACTCCGGCAGCTTCACTTGCGGGTACTTGGCCAGCCGGTCGTAGAAGAGTTGGCGGATTTCGGCCAACCGCTGCTGGGTATTCGCCTCGAAGCGGAGGACCAGCACGGCCTGCGTGTTCGAGGCGCGGATGAGTCCCCAGCCGTCCGGGAAGACGACCCGAGCGCCGTCGATGTCGATGACCTTGTACTTGCCACGGAAGTAGTCGCGTACCTCGTTTACGATTCTGAACTTGAGTTCGTCCGGGCACTCCGCACGCAGTTCCGGCGTGGTCGGGTACGATGGCATTTCGGCAGCGAGGTCAGAGAGTCTGCGGCCGGTGGAGGAGAGAATGCTGAGCAGGCGCAGGGAGGCGAACAGGGCGTCGTCATACCCGTAGTAGTTGTCGGCAAAGAACATGTGGCCGGACATCTCGCCGGCCAGCAAAGCGCCTTCCTCCTTCATCTTCGCCTTGATGAGGGAGTGGCCGGTCTTCCACATCAGCGGCGTGCCGCCGATACGCTCAAGGTACTCCACCAGCGCCTGCGAGCACTTCACCTCGAATACGATCTTTGCGCCCGGGTGCTTCTGGATGACCTCGGTCGCGTAGATGCCGAGCAGCCGGTCTCCGTAGACCGATTCCCCTTTCTCGTCGATGGCGCCGATGCGGTCGGAATCGCCGTCATACCCGATGCCGCAGTCAAAGCCCCTGGCCAGCACCAGGTCGGTCAACTGCTTCATGTACTTGGGAACGGTCGGGTCAGGTACGTGGGCCGGGAAGTTGCCGTCCGGCTGCAGGTTGATGTACTCGGGGCTGACCTTGGTGCCGGCAAAGAGCCGCTCGAGCAGTACGCCGGCGGCGCCGTTGCCCGGGTCGAACGCCACGCGGAGCGGGTTGGAGATGCACACCTTGGACCGGACCGTTTCGATGTAGGCCGGGATGACATCCCTCGAATTCAGTCTGCCCTTGCCTTGCTTGAACTTGCCTGACTCCATCAGGTGGCGCAGAAGCTGGATTTCCCCGCCGTAGATGGTCGTCTTTTCCATCCCGACTTTGAATCCGTTGTACTCCGGCGGGTTGTGGCTGGCGGTCACCATCATCCCGGACCGGGAATCGAGGAAGAACTGCGAGAAATAGAAAACCGGCGTCGGCAGCACGCCGATGTCTATGACATCGAGCCCGGTCGAGAGGAGGCCGTCGGTCAGCGACTTCTGGATGCGCGGGCCGGAAAGCCGGATGTCGCGCCCAACCGGGCAAGAAGTCGCGCCATGCTCGAGCGCGTAGGTGCCAAAGGCCTGGCCCAGCCGGTAGACCTCGTCGTCATGCAGCTCAGTTTCCGCGATGCCGCGGATGTCGTACTCTCTGAATATCAGCGGGTTCATGGCCGGTATTCTACCAGAGAAACGCCGGGAGGCAATTCGGCTACCTCTTCTTCATCTGCTGCTCGTCGTACATTCGGTTCAGTTCGAGCGAACGCGCCGGGTTGATGGCGTCGAACAGCCCGGCAACCTTCGTCGCGGTCGGGTACTCGACGGCGTAGCCGATGTTCACCACCAGCTTCTCCTGCGGTTTCATCTCGAAGGTGAAGGTATAGGTGCCATTGTCCCGGTTCTCGACCCAACCTCGCGGCTCGAGTTTCACGAGGCCGACTTTGATGTCGCTGTTGGCCGAAGTCGGCATCTGCTCGACCAGCGTCATCGTCACCGGCTTCGTGTGATAGTTCTCGATGGTGGTTTTGAACTCAAACTCGGTGCGGGTGCGCTTGGAGAAAAGGCCGGTGCGCGACGTGAGCAGCCGGGTGCGCTGGTGGTGGACCTTCATCCGGTCGTCGACGCCGAAGCTCGGGCCGGCCGACTCGCCGGGTGCGACATTGGGAAGCGTCGTGCTGCCGGTGAACTCGTCGCCGACGTAGGTGTTTGCCTTGCCCGCCAGGAAGACGAAGTCCGAGCCGTTCCGGAGGCTGGCGCGCAGGTAGGGCGCGGTGCGAATCCGCGGGTAGGCGTAGTAGCTGAACCCGGCGGCCATCTTCGTGTCGGTCAGGAAGAACTTCTTCGAGTCCTCGCCGCTCTTCAGGGTGATGCGGCCGGGCATCGCGTATTGGAGCGAGATGCCGGCCTCGACCGGCACGGCCGGCGGGACGGCGGTCTGCGCGGTCAACCTCCGATGATAGTCTTCGGTGCCGGCCTGTAACCCGGCCAACTCACTCAACGCGCGTTCCTGCCTCGTGATGAGCTTGTAGCTCTGTGCCTCGGCCAGGTCCACGTACCACGGCCGCGGCTCGGGCGCGACCCCGCCGGCCGAAGGCCGCGCGGTCGAGAGCATCATCGCCACTCCGTTCCAGTCCTCGTTCGAGCTCTGTTCCATCCGTACATAGTAGGCGAGCGTCACGGTTTCGTCGGCGGGCATCGCCCGCAGCTCATAGTAGGGCTCCCACGATACCGCGCCCGGCAGCCGGTAGCTCAGGGTTACGTCGTAGCTGCCCGGTTCGGCCGCGGCTACGTCAACCACCACGGTCTTCCGATTCTCCACCCGTGCCCGCACGTCGGCCAGCTCCCGCGCCACGGCACGGCGCACGCGGGAGAGCTCGGACGCCTGCTCGTCCACGTCGAGCTGGCGTCCACTCACCGTCATCATCTGGGTGCCGAGGAAGCCGATGGCCGCGTTCCAGTTGTTTGGGTCCACCTTGCCGCCGGACAGCTCCTTCGACATCTGGTCCGGTCCGGCTGCCTTGACCGAGGCAAGGAACTCCATCTTTGCCGTCAGCATCGCCTTCTCATTCGCAAGCACCTTGGCCCGGCGGTCGAGCCTCTTCAACGAATCCTCAAGCAGCTTCACGCGCGGCGTCGGCTCGGCGAGGTAGTTCGGCTTCACCTGTACCTCGCCCAGCTTCAGACCGGGCACGCGGATGCGGATCGAGTTGTCATCGAGGATGCCGGGCAGCTCGGCGAACACGAGCTGGGTTGAGCCGCTCACATCGGCGGTTGCCTTGCGGATTACCATCGCCTGGTCGGGATAGACCACGACCGAGTCGATGTGAGAACTGACGTTCACCGCGACCAGCGCGGCGAGAATGATGGCATACATCGAACCTCCTTTTTGAATACGGCGTGCAGCTGGATGACGTTAACGGTCGAGTCTATTCCGGCCCGGGCGCGAAGTCAAATCGGCGGATGGGGCGAGAGCCAGTACTCAGTCGCCGGCAGTCAGGAGCGGCAGCTACGAGTCAGCGAGAGGGGAAGCTCGGATTGTCGCGGTTCTCGGACGTGGGTCTTGCCACTTTCCGCATTGCTCGTCGTTTGTCCCTGCTGCCTGGCAGTTGTCCCGGCGACCAGGCTCCGTTTCATCCTGGCGATATCCGGTACTACGCGCACGACGGCGGGGCTCCGGTCTGCGAGCGGCGGCAAAATGTGCGACAGAAGCTGCTCGGCGTTCAGGCGGCGGACCTTGCCGGTCGGCCCGGTCTGCGTCCACCCATCCATGTTCCGGCGGTAGGTCCAGGTCCGCCCGCGTCTGGTACCAATGTAGATGGTGCATTCAGTGTTTTTCACGATGCTACTGCTTCACTTCCATCCGCGGACGGACGCATCGGTGTTCTTCCTGATAAACTCCCATGCGCCCATCGACAACCGGCCCTTGATTTCGCCGGAGGCTTCGGTCACGAGGAATACGGGGTTGTTCGACGGGCCGAAGTGCTTCACAATGCTGTTGGAGATGTCGGTTGCCGTTAGCTTAGAGGTGCAGAATATGCAGGTAGTGATATACGAGTGGTAGCCGGTGATGGTGTGGTCGTCGAGCAGCACCTTAATCACGCGGTTCCGGTCCGGCATCGAGTTCCCGATAACGATGATGAACATTCTCTCCCGGGGAACGTACTCCCCCGCGGAGGGGGCGCCGGCTTCCGGTACATTTCCGCTGTCGTACTGCTTGCGCCTGACCGGGTCGCCCAGAATGAAGAATGCCTCGTTGAACTGGGCAAGCTGCTCGTTTGCCGCCTTCCAGTCCGGCTGACTGGGAGAAGTTCCCAGCCGGTCCGGGTGGGACAACTTCACGAGCTCGATGTATGCCGAGCGGATTTCGGCGTCGCTGGCGTTGCGAGGCACTCCCAGCACTGCGTAGAAGTCGCGGATCGGCGCTTCCTTAGGCAAGTTGACCTCTTCGCAGCGTCGTGCCGGGACGGCCGTCTGACCGCTTCCCAGCCTGTAAGGATGTCATCCTGTGTATCTCAACCACGGGGGCTATAATAGCCTCGTCCAGCCTGACAGTCAAGACTGCGCGGGCGTTTCAGTCGGTCAGACGGGCGGGGAAGGGCACCGACGGCTGACGGCCTACGGCTCGCGGTTCATGATGCTCTGCCGCAGGCAGGTGCCATCCGATGGCTCAACCGGGTGACTTGGGCAGCAGGATGGATGTCAGAAGTGCAGACTCCTAGACTATGAACTAGGAACTGGGGACTATGAACTCGCGCCGTTGGCGCGACGGCAGGGGAGACGCCGCCCGTGCGTCAGGAACTATGTCCCAGAATCATCCCCGGCACTATTCTTGCGGTCACGAACCACTGGTGCCTCATGGCTTGCCCGTTCCCTCTTGAATGCTTCAGCCCGAGCCCGAATCTCCTTGAGCCATTCCGCGCCGCTGATTCCGCGGCGTATTCGTTCCCGTTCTGATTCCTCTCTGGCCTTGTGCAGCCAGTCTATCCAATCCAATCCATCAACTTTCATCGCGGGATTGTAGACAGGGCCGGACGGGATGTCAAGGCGACGGGATTGGGCGGCCGACGGCCGCGGATGGCAGGGGAGACGTCCGCGTACGGCAGGAGTCTCCTACGGTGTATCCGGGGTTTCTCCGTCCGGCAAGACCGAGCTAACCACGCGCAGCACCCGTGCTTTGTCACGCGAGCCGCCTCTCATCCGCCGCCCGACCAGCATGGCTGCTGCAATACCCAGCACGAGCCCGGCGGCAATGCCAATGCCCGCGCCCGCGTCACCTTGCGCCAGACCGCCGGCCACTGCACCCACTACCGGCAGAACAACCGCAGGCCAGAGGGGCGCAAGCCGCGCCGCCAAGCCGCGCCGCGCCGGAACCAGGACCTCCACGCGGTCGCCGCAGTGCACGGCTATCCTGCTTACGGCCTCAACCTGTTCGTCGGGGCCGGGCGCGGCCTCCGGCGTACAGCAAGGGCTGGACGGCGCATTCGTGCTCGGTGCAGATTTGCCCGGGGCAAACTCTACCCGCACGCTATTGCGTAACACCGATATGACTGTACCAATTTGCTTAGCCATATTTGCTCCTACACCTTATTAGACGATGGGCTGTGGGGCCACGGTTCGTCTGCCAGCCCGCCCGGGAGCCTTGGGGCGGCTGGGTTTGGACGTCCGACAGCCAGCAACTTGCGGCTGACGGCCTACCGACTGCGTCTTGCGCTGATGGCAGTGGTGACGCCGATCCGGCAGGCAGTGGCCTGACTTGTGTCCCCGCTGCCCCGGATGAACGCGTTCGTGCGAGTCACGCTTCTGCGGGCAGCTCGCACATCCGTCCGATCTTCTCCAGTTCCTCCGGGCTCGGCATGCCGCGGCAAACGACTCCATTGTCCACCAGCACGTTGGGTGACCGTGTCAGGTCATGCTTCTGACTGAACTCCGGGTCCTCCTCAATGTACTTGACCTCGCAGGGCACGCCATGTTCCTCGAAGTACTTGGTCAGGACCTGACGGTGTGGGCAGGTTTTGGTGACGCCGAGTGTGACTGTCTTCATCTTCCTCGTCCTTTATGGTTATGGTTCGCGCCGGAGTCGGAGCAGCCGGGCGTTGATTGCGACAATGACCGTGCTGACTGACATGAGCACGGCGCCCGCCGCCGGCGTCAGCACCACGCCCCAAGAATACAGGACGCCCGCGGCCAGCGGAATGGCGATGACATTGTAGCCGGTGGCCCAGACAAGATTCTGCACCATCTTTCGGTAGGTGGCGCGCGCCAGGCCGACGATAGCGACGACGTCGAGCGGATTGCTGCGCACGAGGATTATGTCGGCGGTCTCTATCGCCACGTCGGTGCCGGCACCGATGGCGATGCCCACGTCGGCTTGTGCCAGGGCCGGCGCGTCGTTGACTCCGTCGCCGGTCATGGCCACCACCAAACCTCGTGCCTGGACTTCCTTGATCTTCGCCGCTTTGTCCTGGGGCAGGACCTCGGCGAAGTACTCATCGAGGCCGACCGCCTCGGCGACGCTACGTGCGACCTGCGGGTTGTCGCCGGTGAGCATCATACTTCGGATGCCCATTGCCTTCAGCCGCTGAATCGCGGTCTTGGACTCAGGCCGGACAATGTCAGCCAGTGCAATCGCTCCCTGCAGCTCGCCGTCAACCATGACCATCACTACGGTCTTGCCCTGGGCGGCAAGTTGCGCAAGGCGCGGGTCATCAGCCGCAATCTCGTGTTCCCGCAGATACCCGGGGCTGACGACCTTCACGTCGTGGCCGGATACATGCGCTTCGGCGCCCCGGCCGGGAATCGCCCGAAAGCTCTCGGCCGGCAATCTGGTCTGGGTCGCGGCCGTGATTCCCTTGGCAATCGGGTGTTCGGAATTGGCCTCGACTGCCGCGGCGTACTGCAGCAGGGTCGGCTCATCCAACCCGCCGAGCACAATCGTGTCGGTGACACCAAACTTGCCCTGGGTCAGGGTTCCGGTCTTGTCAAAGATAATTGCCTGGATGTTGCGGGCCCGCTCGAACGCGGCCCGATTGCGTATCAGGAGCCCGTTTCGGGCCGAAATGGCGGTAGAGATGGCCACGACCAGCGGCACGGCCAGGCCCAGCGCATGCGGACAGGTGATGACCATCACGGTCACAGCCCGCTCGAGACTGAATGCGAAACCTCGCCCCAAAGCGAGCCAGACTATGAGCGATGCGGTGCCGCCCGCAAGCGCAACAACGGTAAGCCAGATCGCGGCCCGATTGGCGATGTCCTGGGTCCGGGATTTGCTCTCCTGCGCCTGCCGGACAAGCTCGACTACCTGGGAAAGGAAAGAGTCCTTGCCGGTCTTGCTGACCTCGACCGTGAGGGCGCCTTCGCCGTTGATGGCGCCGCCGATGACCTTGGCCCCGGGCTTCTTGTCCACCGGTGCGGACTCGCCGGTGAGCATCGCCTCATTCACCGCGCTCTCGCCTGCCGCAACCAGCCCGTCGGCCGGGATTTTCTCGCCCGGCTTGACCAGAACCCGGTCGCCCGTCACCAGTTCGCCGAGCGGCACGTCCCGGACCTCGCCGTCCGGCATCAGCTTGTGCGCATCGGAAGGCATGAGGCGGGCCAACTCCTCCAGCGCCCGCGACGCTCCCATCACCGACCGCATCTCAATCCAGTGACCGAGCAACATGATGTCAACAAGGGTCGCGAGTTCCCAGAAGAAATCCATGCCCTGCAGGCCGAACACGGTGGCCGAACTGTAGACGTAGGCGGTGGTGATGGCCATCGCTATCAAGGTCATCATGCCGGGGCGGCGTGACTTCAACTCGTCGTAGATGCCTTTCAGGAATGGCCAGCCGCCGTAGAAGAAGACAAACGAGGAGAGAACGAAGAGGACGTAACCGCTGCCCGGGAACTTCAAGGCCCGCCCGAGTCCGAGCCACTGCTGTATTTGTCCTGACAGAAGCAGAATCGGTACGGTCAGAACGAGTGAGACCCAGAACCGGCGCCGAAAGTCGGCGATCATCGAGGCGTGGCCGCCGTGGTGGGCGTGCTCCCCTCCCGCCATTTTGGGCATCGGTTTGTGGGTGTGGGGCTTCGGAGTCGGGGGCGCCGTTTCCTCCGTGTGGTGGCCCGCGTGCTCGTGCGCAGGCCCGGTACTGGTTGATGCGGGCCGGTCAGGGTGCGCTGTCTGATGTCCGTCTGTTTCGTGTTTCACGTGGTCCAGACGCTGTTTTCACGCAGCAGGGCGCGCGGTGCGCCCTGCTTGCTGATAGCCGACCCCGCTGTGGGCCTAGTCGTTCTCAGACTCGGTCTCGTCGTCCATCTCCATCATCCCGCCGCCCATCATGCCGCCACGCATCATACCGCCACCCATCATACCCTTGCCCATCATCCCGCCGCCCATCATCGGACAGCCCTGCATCATCATGCCCGGCATCATGCCGTGCATCCCGGAGCGCATCGACTTGCGCTGTTCCGGGGTGAGCATGCTGTGCATGGCAATCATGTTGTTGGCCATGGCCGCGGCGAGTTTCGCCTTGAGTGCGCTGATTTCGTTCACCTTGGCCGTTATCTTCTTGGCGTCGAGATTCTCTGCCCGCCACAGGCCGGCAAGCTCAATCTGCTTGACCGCGATGTCGGTCTTAATCGGGCCGACCGCGCGCAGGTGGGCAATGCGCTGGGCGTCCATTTTGCTCAACTGGTCGTTGGTCATTTCCGGCATCTTGGGCATGTCCTGCATGCCCGACATCATGCCGCCCATCGGCATCTTCATCGGCGCGGTCTGCGCAGCCGGCTGCGCCACGGCAAAGCCCGCGGCCAGCACGAGTACTGCTGCTATTGTCAGGGTCTTCTTCATTCCGCTACTCCTTGCGTTACTGTTTTTCGTTTCCTTGCGCGGGAAGCGCCGAGTTGGCCATGCCCGGCTCATCTGCCCAGGTCGTTCTTGAGCTGCTCGAACTGCTCCTTGCTGATCTCGCCGCTCGCGTATCGACGCCTGGCGATCTCAGGCGCGTCGGGTCCATGGGACGACGACCCCGTGCCTCGTTGGGATGAACTCCGTACCACCCAAACCACCAACGCTACCACTCCTGCGATTATTGCCAGCCAGAACAGAATGCCAATTCCCATCATCCATGTTCCTCCGAATCCGTCCATCATACCATACCCGTGATGCCACATATCTCGCGCTCCTTTACTTTCATTAGACCCGGCGCCGCGCCGGAACGGTTCCTCGGCAGCGCTACTTGGCTTTGGCCCAATCGGACTTCCAGCGGTTCATCATCTCGATTCCCCCCTGCTGGGCGTCGATGATTCGCTGTGCGAGTTCCCTGATTTCCGGGCGCTGGGACTTGGCCAGCGCCTCCCTGGCCAGCTCGACCGCGCCTTCGTGGTGCGGCATCATCATGTCCACGTACATCCGGTCGTACTCCGCGCCCTTGAGCGCCATCATGTTGTCTGACTCCATGCCCTTCATCGAAGTCCTCATTCCGGGCATGACCATTGTCGTCGGGACTTGCGGCTTTCCCGGATACCACTGCCGGCGCCAGCCCTTCATCAGCTCGATCTCGCGGGACTGGTCCTCGACGACCTTCCGGGCGAAATCCCTCAGCTCGGGCCGCATCGCGTTGGTGTCGGCGGGCATGGACATGTCGATCGCCGCCTGGTGGTGCACCACCATCGCGTCGATGAACTGCAGGTCATACGGCACAATCGGCTGCCCCCGCGTCCCGCAACCCGCGGCCATCAGCGCCGCCGCGAGCGACAGCCCTGCAACCGACAGCACATTCAATCGCTTCCGATCCAGCATTCTTCCTCCTCGCAGTCTCGGACCATTTCTTACCGCTTTCCACATACTTCTTCGACCGCATTCGGAGTCGTCGGGTTCGGCGCGGGCCGGACAAGGCCCCGGCTCACGGCCTGCGCTGATGACAGGGGAGACGCCGTCCGCAATCTGCAATCTGCAATCTGAGATGCCCATCGATGGGCGGGCGGAATTGAGCGTGTCCCCGAAACTCCCGGGAAGTGCCCCTCTTCTCTCCACTCGGAGCTCGGGGAGTCGGTCAGCCGGATTGCGGCACTTCCTTCCAGCCCAGTCCCACACCGTAGAACTCGCAACGAGGCTCCTCCCCAGGATCACCCCTGTGACTGGGATCGAAGAACCGATGGCCCGCCACGAACCAGCGACAGCTTGCGCCATCGCACGCGAGGCTCTTGGTATGCGGACAAGGCGGGGCCGGCCCGCCGCAGTAAAGACTCGGCAGCGAGAATTCGACATCGCATCCGACGCGCTCTTTGTCTGACTGCCCGCTCACGGCACGATTGTACGACTCTCCGGCGGGGGTGTCAAATGGCCGAGGGGCCGGTGAATCTGCAATCGACAATCTGCAATCTGAGATGCCTGCAGATGCGCGGGGATGTCAATCTGCATCGGGGTCGGCCAATCTGCAATCGGCAATCTGCAATCTGCAATGGACTGGGCGGGCGGAATTGGGGAGAGACGGGCTGCCACTAGAAGAGTACACTCAGCAGCCGAACGTTGAGGGAGGGCCGGATGAGGCCATCCGCGCCCCTGACTGGTACCAGCGTGATCGAGCCGGGCAAGAAGCGGCTGGCATAGGAGCCGTGCGGGCGTGAGCGGTTGTAGCCATAAACCGCGGCTAGCGGCGTCGCGGCCGTCCCGGCCACACCCAGGCCGATCATGCTCCAACCGATGACCCCGTGGTATCCCCAGGGGCCGTCCAGCATCGTCTGGCCACCCAGCAGGAGTCCGTACGCGAGTGCTCCAGTCGCTGCCGTGTAGGCCAGGGTTGGTAGAAACTTGCCTCCCTGCTCGAATGCGCTGCCAACGAGGCAAGTTCCGCCGGCACAACCCGTCACTGCCAGCAAGGGCGAAACGGTGAGCAGGATGGCAAACGCTCCCTGATTGCGTCCTTCGTCAATGCCTCCATAGCCGAGGGCAGCGTACAGCCCGCACCCGAAACCCAGTGCGCCCAACGCGACCCCGCCCGTCGCTTCCAACGCGTAGACGCCGAACGATGGTTGACGACTAGCGACCGGGCCGGGCATCGTCGTGGACTCCTGCGCCGCAGCCACGGATGCGAATAGTAGAGTTGGCACCAGCGCCGGCAACCGGATGCGAATCATGGTCGGATTCTAGGACTCGCGGGCGGGGATGTCAAATCTGCGGACGGAATTTGCCAAGATGTCCCGAAGCTTCCCGGAATCGGGTGCCCGTTCCTAGTTCCACGCTCTATATGGCCAGCTCGATGTATACTCCGGGGTCGCGCAGCAGCCATGTCCTGCCGTCTGCGCTCCTGACGCGGACGGCGACGCTCACCCAGATGCGGGTGGGCCATTTCGGCCCGCCGTCTGCGTGGTATCTCACGCTGTACTTCGGCCAGCTGTCTACTGGTTCTCGCAGGATGGCACCCCAGACTTCGTACTGCGACTTGATCACCCAGACGCGGTCTACCAGGACCGAGGATGGGAAAGCCCTCGTGGTGTCACTGCCGGTCAGCGTCACGCCGACCGCCAAAGAGGAGTTCGCGCCGGGCATGAAGTTGCGCCAGGCTCCGCCGTCGAGCGTGAAGGTCTGGCCGTCTATCTCAACCGCCTGTGGTGCGCTCATTATGTCATCATAAGGGATCTTGTGACAGCCGATGGTCACGATTGCCAGCAGACACGGCAGAACGCCAGTCCTCATCGCGGACATACTAGGACTCGCGGGCTGGGATGTCAACCTGCCTCGGGGTCAGTCAATCTGCAATCGACAATCTGCAATCTGAAATGCCTCGATGTCCCGAAGCTTCCCGAAATCGGGTGCCTGTCCCGGATTCCCTCTGCAGTCCTCTCTCTGCAATCCGAAAAGCCTGCGTACGACTGGCTTCGTAATCCTGCTAGTCGACCCTGAAATCCCCAGAACGGGAGCCCGAGGCCGCTCAGACTAGAAGAAGACCGTTCCGCCGCTGAGCAGAGTGAGTCTTAGGACCAACCACTTGTCCTGCGGGAACCTGTTGCCACAGGGAATAAAGTCTGGTTTGCCGTTAGGTTCTGTACTGAAGTAGCCCGCCGTCAGCGATTCCGCCTGATAGGTGGCTTGGCTCCACCCAGCGTGGGCTTCCCCTCGCGGGTTGTACTTGCGGTAGAAGCATAGTCCCTTCCCAGTTGCGACCATCGCGTACGGCCTGAGAGGGTACGGTCCCTGCGGAGCGACAATCGGTGTCGATGCGCGTTTTCCCATCTGTACTGGGACCGGACCCTTCGGATCGCCACGCCCTGGCACCGGATCCCGCAAGACCCTGGGAAACGGCCGCCACGTCTCGAGTGTCATTGCCGCACGGTACCCTTTGCCTCTGTCGTAGTGGTCCAGAAGGGCACGCCTCACGCGGTTGCTCCGCGACATCGCGGACCGGTCGTTTGTGCTAAGGGGCACGGCGACTGTGTCCACGTAGATGGTTTCGATCCCACGTGACCGCAGCAGTGATTCCGCAAGCTGCGACTGCGAGAGGTTTGTCACAGGCGTCCGGTACAGGTAGAAGTCCATATGTGTGGTGCACCCCGCAGCAGCGCTGTAGGGTACAGAGATAGCGTCGTAGCCGATATCTGCTCCAATGACGGTCCCCGCCGTCTCGGGCAACGTGGGGATTAGGTAGTTCCCCTTCACGCCGACGACAGCACCGTAGCTCGTATTGCCACCGAGCATGACGACTGCTCCCACGAGAGGTTCACCACTCAGGGCATCACGCACGCTGCCTGCCAAGGCGCCGGTGGGCGAAGCTGAGAGGTCGCTAGCCCCGATCAGAACGAAAGTCACGAACACAGCGCCGGTCCTCATCGCGGACATGATAAACTCGCGGGCGGGGATGTCAATCAGGAGAGGGGTTGGGGATGAGG
>Ga0208046_1000097_pt1 | contig 17589 bp, 15 predicted proteins | sample PL_2010_300m_FD_184161 | JGI IMG/M metagenome (GOLD analysis project Ga0208046, IMG submission 184161) | Freshwater microbial communities from Powell Lake, British Columbia, Canada to study Microbial Dark Matter (Phase II) - PL_2010_300m... | ecosystem: Environmental > Aquatic > Freshwater >... | reverse complement strand
ATACAGAACGACGTCTACATCCTGCTTTTCGTTAACGGCCAAGCAAGCTTCGTCGACGACGACAGGGTTCTGGGTTCACGTCACGTGGTAGAGCGCGACGGAATTTCATACCAATTGCAGCTCGTGAACGTGCCGCTCGACGCCCCCACCCACATCAGGGTTCAGGTCTCGAAGCTGGACAGGCGAACCAGCGGGCCTCATCGACACAGGGGCAGCCGGAAACGCTGACCCGATTCCGACCGACAAGGAGTACGCCCGCATTTCGGGGACGCGCCAAGCCCTGCCGGGCCGAGGCGCGGTCGTCTCCCCAGTGTTCGGCTCACGCGCATCATCCGGGAAGCTCAGGCGCACCCGGAGGTGATTCTCTTCATTGATGAGCTACACAATGTCGTGGGTGCGGGCAGGGCCGAAGGGAGCATGGACGCGGCCAATATCATGAAGCCGGCGCTGGCCCGGGGAAACCTGAGGCGAGGAACAAGGAATGAGGAGTGAGGAGTGAGGAACCAGTAGCCAGGAACGAAGGGCGTCTCTGGCGATACTCAGAGGCATGAGGCCGAAATGGGAAGAGCATCACAAGGTCCGGATTGCCGACAAGGCGCTTGAGGCGGCAGTGAACCTATCCGTGCGCTTTGACGCAGACCATCAGTTGCCCGACAAGGCGATTGACCTTGTAGATAAGGCCGGGGCGCGAACACGGGTTCCGGTCCTGAGCATGATGCCGGGCAGGAAGGACGGGAAACAGGAGACGGAAGACGGGAGAGGAATTGCAGCGGGAGCTGAGGGGACGAGCGGCGAGGTTACAGAGCTGACCGTGGCGCAGGTCTTGTCCGACAAGATTGGCGTACCGCTGGAAGTCGTCACCGGCCATCTGGAAGGGATGGCGCAGTCCCGGCTGCTGGAGCTCAACTCCTTCCTGAGGAAGCGGCTCATCGGTCAGGATGAGGCGGTCGAGTGCGTGTGCCGGCGACTCCTCATGGCCCATGCCGGGCTGGCCCAAAGGCGCGGCCCGCTTGGGAGAATAATGAGGAATGAGGATTGAGGAGAGAGGAATGAGGAGCGAGGACTGAGGAAGGATGAGCGTGGTATGAGGAATGAAGTCCGTAATTCCTCCTCCCTCCATCTTCCGCCCTCCATCCTTCTTCCTTCTTCCTTCATCCTCTATCTTCCATCCTCCATCCTCCATCCTCCGTCCTCCGTCCTCTCCGAGAGTCTTTGACCTGTTCCTGCAGGTCTTCGATGAGGGCCGCGTCACCGATGCCAAAAGCAGAACTGAGGAATGAGGAGTGAGGAATGAGGATGGAAGTCGGCATTTCTTCCATCTTCCATCTTCCATCTTCCATCCTCCGTCCTCGTCCAGGCCCCTCTGAGCGGGCTGATTCTGAGCGGCAGGCTGAAGGAACACGACACCTGGCAGGTGGCGCGCGGCGAACAAGGCCTCGTGGTCGTTCCGCTCATCCGGAAGACGGAATAGACGCAGACCGAGTCCCGACTGGCCGGGAAAGCCCCCGGTAACATAGTAGGCGATTCCCGACGGTTCGGTCCGAATAGCAGGACGCGGCGAGGGAGTTGGCGAGGACGCAAGTGCGAAGTTCGAATGACGCACTGTCAGACAGGGGCCGTTGAGGCCAATGACGAAAAGAGAAACGCGGCGAGGGAGAACTCGCCGCGTCAGAGTCGCAGTGTTGCTGGTAGTAGCCGACTACCAGCGGTAGTGGGCGAAGGCGCGGTTGGCCTCGGCCATCTTGTGCGCGTCTTCCTTCTTCTTGACCGCCGCGCCCTGGTTGCGGCTGCCGTCAAGCAGTTCGGCGGCGAGCTTCTGGATCATCGTGTGCTCTTTGCGCGCCCGGGCGGCCATGATGGTCCACTTGATGGCGAGGGCGTCGCGGCGCTTGGGCCTCACCTCCATCGGAATCTGGTAGGTGGAGCCGCCGACGCGGCGCGGCCGGACTTCCAGCACGGGCTTTACGGCGCTCATCGCCTTCTGGAACACGGCATAGCCGTCTTCCTTGGTCTGTTCATGGACCAGGTCGAGCGCACCGTAGAAGATACGCTGGGCCGTGGTCTTTTTGCCGGCCCACATCAGGTTGTTGATAAACTTGGATACGAAGACCGAGCTGTAGCGCGAGTCCGCGGCCACCGTCCGCTGTTCTGCCTTGTGTCGTCGTGACATACCGTCTCCCTACGACTTGGCCGCCGGCTTGGGCCGCTTGACGCCGTACTGGCTGCGCGCCTGGCGCCGGCCCTCAACGCCGGACGTGTCGAGCACGCCGCGCACAATGTGATAGCGGACGCCCGGCAGGTCTTTGACGCGGCCGCCCCGCACGAGCACGATTGAGTGCTCCTGGAGGTTGTGGCCCTCGCCGGGGATGTAACAGGTGACCTCGGCGCCGCCGGTCAGCCGGACTTTGCAGACCTTGCGCAACGCCGAGTTCGGCTTCTTGGGCGTGGTAGTGTAGACCCGGGTGCAGACTCCGCGCTTCTGGGGATTGCCCTTCAGCGCCGGCGTCTTCGACCGGTTGTGGATTGGCGTCCGCGCCTTGCGGACGAGCTGGTTTACTGTCGGCATGCTATACCGCCTCCTCTGCTTTCTCCTGCGACTCTTCGGTGGCGAGTTTGATGCGGGCGAAATCACGGTAACCGGTGCCCGCCGGGACCAGCCGACCGACAATCACGTTCTCTTTCAGTCCTCTGAGCTTGTCTTCTTTGCCGGAAATCGCCGCCTCGGAAAGCACCCGCGTCGTCTCCTGGAACGATGCCGCCGAGAGGAAGCTCTCGGTCAGGAGCGCGGCCCGGGTGATCCCGAGCAGTATCGGCTGGAAGCTGGCCGGCCGCATGTTCTCGGCGATCAGCTTCCCGTTCTCGTCGTACAGCCGACGCCGTTCGACGATTTCGCCCTCGATGAAGTTCGAGTCGCCCGCATCCTCGATCTTGACCTTGCGCAGCATCTGGCGGACGATGACCGAGATGTGCTTGTCGTTGATCTTGACCTTCTGCAGCCGGTATACGGCCTGGATCTGGTTGGTGAGAAACTCCTGCACCGCCAGCCAGCCGCGCACCCGCAGCACGTCGTGCGGGTCGACCGAGCCTTCGCAAAGCTTCTCCCCGGCGCTCACGCGGTCGCCGCTCTGCGCCAGCAGGTACTTGCCGTACGGGATCTCGTATTCCTTCTCGGTGCCGCCGTCCGAGACCACCTTGACCTCACGGATGCCCTCACGCGGCTCGCCGACGTGGACGGTCCCGTCGATTTCGGATATCGTCGCCGGTTCCTTTACCCGCTTGGCCTCGAACAGCTCGGCAACCTTGGGCAGACCGCCGGTGATGTCCCGCGTCCGCCCCATCTCGCGCGCCAACCGGGCCAGCGTGTCGCCGGGCAGGACCTCGGACTTGCTGTCCACGACCAGATAGGCACCGGCCGGCAGCGCGTGCGACTCGAGCACCTTGCCTTTGGTCCCGACGACGGTGACGCGCGGGTGGAGCCGGTGGCCTCTGTCCTCGGTGATGATCCGCTGCATCCGCTCGGTCCGCTCGTCGATGTCCTCGCGGAGCGTCGCGCCGACTTCGACGTCGTGGTATGCAATCTGACCCTTGGACCGGGCCAGAATCGGTATCGAGTACGGCTCCCATTCGAACAGGGTATCGCCTTCCTTGACTTCCTGGCCGTCGTGCACCCGGACGGTCGCGCCGGCCGGCACGTTGAACGGCACCATCCGGTCCGGCGCAACGAGCACCAGCCGGCCCTGGTCCGGGGCGACCGTCTCGCCGTCGGTCCGCTTGACCGTGACCAGCCCTTCGTATTTCACCTTGCTCGCGAACTTCACGGTCGCCTTGGTCTGCTCGGCCACGCGCGATGCGACGCCGCCGACGTGGAAGGTCTTCAGGGTCAGCTGGGTGCCCGGCTCGCCGATGGACTGGGCGGCAACGACGCCGACCGCCTCGCCGATCTCGACGACGGTACCGGTCGCCATATTCCGGCCGTAGCACTTAACGCATAGGCCGGGCTTCGCTTCACAGGTCAGCACCGAGCGGACGCGCACCGATTCGATGCCGTAGTCTTCGATCTCCTCGGCCGCCTTGTCGCTGATATCTTCACCGGAATGGACAACTACCTCCCCCGACACCGGGTTGACAACGTCATCGAGTGAGAACCGGCCGGCGATACGTTCGGACAACGGCTCGACGACGTCGGCGCCCTCGCGCAGCGCCGAGACCTCCTGCCCGAGAATCGTGCCGCAATCCTCAGTCGTGATGACAACGTCCTGCGCCACGTCGACCAGCCGCCGGGTCAGGTACCCGGCCTCGGCGGTCTTGAGCGCGGTATCGGTCAGTCCCTTGCGCGCGCCGTGGGTCGAAATGAAGTACTCCCAGACCGACAGCCCCTCACGGAAGGAGCTCTTGATCGGGGTCTCGATGACCTCTTCGCCGACCGAACGACGCTGCGGCTTGGCCATCAGCCCACGCATGCCGCCGATCTGGGCGGCCTGGGTCCGCGAGCCGCGCGCGCCCGAGTCGATGAGCATGAACACCGGGTTGAAGCCGTCCTGGTCCTCGCTCAGCCGCTTCATCAGCGCCTCTTCGACTTCGGCAGTCGCAAGCGTCCAGGTGTTGACGACGAGGTTGTATTTCTCGGCGTCGGTCATCAGACCGCGGTCATAGGCCTTGTGCACCTTCTTCAGGTCTCGCTCGCTCCGGTCGAGGATGGCGTACTTCTCCTTGGGGACCACGACGTCGTCGACGCCGATGGAAAGCCCGGAGCGCGTCGCCTGTTCGAACCCGAGGTCCTTGACCGCGTCGAGCAATTGCGCGGTCACTTCGAGTCCCAGGGTCCGGCTGCAGGTGTCGACGAGCGCCACCAGCTTGTCCTTGGGATAGTCCTCGTTCACGAACCGAAGCTGCTCGGGCAGCACTTCGTTGAACAGGACCCGGCCCACGATTGTATCATACATCTTGCCGTTGTGCCGGAACTTGATCGGGTCGTGGATGTCGAGCTCACCCAGGTCGTAGGCCGAGTGGACGGTGTCGAAATCGTCGAACGAGCCGACCGACTCGGTCCGGTCGTGCCGCTTCCTGGTAATGTAGTAGACCCCGACGACGATGTCCTGCGACGGCGTCATCAGCGGCCGGCCGTGCGCCGGCGAGAGGATGTTGTGCGACGAGAGCAGGAGTACCGACGCCTCGAGTATCGCCTCTGGCGTCAGCGGTATGTGAACCGACATCGTGTCGCCGTCGAAGTCGGCGTTGAACGGCGGGCAGACCAGCGGGTGGATACCGATTGCCCGGTGCTCGGCCAGAATCGGGAAGAATGACTCGACCGAAACCCGGTGCAGGGTCGGCGCGCGGTTCAGCATCACCGGGTGGTCCTTGGTGACTTCCTCGAGTACCTCCCAGACCTCCGGCGCCTCGCGCCGGTACATGCTCTTCGCTCCGCGTTCGCTTTCGGCCAGGCGGCGCTCCTCGAGTCTCCGCAGGATCATCGGCTTGAACAACTCGAGCGCCATCTCCTTGGGCAGGCTGCATTGGTGGAGCTTCAGCGTCGGATCGACGACGATGACCGAACGGCCCGAGTAGTCCACGCGTTTGCCGAGCAGGTTGCGGCGGAACCGGCCCTGCTTGCCCCGCAGCGCCTCGCAGAGCGACTTCAACGGCCGGTTGCCACGGCCTCTGACCGGCCGCGGCCTGGTCTCGTTGGAAAAGAGTGTGTCAACGGCGTCCTGCAGCATCCGCTTCTCGTTCTTGAGGATGATGTCCGGGGTCCGGATCGACAGCAGGTGCTTGAGCCGGTTGTTGCGGACGATCACCCGCTTGTACAGGTCGTTCAGGTCCGACGTGGCGTAGCGGCCGCCTTCGAGCGGTACCAGCGGCCGCAGGTCGGGCGGGATGATCGGCAGTACGTCGAGAATCATCCACTCCGGCCGCGCGCCCGAAGAACGGAACGCCTCGACCACGCGCAGCCGCCGGAGCAGGTTGAACCGGCGCGAGGTCTCGTGCTTGATCCTCGCGCGCAGTTCCGCGGCCAGGTCGTCGAGTTCGATCCGCGACAGCAGGGTCTTCAGCGCCGGCGCGCCGCCGGCCGCCTCGAACCCTTCGGTCTGGGGACCGATTTTCTTCAGTTCTTCCTCGGTGATGAGGTCCATCTTCTTGTAGGGCGAGTTGCCGGGTTCGATGACGACGTAGGCCTCGTAATTCAGGACCGTCTCGACCTGGTTGATGGAAAGCGCGAGCATCAGGCCGATCTTCGAGGGCGGAACCTGGTAGAACAGCGTGTGAGCTACCGGCACGACCAGTTCGACGTGCCCCATCCGCTGCCGGCGGACCGCCGAGGTCGTGACCTCGACTCCGCAGCGGTCGCAGACGATGCCCTTGTACCGGATCTTCTTGTACTTGCCGCAGTTGCACTCGTAGTCCTTGACCGGACCGAATATCCGCTCGCAGAACAGCCCGTCTCGCTCCGGCTTCTGGGTCCGGTAGTTGATGGTCTCGGGCTTGATGACCTCGCCGCTCGACCAGCTTCGGATCGTCTCGGCCGAGGCAATCCGCAGCCGCAGCGAGTCGAAGTCGAAGAAATCCCGGTCAGACATCATACGGTCTCCTTTCCCCGCTCGGGGATAAGTTCCAGACCGAGTCCCTGCAGCTCCTTGACCAACACGGCAAACGAGGCCGGCGTCCGGGGCCGGGGCGGGTTCTTGCCGCGGATCAGCGACTCGTAGAGCGCGCTGCGTCCTTCGACATCATCGGACTTAATGGTCAGCATCTCCTGGAGCGCGTGGGCGGCGCCGTACGCCTCGAGCGCCCAGACTTCCATCTCGCCGAACCGCTGGCCGCCGAACTGCGCCTTGCCGCCCAGCGGTTGCTGGATGATGAGCGAGTAGCGGCCGGTCGAGCGGGCGTGAATCTTGTCGTCGACCATATGGATGAGCTTGACCATATACATCATGCCGACCGTAACCTTACCGCCGAACCGGTCGCCGGTCCGGCCGTCATACATCACGATCTTGCCCTCCTCGGGCAGACCGGCCTTGCGCAGCTCCGTCTTGATCTCCTCCGGCGTCGCGCTTTCGAATACCGGGCAAAGTGCCTGGTAACCGAGCACCTTCGCCGCCCAGCCCAGGTGCGTCTCCAGGACCTGCCCGAGGTTCATGCGTGACGGCACGCCGAGCGGGTTGAGGATCATGTCTACCGGCAGGCCGCGCATGCCGCGGATCGTCTCGCTTGAGTCCTTGCTCTCGGCCTCGACCGAGATGTAGGGCATGTCCTCGACCGGCAACACCTTTGAAACTACACCCTTGTTGCCGTGGCGGCCGGCCATCTTGTCGCCCACGGCGAGCTTGCGCTTCTGGGCGATGAATATCGTGATCCACTTCAGCACGCCGTGCGGCAGTTCGTCCCCGCGCGACACCCGGTCAATCTCCTGCTTCCGTTCCTTCTCCGCCTCGGTCAGCGCGTCGTCGTAACCCTTCGTCGCCGACCGGATTTCGAGTTGGAGCTTCGGACTCGACACGAGCTGTTCGATGTTGCGGACGTCGGTGAACTCCTCGGAACGCAGGAACTCGTCGGTCATCGGCTGCCCGGCCTTGTGCAGGATCTTGCCGCGTCCGTCCTTGGCATTGGCCGCCGCCTTCTGTCCGCGCAGCACCGACCGCAGCCCCTCGTCGCGGCGCTCCTGCAGGAACTCCTTCTTCAGGTCGTACCGGTGGCCGGCTTCAACCACGCGTTCCTTCTCGAGCCGCCGGTTCATGGCGTCGCCGAGCTTGCGGCTCAGGATTCGCTGCTCGATCACGACGCCGAACACGCCCGGTTCGACGCGCATCGAGGTATCGCGGACGTTGGCTGCCTTCTCGCCGAAGATCGCGCGCAGCAGCCGCTCCTCGGGCGTGAACTCGGTCTCGCCCTTGGGCGTGATGCGCCCGACCAGGATATCGCCGGGTCCAACCTCGGCCCCGAGCCGGATGACGCCGAACTCGTCCAGGTTGCGCAGCTCGTCTTCGGTCGCGCCCGGTATGTCACGGGTTATTTCCTCGGAACCCAGCTTGGTTTCGCGGGCCTGGATTTCGAACTCCAGAATCTGGATCGAGGTGAAACCATCTTCCTTGATCAGGTCCTCGGAAACGATGATTGCGTCCTCGTAGTTGTAACCGCGCCACGGCACGAACGCGACGAGCACGTTCCGGCCCAGCGCGAGCTGGCCGTCCTGGGTGGCCGGCCCATCCGCGAGCAGGTCCCCTTTCTTCACGCGGTCCCCGGCCCTTACCACCGGCCGCTGCGACAGGCAGGTGTACTGGTTCGACTTCTTGTATTTCCTGAGTTTGAACTCGGTCGGCCCGCGGTCGGTGCGCAGGACGACCTTGCGCGCGTCCACCCGCATGACCACACCATCGTCCGGCGCGAGCAGCACCGCGCCCGACTCGGCCGCGAACTTGCCCTCGACGCCGGTCGCGACCAGCGGTTTCTCCGGCAGGAGCAGCGGCACGCTCTGGCGCTGCATATTCGCGCCCATCAGCGCCCGGTCCGCGTCGTCGTGCTCGAGGAACGGCACCATCACCGTCGACGGCGCGAAGATCTGCTTGGGCGACACGTCCATGAAGTCGACCTGGTCCGGCGGCAGTGACACGACGTCGCCTTTCCGCCGGCAGATGACGTCTTCCTCGGCGAAACGGTGGTCCGGCGTCAGCTTGCTCGTGGCCTGCGCGATGGCGTAGTGGTCCTCTTCGTCAGGGTTGAGATGAATCTCACGGCCCTTGCCGACCATCACCTTGCCGTCGCTCACGCGCCAGTAGGGCGTAGTCATGAACCCGTACTGGTCGACCCTGCCGTAAGTGGCAACGGTCGAAATCAGGCCGATGTTCGGACCTTCGGGCGTCTCGATCGGGCAGATCCGCCCGTAGTGGGAGTAGTGGACGTCGCGCACCTCGAAGCCTGCGGTCTCTTTGGTCAGGCCGCCCGGCCCCAGCGTTGACACCCGGCGCTTGTGCGTGAGCTCGGTCAGAGGGTTGGTCTGCTCCATGAACTGACAGAGCTGGCTCTGGGTGAAGAACTGCATGATCGCGTTGGCCACCACCCGCGTGTTGATCAACTCCTGCGGTGTCAGCAGGCTGTCGTCGATGAAGGCCGCCCGTTCCCGAATGTTCTGGGCCAGCTGCATCAAGGCGGTGCGGAACTGGTGCTCGAGCAACTCGCCCACGCGCTTCACGCGGCGGGATGAAAGGTGGTCGACGTCGTCGGCCTGGTACCGGATCGGCTCGGCAACCATCTTCTTGCCCTTGGCGGCAATCACCTTCTCAGCCTGCTTGCCGCGACCCTCGTCGTAGTAGGTCATCTCGAGCTCCGCCCGGCGCTCGTACCAGTGATACCGGTCGGGCAGCAACTCCTTCTGCTTCAGTTCGGCCAGCGACTTGTCCCGTCCTTCGGGTGAGCCTGCCTGGTACCGGATCTGGTACAGCCGACCTTCTCCGGCAAACAAGAGCAGGTGCGAGACGATCGCCAGCACGTCTTTCTGCAGCAGCCCGGTTTCGGCAAGCGGTATCTTGGCCATCAGCCGTTGATTGAGCTTGTAGCGGCCGACCGCGCCGAGGTCGAACCGCCTTCGGTCAAAGAGCATCCCCGGGATCACCGACTCGGCTAGTTCGATCGAGTGGGGCGCAATCGAACGCAGCCGATAGTAGATCCGCTTGATGGCGTCTTCCTTCGACGTCGTGCGGTCTGAACGCAGTGTGTTGGTAATGATGTCGAGACCGGCCGGCGTGCCCTCCACGACCCACCCTTCGGTAACGCCCTTGGTCGACAGGAAATCGAGCAGCCCCTCGGTGACGTACTCGCCGGCGCGCGCCCACGATTCGCCCGATTCGGACCTGATTTCGCGGGCGACGACCTGCCCGGGCGCGAACGGTCGCTGGTCGACCCGGAAGAGCTTGTCGATGGTGTCCTCGTGGGAGTAGCCAATTGCCCGCATGAAAGTCGCGGCAGAAATCCGCCGCTTCCGGTCGAGCAGGACCACCATCGAGTTGTGCTTGTCAACCACCAGCTCGAACCAGGCGCCGCGCAATGGGACCAGCAGCGCCGAGAACTCGCGGCCGTCCCGGGAGAAGTACACGCCCGGGGACCGATGGAGCTGGCTGACGATCACCCGCTCTACACCGTTGATGATGAACGTGCCGCTGGCGGTCATCCAGGGCAGCTCGCAGACAAAGACCTCTTGTTCGAGGATGTCCTTGACTTTCTCGCTGCCCGGCGCGGCCTGCCCTTCGGCGGTGGTGAATTCCTTCCTGATCATCCGGAACACGACCTTGAGGGGCATCGAGTAGTTGACGCCCTTGGCCATGGCCTCGTCCGGCGAGTACTTCGGTTCGCCGAAATTGTAGCCGACGTACTCTAGCCGGAAGTTCTTGTGCGCGTCTTCAATCGGGAACGTTTCCCGCAGCACACCCTGCAGCCCGCGCGGCTCGCGCCGGGCCAACTCGGTGTCGAACTGGGCGAACTCCCGGAAGGAATCGAGCTGCAGCGAAAGCAGGCTCGGGATCTCTAAGTGAGTGGTGCTCCTAGAGAAGTCTAGCTGTTCCATTCTGCGAGCCTCCCCCATGATCGGCCGATACCAGGACAAACCGCCTGCGAATTACGAACCGTGATGCCGACTCTCGTCACTCGCCGCTTCTACTTGACCTCGACCTTGGCGCCTACTTCTTCGAGCTTCGCCTTGATCTTGGCGGCGTCTTCCTTCGACACGTTCTCCTTGACCACGCTCGGGGTCTTGTCGATGATGTCCTTCGCTTCCTTCAGCCCCAACTGGGTGACCACGCGCAGTTCCTTGAGCACCTGGATCTTCTTGTCGCCGACCGCCACCAACGTCACGGTGAACTCGGTCTGTTCCTCGGCCTTCGCTTCCGCCGGGTCGGCGCCGCCGGCTGCCGGCATCGGCCCGGCCGCCATGAACGCCGGAGCCGACACGCCAAACTTCTCCTTCAGGGTCTTCACCAGTTCTGCCAATTCGGTAACTGTCAGGCCTTCGATTGTCTCGATGACCTGCTGGATTTTGGTTTCCGCCATCAATCCTCCTGGGCTGTTAAACTGCCGCAAGCGACCGCGGCATTCCTATCGATCCGTCGTTATGAAGCAGCAATTCTGTTCTCAACTCTGTCTCACGCTGCGGCCGGGGCCTCGGGGGCAGGAACCGGAGCCGCGTCCGGCGGCCGGTCTTTGACCTGGTCGAGCACCCAGACCAACTCGGACAGCAGCCCGTCGAGGCTCATCACCAGCCCCCAGATCGGGCCCTCGAGCACGCCGACGACCTGTCCGCGAAGTTCGGTCTTCGTCGGCAGCGCGGCGATGAAGTCGAAACGGTCGGCCGGGTACAGCACCTGGTCCAGGTACGCGCCCTTCACCTTCAGGGCCACCATCTTCCTCATCTGCTCGCGGATGGTCCGGGCCGGTGCGACCGGGTCGTCGCCGGCAAAGACCAGCGAAGTGGGCCCGGTCAGGAGCTTCTCGATGTCGGCCGGCACGCCGCTCTCGGTCAGCGCCCGCAGGGCCAGCCGGTTCTTCACGACTCGAACCGTGACCTTCGACTCGCCCAGCTTGCGGCGGAGCGTGTTGAAGTCGTTGGCGCCGAGCTTCGTGAAATCAATAAAGTACAGCGCCGACGCTCGGCCAATCTTGTCCTTCAGCCCGGCTACCGCATCAACCTTAACCTGCTTGGGCATGGCTAAGCTTCCTTCCTTGCCGTCTCGAGGAACTCGCGGGCGTCGACTCTGACGCCCGGTCCCATTGTCGACGACAGCACGATGTTGCGCACGAACTGCCCCTTGGCCGTCGCCGGCTTGGCCCGGACGACCTCGGCGACGAAGCTGCGGACGTTCTCGGTGAGCTTGTCCGGCTCGAACGACGCCTTGCCCACCAGCGCGTGTATATTGCCGGTCTTGTCGGTCCGGTACTTGATGCGGCCGGCCTTCAGGCTCTTCACGGTCGGGGTCACGTCAAACGTCACGGTCTGGGTTTTGGGCGACGGCATCAGGCCCCGCGGCCCCAACATCTTGCCCAGCCGGCCCACCGCCGACATCGTGTCCGGCGTGGCGACTGCTACGTCGAAGTCGAACCAGCCGCCCTGGATCTTCTCGACCAGGTCTTCGAAACCCGCGAAATCGGCCCCGGCCGCCTTTGCCTCATCCAGCTTCTCGCCTTTGGCAAATACCAGTACCTTGACCTGCTTGCCGGTGCCGTTGGGCAGGGAAACCGTACCCGAAACGAGCTGGTCGGTCTTCTTCGGGTCGATTCCCAGCTTGATGGCGATGTCGACCGATTCGTCGAACTTGGCCGTCGCGTTCTGCTTGACCAACTGCACGGCATCGGTCAGCGGATGGAGCTGCTGGTGCTCGAGTTTCTCCTCGAGCGAGCGGAACCGCTTGCTGTGACGCCTCATGATTCCGCCACCGTCATGCCCATCGCGCGGGCCGTGCCTTCGATAATCTTCATCGCGCCGTCGATGTCCGCCGCGTTCAGGTCTCTCATCTTCCGTTCCGCGATCTCCCGGACCGCCTTGCGGCTGACCGTGCCGACCGTAGCCCGGTTGGGCTCTCCCGAGCCCTTGGCCAGGCCGGCCGCCTGCTTTAGGAGTACGGACGCGGGTGGGGTCTTGGTGATGAACGTGAACTTCCGATCCGAGTACACGGTCAGGACGACCGGGATCACCATGCCGGGAGTCTCCTTGCGGGTCGCCTCATTGAAGGACTTGATGAACTCCGCAATGTTCACTCCATGCTGGCCCAGGGCCGGGCCGACCGGCGGTGCCGCGGTTGCCTGGCCGGCCGGGATCTGCAGTCTCACGACCGCCGCAACCTTCTTAGCCATTACTCGCTCCTCCTAAACTCAGATTGGCTGGACGTCGAGGAAGTCCATGTCAATCGGTGTGGGCCGACCGAAAATCGTGACGATGACCTTCACCCGTCGGCGTTCAGTGAAGAGTTCATCGACCGTTCCGGTGAACCCGGCAAACGGTCCTTTGGCCACCTTGACATTCTCACCCTTCTCAAACGGCGCCTCGGGCTCGGCCTGGTCGCGTCCCCGCTCGATCTGATCGAGCATGGCCGTCACCTCGTCCTCGGACAGGGCCATCGGTTCGACCTTCGTCCCCAGCAGGTGGGTGACGCCGGGGACGGAGGTGATCAGTGACAGCGACTGCTCGTTCAGCTCCATCTCAACCACGATGTAACCCGGGTAGAGTCGCCGCTCCTCGGCGACGATCTTCGACTTCCGCACCCGTGCGACCTTCTCGGCCGGCATTATCACGCGGCCGAACAGGCCGGGCTGGTTCAGGCGCTCGATCGCCTTCTCAATCAGCTCCTTCACCCGCTTCTCGCGGCCGGTGTAGGTGTGGACGACATAGAACTTCATGCGCGGTTCGCGACCTACTTGATGACGATACTCAGCAACCGCGTGAAGATGAAATCAACCACACCGATGAAAAACGCCATCACGGTCGAGAAGACGATGACGACCAGCGTCGTGGTAAACAGCTCCTTGCGCTTGACCCACGAGACCTTCTTCATCAAGGCCCAGACGTCGGCCAGGTAGTTTCTCAACCGTTTGATAAGACTGTTCATGTTAAGCTACAGGCCAGGAGGGATTTGAACCCCCAACCTACGGATTTGGAGTCCGCCGCTCTGCCGTTAGAGCTACTGGCCTATTTAACCTCCTTGTGCGGCGTGTGCTTCCGGCACGCCGGGCAGAACTTCTTCGCCTCGAAGCGCTCGGTCCGCTTCTTGTTCTTCGTCGTGTGATAGTTCCGGTGCTTGCACTCGGTGCACGCCAGCGTCACAAACACCCGCATGTCGCTCTGCTACTCGACGATCTCGACAACCGTGCCGGCGCCGACGGTCCGGCCGCCTTCCCGGATCGCGAACTTTGAGTTCTGCTCCAGCGCCACTTCGCTGATCAGCTCGATGTCCATCGTGACGTGGTCGCCCGGCATCACCATTTCGACGCCCGCCGGCAACGTACAATTGCCGGTGACGTCGGTGGTCCGGATGTAGAACTGAGGCCGGTAGCCCGGGAAGAACGGCGTATGGCGTCCCCCCTCTTCCTTGGTCAGGATGTAGACCTCGCCCTTGAACTTCGTGTGCGGCTTGATTGAACCCGGCTTGGCACACACCATGCCGCGTTCAACCTCTTCCTTGGCCACGCCGCGCAGCAGCAGCCCGACGTTGTCGCCGGCCCGCGCGTCCTCGAGGATCTTGCGGAACATCTCGACGCTCGTCACCACGGCCTTGTCGTGCTTGCCGAAGCCGAGGATTTCGATTTCCTCGCCGGCCTTGAGCAGGCCGCGGTCGACGCGGCCGGTCACGACCGTGCCGCGACCGGTGATCGAGAAGATATCCTCAATCGGCATCAGGAACGGCTTGTCGACGTCGCGCACCGGCTCCGGGATGAACGTATCGAGGGCGTCAATCAGCTTGAGAATCGAGTCGAAATTGGGCCCTGAATCCTCGGTGATTGCCTTGATCGCACTGCCCCGGATAATCGGCGTCTTGTCGCCGGGGAAGCCGTACTTGGTGAGGATGTCGCGGATTTCGAGTTCGACCAGTTCAATCAGGTCCGGGTCGTCAACCAGGTCCACTTTATTCAGATACACGACCATCGCCGGAACGTTCACCTGGGTGGCCAGCAGCACGTGCTCGGTCGTCTGGGGCATCGGGCCGTCCGCGGCCGAAACCACCAGGATGGCGCCGTCCATCTGCGCCGCGCCGGTAATCATGTTCTTGATATAGTCGGCGTGGCCCGGACAGTCGATGTGCGCGTAGTGCCGCTTCTCCGACTGGTACTCGACGTGAGCGACCGCGATGGTCAGAATCTTGGTATCATCGCGGCGGCCCTGCGACTCGCTGGCCTTCGCGATGTCATCATAACTCTTATACGTCGCCAGGCCCTTCTTCTCAAGGACCTTGGTGATCGCCGCGGTCAGCGTCGTCTTCCCGTGGTCAACGTGACCAATGGTGCCGACGTTGACGTGCGGCTTGGTTCGCGCGAATTTTTCCTTCGCCATTTGGCCATTCCTCCTTACGGAATTAGCTGCTGGTTCTCAACGAACTGTAGCCTCTTCAAGACTGGACAACAATGAGCCCACGGCCGGAGTTGAACCGGCGACCTCTTCCTTACCAAGGAAGTGCTCTACCGACTGAGCTACATGGGCGTGACCGGTGCAGGGAATTATATGGATAACCTACGCCGTGTCAATAACTAAATGCGAACGCCGCCCGACGGCCACAGCGGCCGTCCTGGCGCTCAGTTCCTCAGCCCGGCGAGTACGTTTTCTCCGGGCCTAACCTATTGTGCCAACTAACATTACCACGGCGCTTCGGCCGTGACGACAATCGCGGACGGTCTTGGCACCACTCCAGCACAGCGGGCGATGGGAGTCGAACCCACGCAAACAGCTTGGAAGGCTGTTGTGCTACCACTACACCACGCCCGCACGCAAAACAGTGTAGACGGTCTCCACGGTTGTCGAACATCCGCAGCCGACTGGGGTGCGGACTGCCGCCGGGCCGGTGCAGCAAGAACCGGCTTCGGACAGGCATGGACGGGGAAGGATTTGAACCTCCGTAGGCTATTGCCAGCAGATTTACAGTCTGCCCCCTTTGACCACTCGGGTACCCGTCCGCAATCTCGCTAATAGCCAGCCGACAGAGGGATTTGAACCCCCGACCTGTGGTTTACAAAACCACTGCTCTGCCAACTGAGCTATGTCGGCGTGTCCACGCCGGGCTGCCGACATGGAACAGTGAACTATAGTCCAAAAACCCCGAGGGTCAAGAATCCGCCGCGAACGGAAACCAGTATCGAGCCACGAAGACGCGAAAGTCACGAAACGGATTCGGCAGTCCGTTTCATCCGGCTTGGCCTCAACGGCCCCTGTCAGACAGCGCGTGTTTTCGTGGCACTCTATTCCGAAGTTCGGCCCGCTTTGTTCGGCCCGCTTTGTTTGACTTGGCGTCGCGAGCGAATATCCTGATTCATGCGACGAATCGTAGTGCTGCTTGGTCTCTGTGTCTGCATCGCCGTTGCGACGGACCACCCAATCTGGAAGAACCTCCGCTCCCGGTACCTCGGTCTCAAGACGCTGTCCGGTCTCTTCACCGAGAACATCTGCGAATCCCAGCAGGGAACCTGCACGGAGTTCGAAGGCAGGTTCGCGATTTCCGTTCCGTCTCGGTACCGCCTTGAGGTTACTGAGGGGATGAAGCAGCTCTTCGTCTCGGACAGCACGACACTGTGGATCTACCTGCCCAGCCTGAAGAAGGTCGTGAAACGTCCGGGCGGAGGATTCGCGCCGGTCATGGCCTTTCTCGAACCGGTTCTCGATACCACTGCGGAAGTCGAAATTACCAAGGATTCCACCGGCATATACGTCGTGAAGATTTCGACGGCCGACGAGATGTCGGCGATGAACGACCTGGTGCTTGAACTGAACGAAGCCGGGACCCAGATCGACGGGTTCTCATTCGTAGACGGCCTGGGCAACAAAGTCCACTTCGGCTTCTATAACCAGGAGTGGAATCCGGAACTCTCCCCCTCGCTCTTCAAGTTCACGCCGCCCAAGGGAATCCCAATCGAGGAAGAGTGACGCCTCAATTGCCAGACCCCAATGACTAATTCCCTGACCGGCTAATGCAGAAGTCAGAAACCAGAAATCAGAATGGCCGGGAGTTCTGCATTCTGGTATCTGCATTCTGAATTCTGATTTGTCCGACTCCTCGTGCTAAAGGACTCCGGCCGCTGCTTTGCTTGCGGCAAAGACAACCCGCAGGGCCTCAAACTGCAAGTCAGGAAGGCGCCTGACGGCGTCGAACTCGACTATGTGCTGCCCGAGCACTTTGCCGGCTGGCAGGGCATTGCGCACGGCGGCATCGTTTCGACCATCCTCGACGAACTGCTTGCCTGGGCCTGCACCAGCGCCGGCCGCAACTGCGTCACCGCAGAGATGACCGTCCGCTATCGCAAACCGGTCAAGACCGGCAGCCCGCTCAAGGGTTTCGGCCGAGTTACCGGCGAAAAAGGCAGGCTCCTCTTCACCGAGGCCAGACTGCTTGACGAAACCGGCGCCCTCGTCGCCGAAGCCACAGGCAAAATGATGACCGTCGAGGGCAGGAATGGCGAATGACGAAGCCCGAATGTCGAATCAACGCGGAAATGCCCAAATCCCAGTGCCCATTGGTCATTGATTCGTCATTAGGAATTCGCCATTAGCAATTCCGCCTGCCTGGTCTTCTTGGGTTGTCCCAAGAACCAGGTTGACTCCGAGCACGTACTCGGCTCGCTGACCGAGGCCGGGTACAGCCTCACAACTGAGCCGCATTCCGCCGACCTCATCGTCATCACCACCTGCGCCTTCCTCCAATCCGCGGTCCGCGAATCCGAAGCCGCAATCGAAGAGGCGCTCAAGCACAAACAAAGAAACCCAAGCAAGAAGGTTGTTGTCGCCGGCTGCCTGGTAGAACGCTACGGCAAGAGCCTGAAGCGCAAGTTCCCCGCCGTCGACCTCTGGGTCCCGCTCGCCGACATGCCCCGCATCCCGCAACTGCTAGCTGCAAGCCACAATCACCCCTCGCC
>Ga0208046_1000096_pt1 | contig 17630 bp, 18 predicted proteins | sample PL_2010_300m_FD_184161 | JGI IMG/M metagenome (GOLD analysis project Ga0208046, IMG submission 184161) | Freshwater microbial communities from Powell Lake, British Columbia, Canada to study Microbial Dark Matter (Phase II) - PL_2010_300m... | ecosystem: Environmental > Aquatic > Freshwater >... | reverse complement strand
TCCCTTCCCTCCCCTGTTCCTGATCATTGTTCTTCTACGTTTTAACATTTTTTAAGCAGTAGCAGGATAAAAAATACTAAAACTATTATAGGAGTTTACATACGCGACATCGATGGCGTTTATAGAAGACTCATCACCGCAAAAAAGCAGGCAAGCAACTAAGCATGAGGTTTTTTGCGGCACCGGCTTCTACAAACGCCAGGAGAAGAAAATTGTAAAGAAAAGAAAAAAGATGATCTTTCCCTGGCGATAGGTGAAAACTATATAAATAAAAATGTTTCTTTTCTTTTAACTTTTTATTTATAGATGTTTTTACTTATCGCTAACCGCAAGGAATCCGAAAAAAATAAGCACCGAAAAGGGAGATAAAAAATTCCCGCTATTATCCTTTCATTTATTTTTTTATCTCTCTTTTACGGGGAGAAGACTAAGCCACCGTTCGCTAACCGCTACACATTCTGTATCAGAATAAAGATATATAAGAGGGGGGTGATTTTCCCTTCTTATATATCTTTTAAGCATTCGTCTTCTCTTTAGCATTACACGATAAAAATATATTCAAATTTTTTCCTAAATTTTAATTATTTTTTGAGTGTTATGCCTGCCTTTTCGCTTTTCTATTTCTGGTATTGCTTTTTGTAAAAGAGGGGTGCTTTTCCCTTGTTTACAAAAAGCAATACTCTTTCTCTCTCCCTGGCAATACTCTCACCAGGTAAATTACTATTTATCCTGTTGAGTGTATTGCTCTTTCTTTTTACTTCTTACTGCCCGAAGATATTTTTTTTGAGTCAACGGGAAGATGTTTTTAATCTTCCTGTAAAGACTCAGAATAAATTTTGTTCGGGCAGATCATTCGGCAATATAAAGATATTTCAACCAGGTAACTGAAAAGGTTTTTTTGCTATGCAAGTTACTGCTTGCAGGGGTACAAAAAACCTTTTCAGTTACCTGGGTAGTTATATCAAAAGGGGAGAGCAACATTTGTCAGTAGTGGATACTTTCACTGCTGCCAAATGTTGCGGTATTGTCTTTGCACTTATGAAGCAATATGAGTCTAAAAGCGGGCTTCTTTTAGTCTCATATATGCTTCATAGGTGCGTCCTATATTTGATTTTCTTCTCTCCGGATAAAATTATATTTCGTAAATAGGGGCTGTTTTTGCCTTATTTATTGAAATATAATTTTATCCTTTCTTCCGGTGATCACAATCTAAAAGGGTTTTTCCTTTTAGGTTGTGTTAACCGGTCTTTCTTTCTTAAAGTTCTCTTGCTCTTAACACCTGTTGATATTTTTCTTTGGTCCAACGGGGATATGTTTTTAATACCCATGTAAGGGCCAGAGAAAAATTTGAATAGGTGGTTATCTCTGACGGCAATATGAAGACAATCAATCAGGCAATAGAAAAGTATTTTTCCCTATTCCTAAAATGCTTTTGAATTGCCTGGAGTGTTACGATAAAAGGGTCTACCTGCCTGCAGCAGACAGGCGGAAGCAAGTAGACTCACAGAGACAGAATAGGGGCGGGGCAAGGGAGAGAGAAAAGAGCGATAAGCCTACCTTTATGCTGGTAGAGTGAAGGTGAATCGACCGCAGTTTTTCCTTCCCCCTTATACTTCCCCCCTAATGAATCATAGCCTAACCTTGGTTTTTTGCGGTGGCGAATAAAGCGAAGCAACAGCAGGGCATAAAAGAGCGTTACCCCCGCATTTATACTTAGAAGCGTCCCCGCGAGCATAGCTTTTGAGACAAGGAGCAAAAATAAAAAGAAGGGGGATAAGAGGGGGGTTTTAGGGGGGATTTAAGGGGGAAGGAAAGTTACCCGCCCCGCGCGTGGTGTAGTTGTAAAATCAGAGATAGCCGGAGTGGATTAAATTATTGCTTTGATTTTTTCTCTCTCCTCTTTTTCTCTTCTCCCGAGCGATAGGTGAAAACTACATAAATAAAATGTTTCTTTTCTTTTAACTTTTTATTTATGGATGTTTTTACTTATCGCAAACCATAAGGAATCTAAAAGATATAGCCACCGAAAAGGGAGCGGCACTCAAGCCTATATCAAATACCAATCAACATTGATTAGCTCTCCTGTCTGCGTGCAACGAACAGGAAGATGAGAATATTTGAGTGTCGCCCTCTTTTCGAGGGAGAAGATTAAGCCAAGATAAATTAAATTAAATCTAAACTAAATGTGAAATATTAGAAAACATCCTTACGGCAACTAATGAGAGAGATAGGGAGAGAAAGAGTGGGTCCTATAATTTATGTACATACTATTATTTTCTAAAATCCTCTTTTTGATACCTCAGAGATCTTAACCCTGGAGAGAGAAAGAGATAAGATAAATTATAGATACCCACGCCCTTACAGGCGTGGTGCTTTCAAAATTCAAGCTTTGCTTGTCCTGTATCTTCCTTCTCTTGCTTTTTTACGTATTCTTTGATTATTTTTTCGTTTATCCCTACCGTAGAAACAAAATAACCTTTTGCCCATATCCCTTTGTCGTCCCAATATACCTTCTTCAAGAAAGCAAACTTTATCCTTAGCGCTTTACTGGTATTGGACTTTATGGTTTCCACTACTTTACTCACCGCATACTTCGGGGGAATGACCATATACAAATGAACATGATCTTTCTTTACTCCTATCTCAATATATTCCCAATCCGGATAATATTTCCTTATTTCCTGAAGCTTTATTTTCAGATAACTTTTTACGCCGGTGATCAGAATCTTCCTCCGATATCGGGTTATCCAGACAATATGGTATTGGGTTTTATATACAGTATGAGCCGCTTTATATAATTTCATATTTTTATTATAGCAAAGTACGAACGGAAGAAACAGGAAATAGCTCTCATCCCCACCCTTACAGGTGGGGATTTCCCGCTAGATTAAATTTAACACCTCCATGCCTAGTGTATTAATCGCCCTTCCCCAGCTAAACCCCTTGTAAAATATATAAAATACCAAGAATAAAATTACAAAATTGCTTCATTTATTTGTTCTACTGTTTCTTTTATTATTGATCTTTGCAGCTATTGTAGTGGTTTTTCTAGTTCTATTACTAGATCTCCTATATCCTTTTTATCATCTTCAATAAAATTTTTTACTATTTTTTCTATTATTTTGGTTCCATTTTCGTTAAATTGTAGTATACTATTATACATAAAGAAAGCTCTTTTTTAGTTATTTTTTGGTTATTAGTAACTTATTTTATCATAAAAAGAGCTTTCTTTTCTTTATTTTTTTCCTACAATATCTTTACGCTATACAGTCGTGTAATGTTCTAAGCCTTCTTATCGAGGTTTTGTAAAGATATGCCTTCTCTAAGCACAAAATTTTACGATCACTGATATAAGGATTTGTATTAACTGTTCTAATTCAGAAATAGATATCCATTCATCAGGAGCATGCAGGTTACCGCCATTTGCACCAACTCCAAGTGTTGGAAACCCTGCATCCTGAAACAGCTGAGCATCCCCCCATGAGTTTTCTCCCACGGCCACAGCCTTTTTATGGGTTATTTTTTCAATTTCAACAGACAGTATCTCATAAAGTACATCATGTCCTTTTGCTTCAAATGGGTTGCGAGCAATTCGTATATCTACGCTCCCCTCAAAGCCTGGGTATATTTGCTTTACTTCTTTAAATATCTTCTCAATTTCACAGATACGATTTTCTATGGTTTCTCCAGGTTGTATTCCAATTTCAATGCCCAATTGACAATAATCAGGATAGGTTGCGTAGTCCGTCCCCCCTGCGATTGTGCCAGTATGGAAAACCGTTTCTCCATTTAGTGGATGAGGGTTCTTTTCAAACAGTTCACGCTTATTACGTTGTAAGCGAACGATGACTTCTGCCATATGAATAATTGCATCAATGCCGGCTTCTGAGGCAGAACCATGCGCGGCATTGCCTTTTACTTTAATGTCCAACCACCCAAAACCTTGATGACTAATGTTAATCCTATTTATTGGAGCCGCCTCTAAAACTAATGCCGCTCCGGGCGTGTGCTTTTTAACATACTCCATTGCTCCACAAGAAGTACCTTCTTCATCAGAAACAAGACAAATATTAATATCACCACGCAATTTGATTTCACTTTCAATAATTTCTGTTAAAGATAACATAATCGCAGCTGCATGGCCCTTATCATCCGCCGCTCCCAATCCTATCAAATGATCTCCTTTAATACAGGGTACTAACGCACGCTCTTTCCATAGAGCGTATCCAACAGTATCACAGTGGGCATAAAGTGTCAGGCTTTTTCCACCACCACCTCCTTTAATGCATCCCACCAGGTTAGAATGGCGTTCATCGATTTCTTCAAAATATGTTTCAATACCTAATTTTCTAAAATATTCTTGAATTGATAATTGAACATTTTTTTCACCTGGGCTGCCAGGAATTAACCATGAATTTGAAGAATCTATCTTTATAAGTTCCGATACTAAATCAATAATTGTATTTTGTATAAGCATCGTATCAATCCTCCTCCATAAAATGACATGCTGCCTGATGACTGGTTCCCACATCTTTCAGCACAGGCTCCGATTCTCGACAAATTGACGGACATTTTTTCTTTTGATAAAGCCAACAGCGTGTATGGAAACGGCACCCCATGGGAATATTTGACGGTAAAGGTATTTCCCCTTGCAAGATATGGCGCCCAAGTGAGGCTTGTTCGGATATAGTAGGAATTACTGAAATAAGCGCTTGTGAGTATGGATGTACGCTATGATGGACAATCTCATGTGCAGAACCAATTTCGACCATCTTTCCTAAGTAAAAAACAGCAATTCTTTCTGCAACCATCCATGCAAGTGATAAGTCGTGGGTAATAAATAAATAGGTTAATTCTTTGTTGTTTCTTAATTCAAGCATTACTTTCAATATTTCTGAGCGTACAGATACATCCAGCATGGAAACAGGCTCATCTGCAACAACAAAATCAGGCTCTAATATTATAGCGGCTGCAATTGCAACTCTTTGGCGCTGCCCACCAGAGAGATGGTGAGGATAGCGAGCCGCTATGGCTTGTGCCGGATGTAGCCCTACTGATTCAATACAATGGTAAATCATCTGTTTTTTATCATCTTTATTTAGATCTTTACGATGAATGGTCAACGGCTCTAAAAGCGTTTGAAATACACTTTGACGTGGGTCCAGAGATTCATATGGATCCTGATAAATCAGTTGAAATTTTTGGCGCATCAACCTCAGTTTGTTTTTGGATATGTCAACTAAGTTTTGACCACGATATCTAATTATGCCGGATGTAGGCTGAACAAGATTTAAAACTGCTTTACCCAAGGTAGTTTTCCCGCAACCCGATTCTCCTACAATTGCTAAAATTTCTCCATTGCGAACATTCAATGTTACACCGTCAATAGCACGAATTTCTTTTGATTCATGGGACAGCAAAGAATCCTTTTTACGTAATGAAAATGTAACATTCAATTCCTCAATTTCTATTATATTTTCTGATTGTTTACTCATCAATATAACCTCACTTATACGAAGCGTGACACGCACTAAAATGATTTTTACTGACATTTAATAATTCAGGCGCTCTTTCGCTACAACAAGACATTCTTTCTACACACCTATCAAAAAAAGCACACCCGACAGGTGGGTTTAATAAATCAGGGGGATACCCTGGGATCCCATCAATTAAGACTTTTTCCCCAAAAATATTTGGGATGGACTGCATTAACCGGGCAGTATAAGGGTGTATTGGATTTTTAAATACATCATTTGCGGACCCATATTCAACCACCCTACCTGCATACATAATCGCAATCTGGTCGCAAAGCCCAAAGAGAACAGATAAATCATGAGAAATCATAATCATTGACAGACTTAACTTTTCACTTAATTGCTTAATCAATTCTAATATTTGAGCCTGAATCATAACATCTAAAGCTGTAACAGGTTCATCGGCAATAACAAGTTCCGGCTGACAGCTAAGGGACATCGCAATCATCGCTCTCTGACGCATTCCTCCTGAAAACTCATGAGGATAATTAGAAAAGCGTTTGGATGAAATCCCTACTGACTCCAGCAAACTTTTAGTACGACTAATTGCCTCCTTTTCGGATGTTCTGGGTTCATGTATTAAAATGGGTTCAACAATTTGACTCCCGACCGTCTTTATTGGATTCAATGCATTCATAGAACCCTGAAAAATAACAGAGATATGCTTCCAGCGAATAGCTTCCATCTCTTTTTCAGTTTTTTGAAGCAAATCCTCCCCTTTGAAGATGATTTTACCATGGGAAATACGTGAATTCGCTGACAAGAGGCGTGATATCGCAAGGACTGTTGTTGATTTACCGCATCCTGACTCTCCAGCGATACCTAAAATTTTGCCTTTTTCAAGCCAAATGTTTACACCATCAACTGCATGAACATCACCAGCACGGCTATGAAAACAAATACTTAACTTTTGTATATCTAATAATGTCATTAGTAATCCCTCAATCTCGGATTTAATATTTTATCAAGTGTATGGCCTGTTAGCGTAAAACTTAAAACAACTAAAACGATACCAATTCCCGGAGGAAGCAAGTACCACCAAGCTTGACGCCCCGCAGCGCCAGAAACAAAAGCATAATGAAGCATAGTACCCCATGAGACCCGGACCGGATCCCCTAACCCTAGGAATGCTAAAGTTGCTTCAGCAAGAATCGCTCCAGCGATTACTAAAACCGTATTTGAATAAATTAAAGGCATAACATTGGGCAAGATATGGGCAAAGATAATTCTAAAATCCGTAGCACCTAATGATTTAATTCTCTCGATAAACTTATATTCCCGAATACTGAGTACCTGTGACCGTACAATTCTTGCAGTGGATGGCCAACTTGTCAGTCCGATTACTAAAATGGTAATATATATATTCTGGCCAAAGATAGAAGCAAGGACAATAATCAGCGGAAGCACTGGTAGAACGAAAAAAAAGTCTGTAACTCTCATTGACAAATTACTTCCAAACCCGAAATAGTAGCCTGATAAAAGCCCGACAATAGCACCCACGATAATAGAAATAGCCGATGCTGTTAAGCCAACAAATAGTGAAACCTGCGCACCAGTAAGAGTTGCTCTGAAGATATCCCGCCCCATATCATCAGTGCCTAACCAATGAACGGATGATGGTGGTCTAAAGACACCCTCCACTGAATCACCCGCTTTAGAATCAAAAGGGAATACAATAGGACCAATAATACTGATGAGTATTACTGCCACTAAAATGATGATGCCTGCTTTACCCAGCGGGTCTGCCCACATCTGTTGTACCCATGTTTCATTTTTAAACCTACCCAGTATAAGAGATGTGCTTGTATTATTTTTTTCATTTATATTTTTTTCATTCATACGTTTTTCACCCTTGGATCAATAATCATATATATAACGTCCGAAATAAAATTAGCGAGAATTGTAAACACTGCGAAAATAAAGAAACTGGCTTCAAGAATAGGATAATCTCTTCTCAATACAGCATCATACATTAATTTCCCCATCCCCGGGAAGGAGAAAACCGTTTCTACTTGTATGGCTCCCCCTATTAAGAGACTCACATACACAGCCGTTGCGGTGACAATAGGTAATAGGGCATTTGGGAAGGCATGCTTCCACAAGATACGATTCTTTGACAATCCTTTTGCTTTGGCAGTGTGAATATAGTCTGTAGTGAGAACATCTACCAAAGCACTACGTGTAATCATGAAAAATTGAGCCATATCCACAATAATCAGTGTTATGGTTGGCAAGACCAAATGTCTGGCAAAATCCATTATCCTGTCCCATGAGCTAAAATAAATCATACCGGGGGTAGAAATTCCAGCAATAGGGAAAAAACTAAGGGAAACGCCGAGTAAGATAATTAAAATCAACCCTGCCCAGAATGTTGGCAGACTCCAACAGACCATTGAGGTTACAACAAAGACATTATCCAGTCTTGACCCTCTTCGCGTAGCTGCTATCGCTCCTGCTCCAACACCAATGGCTACAACAATAATGGTTGCCAATGTCAGTAAAATAGCAGTATTTAATAAACGTTCCTGGAGTATTTCAATTACAGGTCTGCGGAAAGTAATGGATGTTCCGAACTGACCGGTAGCAAGATTTTTTAAATAAATAAGATATTGCATCCATTTAGGTTGATTCAATCCAAAAAGTTCATTCAGACGCGCAATGGAATCAGAAGACAGATTGCCAGCTCTGGCAATCAGTCTAAGTGGGTCTCCCGGTAAAATTCGAAACAGGAAAAAGTTAAATGTTAATACGCTAAATAGAGTTATGAACAAAAAGCCTATTTTTTTGATGACATATCTAACCTTAAACATTACTTACATTTTTCCTCTTTAGTTAATTTATTGAATTGGCTGAACATTTTTATAATTCTCATAGGTAACATTATAAATTATTCCGCCTGGGGTCTCTTCCCATCCTGTCCAAGTATCCGTACGATAAGCCTGTAATTTATCTTGATACCACATTACCAAATAAGGGGCATCCTCATAAAATATTTTTTGCATTTCATCCGTAACGATCTTACGTTTTGCTCTATCAACCTCTGTGGATTGCTGCGAATAAAGCGCATCATATTCCGGATTAGAATAGAACACATCATTATTATTACCAATTTGACTTGTTAATGGAACTCCTAACAAATAGCCTGGATCCGGATAGTCAGAGTCCCATCCCCATACGAAAAGATCCCAATCAGGGGCATCGACGTTATAAACAACACCAGCAAGTGTATTCTCATCAACAGTTGAAAGTTCTAACTTGATGCCAGCCTTTTTCGCAGAGTCACGGAATAACTGGACAGCACGTACATCTACTGTGGTAGATTCAATTGCCATTATTCGGAATACCAGAGGCACACCATTTTTTTCACGAATGCCATCTTCATTGGTATCCATATATCCAGCTTCATCCAACAGTTCATTTGCCTTATCAAGATCGGCATCCATTTGTTCATCCGGAATATATTGCCACTCCATCATGCCTGCAGGAATAATAGATGCACCAGGGCTCCCATGACCAGCTAATGCAATATTGACAAGTTGTTCTCTATCCAATGCATAGCTCAATGCTTGACGAACCGCTTTATCCTTTAGGAATGGATTCCCTAATGAGGTTTCATCTCCACAAACATTTATGCCAATATGATGGAAAGAAAACGAAGGAAGCGAAACAGCTTTTATATTTTCGGTGTTTTGTAAACCTTCCCATACCAGTGGCGAAACCTCTGTAATAATATCTATTTCGTTTCCTTTGAGGGCCTGTGCCATAACATCTTCATTTCCATAAAGAACAAAGATAATTTGTCCCGGGCCAGCCGGCTCTCCGTAATAATCATCAAATCTTTTAAGAGTAACTGTAGAACCTTGCCGCCATTCGCTGAAAGTAAATGCACCTGTTCCAATTGGTGCGTCATTGGAAAACATTTCAATTTCTTCAGCCGTCATTTCTCCCCAGATATGCTTTGGTAGGATTAGTACAGCCTGTGCCATATTAAATGCTTGGGGCTCGCTAAATGTCATTACTACTGTTAAATCATCAGGCCCGCTGACGTCTTCAAGAAACTCCATGTATTGGTAGTACTGACCGATTCCAGTATCTTTAATCAAATTATATGTACTTACTACATCTTCTGAAGTAAAGGGTTCGCCATCATGCCATTTTACACCTGAACGAAGTTTGTAGGTTACTACAAGCCCGTCGTCACTATAGGTATAGCTTTCAGCAAGTTTATAGATGGTTTCCAAATTTGTCCCATATGCAAGTAGGGGCTCATACACCAACCCCAAAACCTGTAATGCCTCAGTACTAATAGTTGTCAACGGATTTAAAGTGTCAGGTTCAGACGTCCAACCAATTCGCAATGTCTCTTTGTCGATGGTTTGGGACTGTGCTCCTTGAGAGCACCCACATATGACTATTGTAAAAATAAGACACAGTACCAAAAGCTTGTCAAACAATAATTTTGAATTACTAAACATAAATTTATCCTCCTTTTTTTTAATAAAATATTATATCTCCCATCCTCTTAAGATGTAAGATATGGAACTTAATGCTTGATTTCTTAATTCTCATGATTTTGTGTTCTTCCTAGATTCCACATCAATTTAAAATCTTCTTTGCGCGTCTGAATGAACTTTTTGGATTGAATCAACTTAAATTCGACTTTAATCTATGAAGAATCCAGATTATGCCTTCTATATTATTCCATTTCCATCACTTCCTTGCCATCTCTGCAAAATTCACACACCCCACAGGTAATATTGGGATCGATAGCTACCCTTTCACCAACAGAATACCCCCACCAGAAAGAGATAATCACACTCCCACTTTTACAGTATTTTGCTGCTTTCAGTGCAACTTCATTTGCATCAGAACCAGTAACTCCAAATAGAACCTTTTTGTAATTTCCACCGCTCAATAAGAGCAAACGTTTAGCTAAAGCAACACGTTCTCTAGTAGCAAACTGTGCTGATACTGATACCAAGGTTGATAATTGTTTAATTATTCCCTTAATTAATTTTGGATGATTGTGTCCAAGGCTACACGCTGAATATTGGGCCGAAAAATCGTAGTATTTCTTTCCATTAATATCATATAGAAACACTCCTTCCCCACCTGAAATAACTAAAGGATCACGTGCATACATTTGAGATACAATTTGATTATCCAGGATCAAATAATCTTGCATTTTCATTACTTCCCACCTAAAATTCCTTTAGCACATCTTCAAACCTGGAAAGAGCTTCATCTAGAGTGCCCTGGTCATGTGCTGCTGAGACCGTAAAATCAGTATGAAAGTACAGTCCATGCCGAATACATGATGTAAAAAATTTTTTAGTAAGTAGTTTGTTTACTCGTTTAAGATCGCTATAAGTCTCAAGAGGTTCATCTGTACCAATATAGATATAAAAACCTGCTCCTAGTCCTTGAACTACAGCAGGAAATCCATAAGAATTGAAGAGTTTTTGCAATTCTTTATAGAATTTTTCAGCTCGAGGCAAATATTCCTCATAGAATCCCGCCCTGCATAGAATATCCATAACAGCATTACCCGCAGCTAGACCAAGCTGATTTCCAGAAAAAGTACCTCCAGCAATAACAGGATTCACAGGATCCATGATCTTGCTCATGATCTCCTTTTTCCCAACAACGATTCCCATAGGTACGTCATTAGTAAGCGCTTTCCCCAAGGTACAGATATCTGGTGTAACTCCATAATATCCATGACCACAGGAAATTCCTGTTTTGAAACCAGATAGTACCTCATCAAATATTAGTACTACGTTATACTTATCCGCTAACATGCGTACCTGCTGCAGATATTTTGATGTGGTCAGGAAACATCCGTTATTGTAATCAATAACACACATGATAATCCCACCAATCTTGTCACCTTGCTCTTTTAGTATTCTTTCCATGATTTCAATATTATTCCAGGGGATGGGAATAACAACCTGATCTACAATGTCTGGTATGCCAGCAGTTCTGCCGATTGTCCTTGATACCCGGTTACCATCATTCTCATAATCCACTTTACTAACTAGATTATTAGCGAGTAAATAATCGTTTGTACCATGAAAATGTCCATCGATTCTAATGATCTTATCCTTTCCTGTATATCCACGGGCAAGTCTCAGAGCTAGTAGAGTACCCTCGCTGCCTGAATTTACAAATCGGATCTCCTCAGCTGCAGGAACTTCCCGACATACCTTTTCCGCAAAAGTAACTGTTTCCGGAGAATCCATTCCAGCAAAAAACCCTTTTTCAATGGCATGAATAAGAGCTTGCTTTATCTCAGGACGATTATGTCCTAACAACACCGCACCATGGCACATGAAAAAATCAATATACTCCTTACCGGCCAGGTCGGTAAACCTAGCCCCATCCGCCTTCTCCGCGTACATGGGGACACCAGTAAACTGATTTGCTCTAAAGCTGGAAGACATCCCTCCTGTTATATACACAGATGCTTCATGCTGCCATTTATTTAAAGTTTTTTTAGTCATTTTTCATTCCTCCTAATAGATTATTTTATTCTAATACATTATTTTATTGCTCCCGTACTCATGCCCTGAACCATATATTTCTGGACAATGAACGCAAAGATTAGTACAGGAATGGTAATCACCGAACCAACTGCGGCAATCTGTCCCCAGAATGTTCCTTGCGGCATCATCAATCCCGTAAGCGTTAAGGTTCACCTTGCCATCTCTGCAAAATTCACACACTCCACAGGTAATATTGGGATCGATAGAGCTACCCGTTCACCAACAGAATAACCCTCTACCTTACTCCTGATTTCAACTATAACGTCTGCATATTCATGACCTAAAATCACGTTTCGAGCTGCGTATTCAGTACCGGCCCAGATATGAATATCCGTACCGCATACACCGCATCGCTCTACCTTTAATAATACATCCTCTTCATGCAGCTTTTTAATATCTACCTTCTTTACATTATCCGCTCCTGGCTCTTCAAATACGAATGCTCTCATACTACCGCTCATCTCCTTTATAAGAAGGTAACCATCCCCCAAAATGCCCGCATGTTTTACTCGCCATAATAGCTGCATCTTCCAAAATAAGATTCAATGGCAATCCTTTAATCCAATCAGCCAAAAAAGTACCTATAAACGAATCCCCTGCTCCTAAAGTATCAACTAAATTATTGGTTTCTATAGCAATTTGCCTCCACATTCTGTTTCCATCAAATGCCAGACTTCCCTTTGCATTTCTTGTTATCACGGCAAGGCGTAGTCCCTTACCAGCCAAATACCTTGCGTATTCCTCGGCAGATTTCATATCAGCTTCCGGCATGGAAACAAAAGCTATATCAACATAGGGAAAACAACTATTAAAAATATTTTCCCCTTTTGTCTCAGAATAATCAAAAGATATTGCAGCACCGCCTGCCTTAAAGGATGGTATATAATCCTCCCTCCGCCCCAAGACGGTATTGTGTACCAATTCTTGCTTACCAATAAACTCAATAGCATCACGGCATAGAGTGAACTTATCGATAACGCCCTGTTCTTCCTTTAAAATTATCCTATCACCGTTTTGCAAAGCTATATCTGTAAAAGCAGTGCTGCCTTCGATTATTTGGACCCTTGATACGTCTATGCCTTCAGCTTTCAATGCCGATAAAATCCATTGACCTTCCGGATCCGTCCCCACAACACCTATATAGGAAACAGATATACCTTTTCTATGCATGGCCACGGCTACATTAACAGCATTCCCGCCAACAAAGCTCTTGTTTATTGGCTCAACATATCTGTCTATACAATTATCCCCAATTACTACAGCTAAGTGTCGCAATCTAATATCCTCCTTATGGCCAAGTAACTCCCTGCCCCCTAGCCATCTTGCCATGCCCCATGAAGACTCTTTTATCCAGATCTGTGATACCCCTTAATAATGCTGAGTAAACCGCAAACCACTGCAATGGAACCATTAATGCAAACGGCGAAAGCAGCGGGTGCAGATGCCCATAATCCGCATAATCATATACAATAACTTTTTCGTTTACAGTTTTAACAAGATCAATTACTCTATCGGTCATCTCCCGTGATTCATCGGTACCTTTCAAGAAAACCATTACCGGTTTCTTTCTATCGAGCATTTCAACGGGACCATGTCTAAATTCGGATGTTTCAATAAACGAACCGTTTACCCTTATATTTTCCATGAATACAGTAACAGCAAACTTATAACCCAGACCATAGAGAGGTCCACTTGATAATACATAAAACATATCTTCATCCTTATATTTGGTAGCTAACTCCCTGGCTCTTGCTTCATCATCCCTATAAGCTTTCCCTAAAATTTGTGGTACAGAAAAGAGTTCTTCTATTATCCCTTCCACTGGCTTGCCTTCCATTTTGGCAATTTCCAAGCTAAATAGATATGCGGTAGCGAGAGGCAATACATAGAGACCCGTTGAATTGAAAGGAATTACATAATCCGCTTCTTTACCCATTAAACTGTCTTCTTTGTTTACGATAGCTATGGTCTTTGCACCTCTCTTCTTGGCATACCTCAAAGACTCAACCGTATCTTCGGTGTTGCCCGAGTAAGAGGCAAAAATAGCAACGGAATCTTGATTTAATCTCAAAAGCTGGCGCCAGATCGGTTCATAGCTTGTAAAATAGTCGCTTGGAATATCAGTAAATCTATCCAAAAGATATTTACCTAAATATAAGTTACACCATGAGTTGCCGCTACCTATCCAAAAGACGTGCTTCAAGCCTTTTGAATATAGTTCTCTTGCCAAGCTTTGTATGACCTTTGCCTTTTCCTTCAAAAACCTTGAAAGATCTTGCTCTAAAATTGGAGCGGTAAAAAGCCCACTTTTTTTTGCTTTCTCAACATATTCTTCTAACTGCATAATCTTTGAAACCCCCTAAGTAAATTTTATTCTGTGATTACGTTATCATGTATATTGTTGATGTTCTTCCTTGCACCGGTTGATTCACGGATTATCAATTTTACCGGCAATCGTATGAGCTCAGGGCGTGAGGAATCACCAAGCATACGCCGCATCAAGCGTCTTGCTGCCGTATGACCTATTTTATGTACAGGCTGTGCCACTACGCTTATAGATGGGGATATTAACTGATACCACTTCATATCGTCGAAGCCGATAACGGCTAATTCTTCGGGAATATTTATCCCCATATCCTTAGTTGCCAAAAGAAGACCTTCTGTCATAAAATTATTGGATGTAAATATTGCTGAAGGACGTTTCTTATTACTTATTAAAGCTACTGTACTGCGGTACCCATCTTCTACTGTATATTTACCAGATCTAATCAATGTTTCATCAATGGGTATGTTGTATGCCTCAAGTGCTTTAATATAGCCGTCTAAGCGCTCTCTATTCGAGTTAATATCAAGAGAATCGCTTAAAAAACTAATATTAGTATGCCCAATCTCGATCAAATATTTTACAGCTTCATAGGCTCCTTCAACGTTCTGAACAGCAACAGTATCCAGACCAATTCCATTAAGAACTCTGTCTACTAGAACAACGGGTATACCTAATTCTATAGCGCCATCTATATGTGAATGTTCTCTTATGCATGTTGGCGCGATTATTATACCGTCAACCCGCCTTTCGGTAAAAGTCTCAACGGCTTTTTGCTCTTCTAAAATGTTTTCATACGTTGTATATACTAGTAAGTTATAGCCTTCAGGTATAATAATATTGTTTACAGCCCGCGCAATACCAGCAAAAAAAGGATTTTCAATATCTCCCACTATAAAACCAACTGTTTTTGTACGCCCTGTAATCATGCTTTTAGCTATAGCATGGGGTTTATATTTTAACTTTTTAGCTACTTCCAAGACCTTCTCGCGCGCCTCTTCACTAACATACCCATAGCCGCCTAATACGCGCGAGGCTGTAGCAACGGATACCCCTGCAACTTTTGCTACATCTTTAATATTCGCACCCAAACACATACCCCCTTGCCATTACTTCGTCTAGAAACCTTCATCAGTTCATATGATAACGTTCTCACATTTACAATATAGCATTACTTTTAATTGTTGTCAACAATTTTTTAAAAAAATTCTTGACAACAACATATTTGTTTGACCTCTTTGGTTTTTGATGAAAATCAGCTATAATACAAATCTCATCATTTGCTCCTAAATTACTTTTTATAAGTAATTTAGAATAACCAATATATGCTTTCCATGATGAAATAAAGTATTTTGGAAAATTAAAATTAATACTCGTTTTATCAACTACAAAAATACTCGCATTAATTTTTAGAAATGAAAAATAAATTTCGAGTAAATCGTAATAGAATTTATAATTGCTTTTGTTAATTTTATTAAATTTAAACTCAAACGGTTTTTTAAAATTCGATAAAAAAGACACTACCTTATCTTTTAATGTAGCAACCTCTTGATAAAAAGGGTTGGAATTTCGTATGACGCAGGGGCATGTTACTCAGTTTCTGCCACATAACAACACCTACAGAACCCCCTCTTTTCATCATATAACTTGTGCGTGCATTCTTTACATGGTATCGGTATCTTTTCTAATGCTTCTTCAATTGTAAAAACTTTGTTTTTCAACCGCTGGCATGCCTCGCACGAATCTTCATCGGCTGTAAGTACCCGCACTTTTTTAATGAAACCCTCTTGTTTAAATTTCATCAACTCCATTTTTACTGATTGCTGGAGAACTGTAAAACAATCTTTTCCTTCTTCATTAAGAAACAATGCCATTTCATAGTAAATCATTTTCAAGCTGTACAAATCCCTAATTTTTGTAAGGAGTTCATTAAATATTGACCAAATTACGTCTCGGTCGCTTGCTTCTTGACCAAACTTTTTAGAAAGTTTATCTTTACGAATAACAAAATCTTTTTCTGTAATTCCATATCGTTCTAGATTGCGCAGCCAATTATTCCTGAAATTAACTTTTTCCCATTCCAGGTCGATTTTTTTAGCTTCATTCTCGGTTACCAATACCCTACTGCGAGTTGAAGGTAATGTGCGCACATAAATAAAGTTCTTACAGAAAGAACATTTTTTCTTTCGCTGTGGTTTTTGTTCTAGAACCTTTTTGCAATATGGGCAAACTGCCTCTGATTCTTTTTCTATCCTGTTTTTCGTTTTAGCCTCTTCATCTTGGGTATGTTTAAAAGACTGGCCTTCGTTTCTCCTTTTTTTATATCACAAGACCCCGTATTTTTCCAAGTCTTCCTTTAGGAGGTCTATCTATTATAGTAATATCTAAAGCCACAACCATCTGGTTAAAAATTCCTCAAACCCATATGTTTTCCGATAAAAATTACCGGACTATTGATTTGGTACGCCTTTCCTATTTATAGCAATTCTGCAAATTTGTAAAGACCCTGAGTTCCTTAAGATAAACCACAACATAATTTTTAAAATTATTGGAAATCTCTTAGAATTCTATCTAACTCCTCTTCGAAAATTTCTTCTTGTATCTCCTTATCGGGTTTCTTGGGAATGAAGGAATTTTTACCGATACGGCGTAGATTAGGATTACAATGCGAGGCGATCGTTAAACTGGAGTTCCTCACAACCTGTCTATATTTTCCCATTTCTGCAACTATTATCGTAAAAGGAACTGGGCGAGTTGTCTCTTTATATTTTTTTTCTACAATCTTTGTTAGATATTAAAAAGGGTTTCTTATGGATGTTCATATCCCCATTCTTTAAGCGCAAATGTACTGCGGATCCCAATCCAAACTACACCATATTTCTCAAGACTAAGCACAGCATGAAGGTTGTACTCGGTGGATGGGTGCTCAGGGAAAAGAGAATTATAAACTTCTGTTATTTTAGCACTGTGTGCGGGCTTCCCAATAGTTCGTAAGGCTAGATATACTTTTTGTTCTTTGTTAAGGCGTTTAAGGCGAAACCGTATAATGCTCTCGGCAAGAAATTGCAAATCTCTTTTAATGAGACAGAGTCGACCTTCTGATTCCCACTGGTTTATTATAGTAGCGAGTATTGGGGTCAGGTCTCAACATTTGACACTTAAGATGTTCAAGATAGAAATGTCAAAAGTTGAGACCTGACCCCAATACTCTTCTTCAGGCCAAATATT
>Ga0208046_1000095_pt1 | contig 17681 bp, 23 predicted proteins | sample PL_2010_300m_FD_184161 | JGI IMG/M metagenome (GOLD analysis project Ga0208046, IMG submission 184161) | Freshwater microbial communities from Powell Lake, British Columbia, Canada to study Microbial Dark Matter (Phase II) - PL_2010_300m... | ecosystem: Environmental > Aquatic > Freshwater >... | reverse complement strand
ATATAGAAAGATACGCCTTTCAAACCCAAATATTTTTTTTGCTGAGCCGCTACAAGCAACAAATAGAATTAGCCCAACAAGATTTATTTAATCAATCAGTTTTTTCTGACTACCTATTTGCCAAGGATAGGATATTTGCTCATCTGAATCTTTCCGGAAATGAACTTTCTATGTATGAACACCTCTATGAAATTATGGTTAAAGATATCCCTCGGCCAGATCTAATTGTTTACCTGCAAGCAAGCACTGAAACCTTAATGAAAAGGATAGCACTAAGAGATCGGCCTTTTGAACGGAAAATGTCTTTTGAATATATGAGAAGATTAAATTTGGCTTATGAAGAATTTTTTTCCTATCCCGATAATTATAAAAAAACAAAGTTAATTAAAATAAATACTAACGGTCTTGATTTTGTAGGAAGAAGTAAAGACCTTGAAGATATTATTAATGAAATTTACGAAGGGGAAAGTATAAAATGAAGAAATTTATTATCGTTTCAGGAAATATTGGTTGTGGCAAATCAAGCTTGACTGATCTCTTAAGTAAAAGATTGGGTTGGAAAGCATATTACGAAGTAGTGGAAAACAATCCATATTTAGAGGATTTCTATAAGGATATGAAAAAGTGGAGTTTTCATCTTCAGATATTTTTTCTATCTAAGAGATTTCGCCATCATCAGGAAATATTAAAAAACCCTTCCTCTGTAGTTCAGGATAGAAGTATTTATGAGGATGTAGATATATTTGCTAAAAATTTAAATCAGCAGGGATATATGGAGGGTCGCGATTATGAAAATTACCAGGAATTATTTGCTATAATGACTCAATTTCTTGCTCCTCCGGATTTAGTCGTTTATCTTCAAGCTTCGGTTCCCACCCTCTTAAAAAGAATTTCCCTACGAGGAAGAGATTATGAGAAAACTATCTCCGAGGAATATTTGAGTCAGTTAAATGTTTTATATGAGGAGTGGATAGAGAATTTTACCATCTGCCCCATCTTAAACGTGCCTGCTGATGATTTGGATTTTGTTAAAAGTCCTGAACACTTAAAATTAATCGCCAATAAGATATTGGATAAACTCCAGGGAGTAGAGAAGGTAGTATTTGATTAGGAGGGGATATTTTGAGAGCAGCATTAATTTATGGTGGAAATGATAAGAAATTAGAATTATTTATAAAAAAGATGTTTTCTGCTATCGAAAGAAAAGGAAATGAATTAAAGATAATTAAAGCAGAAAGAGGAATAACTGCCGGTAATTTGTTACCTTATGAATTTATCTTTATAGGCTGCCCGGTTTTAAGTATGTTTAAAGGAAAATTACCTTCCGAATTGACCGATTATGTTAAGCGATGTACTGGGCTGGAAAGAAAAAAGACTCTTGCTTTTATTATTCCACGCTTAATTGGAAACGATAAAACTTTGAAAAATTTAATGAGTTTATTAGAGGGAAAGGGCTCTTTCGTAATTGATTTTAAGCAGATTAGAGATTTAGATAAAGACAGTGAACTATTAGCCTCCCGTTTGAAATAATGTACTAGCGGATTCGCGGTAATGGACGGTTCTCCCCTATTCCCATCTCGTCTTAAAGGAAACAAAGAATGACGAATGATATATTAAAATTTTTAAAAGAGAAAGAATATATTTCCGGAGAATTACTGGCGAAAAAATTGGGTATCTCCCGGGTGGCGATTTGGAAGCAGATACAAAGACTAAAGGATATGGGATATAAAATAATTTCTGTGCAAAATCTGGGCTATTGTCTAATTTCACGTCCCGACCTTTTAATCCCTCAAGAAGTTCAAAGAGGATTATCCACAACCTACATTGGTAAAAGAATATTTTATTTCCCTGAGTTAGAATCTACAAATATAATTGCCAAAGAAAAAGCCTTACATATAACAGAAGTAATAGATGAGGGTACAATAATTATTGCTGAAAGGCAGAGCGCAGGAAAGGGTAGATTGGGTCGGGAATGGTTTTCACCTGTCGGAGGTATCTGGCTTTCCATAATATTATACCCCCAACTTCCTCCTTCTTATATCCCCCGAATAACTTTAATGACTGCAGTAGCGGCAGTGAAGGCTATCAAGATAAGCACTCAGATTGAACCTCAAATAAAATGGCCTAATGATATATTAATAAATGAAAAAAAAGTATGCGGAATACTAACCGAAATGAGTGCCGAATTGGATATAATAAATTGGGTGGTAGTGGGAATAGGAATAAATGTAAATATAGATCATCAGGAGTTTCCTGAAGATATTCAAGAGAATACGATTTCTTTAAAAGAAGTTTTAGGTAAAGAGGTTTTACGGGTTAAGTTAATACAGGCCTTTTTATGGGAATTTGAAAAGTATTACGAAAGTTTAAAAAGAAGAGAATTTTCTTCTATTTTAAAGGAATGGAAACTATACTCCCATACTCTGGAGAGAAAGATAAGGGTAGATATGGGAGAGAGAATTATTACCGGAGAAGCAGTAAACATAAACGAAGAAGGAGCACTTATATTAAAAAAAGAAGATGGCGAATTGATTAAGATAATTTCCGGAACCATTATTTAAATTTTTTTTGACATTACCGTTAACTTAAGATAATATTTTGGTTAACAATAATTAATCAAAAAATCGGGGGGATTTAAGAATGTTAAAAATAAATATCCGTCAGATGACTTTAATCTCATTATTCGCTGCCCTAACTGCAGTGGGAGCATTCATTTCTATTCCCCTTTATCCTGTCCCTCTTACTTTACAAACTTTATTTACTCTTCTTGCCGGTATGACTCTGGGAAGTGCGATGGGAGCATCAAGCCAGATAATCTATGTGTTTTTGGGTGTAGTAGGATTACCCGTTTTTGCCGGTTTTAAAGGCGGGATAGGCATTTTATTTGGGCCCACCGGTGGATTTTTATTTGGGTTTATAATTTCCGCTTATGTTATTGGAAAGATAATAGAGTTGAAAAAAGAAAAGAATATTTTTTACTATTTACTCGCCGGCTTTTCAGGAACTGTCGTTATTTATTTTATCGGAGTAATCCAGTTATCTTTGGTCGCAGGTATAGGAATAAAAAGAGCTTTGCTTGTCGGAGCATTGCCCTTTTTACCGGGTGATATTCTTAAAATCATTGCCGCTTCCTTCATTGCCAGTAAATTAAAATTAGTAATCAAATAAAATAACTATACTAAATAAAATGAAATTTACTGTAAACTTTTACGAGGTGGTTAGATGAAAAGGTTATATTTGAGTCTTTTCTCTAATTGTCCTTAATTTATTTTCCTTCTCCTTCTTAACGCAATACGCAATACTCAACACGAAATCCAAATAAATTAGTAGCCTCGACTAATTGATTATGATATAATTCAATTGTGGTTTTCGGGGCGTAGCGCAGTTTGGAAGCGCGCTTGGTTCGGGATCAAGAGGTCGGAGGTTCAAATCCTCTCGCCCCGACCATTTAAAAAATTTAAGAACAGGTAATCGATAAATTTATTTCTGTAAAAAGATATTGGTAAAGTCCGTTTAATTTAATTTTAAAAGAAATGACGCGTTCTTTTACAGACTGAAACAAGCATCAACATTACCGGGACTTCGATTAAAACACCCACTACTGTTGCCAAAGCAGCACCCGAAGATATACCAAAAACCATTATAGCAGTTGCTATGGCTACCTCAAAATGATTGCTTGCCCCAATTAACGCAGAAGGAGCAGCATCTTCATAATTAAGTTTTAGTAATTTTGCTAATCCGTAGGTAATAAAAAAGATAAGGTTAGTTTGGATAAAAAGTGGAATAGCTATCCATAGTATAGTTAGAGGTTTAGTTAAAATAATTTCACCTTTAAAGGAAAAAAGTAAGATTAGAGTAAATAATAGAGCAACAATAGATACTGGGGTAAGTAAATGTAAAAAATTCTCTTTAAACCATTTTTCGCCCTTTGCCTTTATTATCCATTTTCTGGAAAAATAACCTGCCACTAAGGGCAAGGCAACATAAATGCTGATAGAAAGTAGTAGTGCTTGCCAGGGAACTGGTAATTTTCCTACGCCAAGTAAGAATCCACCAAGTGGTCCATAAAGAAAAAGCATAGTTAGAGAATTTATTGCTACCATAACCAGCGTATGTCCATCGTTCCCTTTCGCCAAGAAACCCCAAACCAAGACCATTGCTGTACAGGGAGCAATACCTAACAAGATATTTCCGGCAAGAAAACTTCTCCACAGAGGAATTTCGAGCAATTTCATCCCATTACTTATCACTACAGTTCCGGCCCCATGAATTGTTCCTACTGCCCAATCTGCTCCAGGCGGAAGCTTTACTAAATCCATTGCCTCACTCCCAATAAAATTTTTAAAAAGAAAACCTAAAAAAAAGATAGAAATAGCATACATAGTAAAAGGTTTTATTGCCCAGTTAGCGAATAAAGTCAGTCCAACCGGCTTAATAGATTTTCCTGCTTTTAACACTTCCCCGAAGTCAATCTTTACCATAATCGGATACATCATAAAAAATAGACAAACTGCAATCGGGATAGAAACTACCGGTGCATCACCAACATAAATTGCTAACCCGTCAAGATATTTTGCTACCCCGGGAATAACCTTGCCAAAAATAATACCAATAACAATACATAACAAGACCCATACCGTTAGATATTTTTCAAAAACATTTAGGCCGCCCCTCTTTTCTTTAACCATAGTTAATCTCCTTTCAAATACTCCAAATTAAATACATCCCGCCTAAAATTATTAGAACACCACATATTTTTTTAATTAAAACTGTGCCTTTAGATTTTTCATTCCAATTTAAATACTTTTGCACAATTTCTGTAAAGGTTCCCGCAAGAACTATTATCGAACAATGACCAATACCATAAGCAAAAAGAAGTGCAGCTCCATAGAAAAATCGTGTTACTGATATTGTAAATACAATACCCAACATCGGTGCCATATAAGCAAAGGAACAGGGACCAAGAGCGATACCAAAAATAAGGCCTAATCCAAAAGCGGACAACAATCCTTTTTTCCGGAAGGTGGGTTGATTGGTTTTTCCCAGAAAAGGTAATTGAATGACTTCTAAAAGATGAAAACCTATAACGAAAAAAATTACTGCCACTATATAATTCCCATAAGAACCGATATCACCAAGCATGCGGCCTAAAAGTCCGGTAATAAGACCGATAGCGGCAATAGTTGCTAAAATACCCAGAGAAAAAGAGGTCGCCAGCCAGAAAGCTCTTTTAGTTGACATCTTACCCTGCTCTCCGATAAACGCTATAATTAAGGGAATGCTGGCCAAATGGCAAGGACTTAATAATATACTGAATATTCCCCAGATAAAAGAAGCGGTTAAGGCAACCATTGGATTCAATTGGAGAGAATTAGATAACCATTCAAAAATAGTTCTTATCATTAATTGACTCCTTGCATTTTAAGAACTTTAATTAATTCATCTTTGGCGAAAAACCCTAGATGCCTAAAATATTCATTTCCATCTTTATCCAGAAAGACCTGAGTCGGGATTGCCCTAACGCTAAATTCCTTAATATAAGGCTGGCCTTCTGCGGTCTTCACATCATGAAAAACTACTTTTACCTGTCCTTTGTATTCTTCTTCAATTTCTTTCATAATTGGCTGCATCTTATCGCAAGGGATACAACCAACCGACCCAAGTTCTACAAAGGTCACTTTTATCTCATTGGTGGTTACATCTTCTTGAGTTAAAGTAGTTTCGGTGTTATTAGATACCTTTTTAAAACCAAAGACGATAGCTAAAAGTACTAAAAAAATTAGGATATAAATATATTTTTTTCTCTTCATTTAGTTAGTATCCTTTCACGTCTAATTTTAACCTATTTTTCTTCAATCCAATTGATAATTTCTACTTTACTGGGTATTTTGCCTGCCACCTTTACATCCCCATCAATAACTAAAGCAGGTGTGACCATAACCCCGTAATCGATAATTTTGTTGATATTTGTTACTTTAATAATTTCTGCTGACACGCCAAGCTCATTGACTGCCTCTTCAGTTAGTTCGGCTAGTTTTTTGCACTTTGGGCAGCCGGTTCCTAAAATTTCAATCTTCACCTTAAATCCCTTCTTTCACTTTAATTTCAATTTTTATATTTTTAAAAAAAATTACCAAAAAGCATTCCGCTAAAGGTTGCCATAACTACTACCAAAAAGATAAATACTAAAGTTTTTTTTGTCCCCATAATGCTTCTAATAACTAACATATTTGGCAGGCTTAAGGCCGGACCTGCTAACAAAAGAGCTAAGGCCGGGCCTTTACCCATACCTTCTCCCAGTAACCCTTGTAAGATAGGTATCTCGGTAAGAGTAGCAAAGTACATTAATGCTCCAACGACCGAAGCAAATAAATTTGACCACAGGCTATTTCCCCCAACTAAATTTTCAATCCATATTTTTGGAATTAATGCTTCGCTGCCTGGCCTGCCCAACAAAAAACCAGCTACCAAAACCCCTCCTAACAAAAGAGGCAATATTTGTATGGCAAAACCCCAACTCGATTTTACCCATTGAATTCGTTCTTCCTTTTTAAACCACTTAATAACTATCCAGGACAAAATAATTAAAAGAATACCGGTGATAAACCACTTAAAATTATAAATTATTTGCCAAATTTTAATTGATTCATCTTTTCCCCAATTAGCAAAAATTAATATCCCTATCATAATTGCAAAATAAAATGTTGTCTGCCATAAAGGTCTATCCTCTTGCTCCACTTTCCCTATAGTTAAATTTTTATTAGCATTTAGGTTTTTCTTTTTCTCATCCTCAATAAAAATAAAATGCATAGATAGTCCGATAATTACAGAAAAAATAATAGCACCAATGGCACGGGCTAAGCCTAACTCAAAACCTAAAACACGGGCAGTTAAGATAATTGCCAATACATTGATGGCCGGTCCGGAATAAAGAAAGGCAGTTGCTGGTCCTATTCCTGCGCCGCGTTTATAAATTCCGGCGAAAAGCGGTAAAACCGTGCAGGAACAGACTGCTAAAATTGTGCCGGAAACAGAGGCAACAGTATAACTTAAAAATTTATTTGCACCTGCTCCAAAGTATTTTATTACATTTTCTTGACTAATAAAATTAGCAATTGCTCCGGCAATAAAAAAAGCGGGAATCAAACATAATAATACATGCTGACGGGCATAATCCTGGGCCATTAACAAGGATTCCATTAAGGCATTTAATATTTTAGAACTACTGAAGGGCATAAAATAGAAAAATGTAAATACTATGATTATAAATAAAAATTTATTTTTTTGTTTCATTATTTCTTTTTCTTTTTTTCCTTACTTATATATGATAATATTATCATATAGACATATTACTGTCAAATAAAAATATTAGTTTATTTAATAAAAATTGAATTAATTGTTAGTCTGAAATTTTGTGAGGTAATTATACGACAGAAGACCGTTGTCCTCTGTCGTATAAGAAATTAGCAGGTGAAGTGCAAAAATTTTAAGCAAATTTAAAAAATAGATTTTTCGAAAATTAAATACAGTTTAAAAAACAAAAATATGAAATAAAATTAAATTGATATGATATTTAAGTTTTCATTATCTGTATACCCATCATCTTGACACCATCTTGTGTTTTCATCGATAACGTCGCTGGCTCAACAATAAGACATTGTCCTTCTTTAAGGATAGTTTTTTCTTGATTAACCTTTACTTCTGTTGTTCCCTTAATAACATAAAAGATAACATAAGAAGCCATTTCACAGATTGGCATCTTTCCGTCGGGTGGAAGTTCGATGATTCTTGTTTTAAATTGTTTATCTTTATAAAAGACATTTTTATCTCTCTCCTCATAGGGATATGACTTCATTGTTTTAAGATTAAATACTTGCATTGTCCTTAGCTCCTTCTACTTTGGTTTTATCAGTCCATTCGATTATTTTTTCTATCGATAGACCCATAATCACTACAAAAATAATGGTTAAAATAAGTCTTAATACCATAAATTCTAATCCAAGAAATTTGAGCTCTACCATCTCTTGAGGAATCTTTATACACGCCCAGGCGGAAAGAAAAATAATAATGTTGGAAATTTTGGCTCCCTTTTTAATTAAGACTGCAGCTACCGGGAAGGCCACATAAAGGGGGCCTGTCGGCAGCGCACCAAAGAATATGGCAAGAAAAATGCCTTTTATTCCCGAAGTTTTCCCTAAATATTTTACAACCGTTTCTTTCGATACCCACACCGCAAAAAGTCCCATCAACACCATCACGGCAGGAAGTATCCAAATCATTTCGATGAAAAATTCCCATGATGACGCAGTTATTACTTCTCGTTTATCAGGAAATAACGATATAAGGACTATTGCAATAACTATTACAATCCCGAGAATAATGATATCTCGTATCATCCCTTTTCTTTGCTTTTCCTTCATATTCTCTTTCATAGTATAACCCCCATAATAAGAGCAATAATAATTGCAATAATAAAACTTATCCCATTTCTAAGTAAAGCCACTTTCTTACCTAATTCTTTTATTTCTAAAGGCAAAGTAATTGTCCCAATCATAGTTAATGTGGTAATGAAAGCGGCAACTGTAGTAATTGATGCTCCGTTTTTAAGAAGTGATGCCGCGAGAGGGAAGGCAATTAAAGATGGGATATGCATAATTGCTCCCAATAACGCGATCAAGAATACTCCCCAAAATCCTGCATTCTCACCAGCAATCTTGGAAATTTGCGTTTGTGACCCAAAACCTAAAAGTAAACCTACAAAAATTATTATAATAAAAACGATAGGCAGAATACGGATGAAAGACTTTGCTGCCCCCAATAGGGATTGTTTTGTTTTTTTTCTATCTTTAAGAAAAGAAAAAATAAGACAACCACCCGCAAAAATATTTATAAAGATAACAGTTATATTCATTTGTATTACCTCACATTTTCATTTGTATCATCTACATAGTCACTAACCATTTTTATTTGCGTCTACGGCCATTATTGGGATTTCATTCTCCAGCCCAGCGCATCTTCCTGTGGGCAGGCAGCGATGCAAGACCCGCAGGCAAAGCAATCAGCGTGGATTTTCTTTCCGTTATAAAAGTCACCCATTGCCTGGGTGGGACAGGCTTTCACGCACAATTCACATTTTTTACACGCTTCCCAGTTGATGCGCGGTTGCAACAGGCTTACCTGCTCCACTATCCAGCCGATTAGCCCAAAGGGGCAGAGAAACTGGCACCAGGGCCGATAGACGAACAGACTGGCGATGAGCAAAGCAGACACGAACAGCCCGATCCACAGGGTGAAATTGAATTGAAAGAGCTTGAACGGGTCAATGATTTTGATCCAATCCAAACCCGCAACTACCAGACCTGCGATCAACGCCGTAAAGGCGATGATGCGGACCGTATTGGAGAGCCAGAAGGGCGGCTTCCACTTAGGCAGTGGTACACGGTGTAATAGGTCTTGCAGTAGACCCAATTCACAACCCCAGCCGCAGATGGATTTGTTAGAGAACCAGACCATCAACAGCAGGATGACCAGCATTATGACGATAGGGAATATAAACTGTTGGTGTACCAAGGTGGATGTAAGTAGGTTGCGTAGCGAAAAGACCGGATTGGGATTTACTCCTTGCCTGGTGACTAGTCCAAAGGCAAACCCAAAGAGTAACATTCCTCCGATGAGGAAAGCGAGACGTACTTTGAGCGTAACCTTGCGACGGCGCAGCAGAATGGCAGCAATCACCATCACTGCAACCCACAGAACGAACTTGATCAGAATAAACGAGTTAAAAAGTGCTGGTTGGTTGGGCATTATAAAATCTCCTTTCTATTGATTCAATTTGATTTTCCTATTTTTTTTCGAAACACATGGATGATTTTTTTCGGAAATATCATCATGACACTTTTCTATCTGTTCAGGAGTACATTCGTCCGGTTTACCTTTAAGTTTTTCCGGATATTTACACTCTTTTTTATTTTCTTTTTTACCCATATTTATCACCCATTTTAATTTTAGTGTTGCCGGGAAATCTTTTAAAAACTTATCTATCTTCTCCATGTCAGATGAGTAATGCACCCAATAACCTTTTTTTTCTACCTTTACCAGACCAGCCTCCCTTAAAATCTTAAGGTGCTGGGATACTGCCGGTTGGGATATCTGTAAAAAATTAACTATACCGTTAACGCAAAATATCCTACTATTTAACAAGAGAAATATTTTAAATCTTGTGGGGTCAGATAGAGCTTTAAATGTTTTGGTAATTTCTTCAATTTCATAATTTGTCATTACTATTTCCTTTTATATAAGTATATTCATATTTACTTATATAATATATATTAAAAATACTCTCTTGTCAATTAGATTAATAAAAAACCAAAAATTTTCATATAAAAAGAGGGTTTTTGCTTTTTTTTGCAGTAAGTAAAGATAAAGTAGGGTGTGGATTAATTAATTTTATAAGAATTTATTTTGCTAAACGGAGGGGTAAATAGAAAAGGATAATAAAAGAAAGGAAGGTGTCGAGATCGATGAATGAAGATAAAAAATTAATTGCTTATTGCGGGCTCTATTGTGGAGATTGTATTAATTATAAAAGAGAGGTTGCAGATTTAGCCAGAGATCTGAGGAAAAAATTAAGACAGGAAAAGTTTGATCAAGTTTCTAAAGGATTATCTAAATACTTTAAAGAATTTAAAGATTATGAAAAGTGTTATACGACTTTAGGGGCAATGGTTAGATTACGTTGCAGTAAAGTTTGTAGAGACGGAGGAGGACCTCCGTTTTGTAAAATCAGGAAGTGTTGTGAAAAAAAGAATATTCAAGGCTGCTGGGAATGTGAGGAATTTGAAACTTGTGCCAAATTAGATTTCTTAAAACCCATTCATGAAGATGCCCATCTAAAAAATCTAAGGAAAATTAAAAAACAAGGAACCGATAAATTTCTTTCCGGAAAGAGATATTGGTAAAATAATTGATAATTAAAAGCCGTAATTACTAAACATAGTGCAATTCTATTTTGAAAAATCAATCAACGAAAATTAAAATTTATTGTAGATTATTATTGAATTTAGTACAATATTGTATGCCAAAAAATGCTATTTTAAACTTAATATTAAAGGGGAGTAATTATGATGAAAGTGGTGTGTGATCATTGTGGTGCAAAAGTACCAAAATATGAAACAATCATTTCACCTGATGATGACAAAAGACACTGTTTGAACTGCTTTAATAAAAAGATATCGCAAGAACTTGGTATTGATTTTGAGACTGTTAATTTTGATCCAATTACACTCGAGGACAGTTATGGTGAAAAACACAAATTTCACTTTAGGAGTTTATTGGTTCCAACCGGGAAGGCGATTGAAGCCTTTGAATTAAAAAATGGAGAACCTGGCGGCTATATGTCAGGTGTTCTTGATGGCTTTTCTTGTGATATAAGTGACCTTAAAATAAAATTGCTTAATCGACTGCAAAGGTTGATGAAACATAAAAGTTTAGAGAAGTTTCATGGAAATTGGACGCTTGTTAGTCCAGGGGTTATTTGGGGGCGAATAGAGTATGGATTTGGTAATGACAGTCCCACTATTATAATTGATGGGAAGTCTTTTACCTGGGACGAATTTGGACGGATGATAACATCATACGAAGGATGGCATTTTAGATTTAAAATAGTAGACAAAACTGATGAAGATTAAACTGCAATTATTCATAGCTTCTTTCCTTAATCTGACCTTGTGGTTTAATTAAGTGCCAGCAATTTGATAGCAAGTTGAATTAAATAATTAACATATTTAGGAGAGATGTTTAATGGTCAGTAATAATAAAAAACAAACCGAATGGGCCGAAGCGAAAAAGAAATGTCGATTAAATGAGGAAACAATACAAATGGCTAAAGAGATGGGCTTAAACCCGAGAAGTCTAATAAAGAATATTCCGAGTAAGACACAAAAATGGAAGTCTCCTGTTCATGTTTGGATTCGGGAAATGTACCAAAAACGTCAGGAAAAAACCCTGAGGAAAAAGGCTTCGAAAAAGGATGCACAGGTTCATGGTGTAGGTTAGGTGAGTGAAAGAACCTCTCTTCCATTCTCAGTAGAAGGAGCAAAACAAAGTGATGCTGCTTCGGCAATTTCTTTTCTCCGCAAAACGTTAGTTGCAATTGGGCGGGCTCGCTCTCTAATTCCTTTCTTCCTGGGTACATCTGAATGTTGATAGAATACCTTTTAAAGTGTATAATAAAGGTGTAATATTTAGGAAACGGAAGGAAGCAGTATTATCATGAAAACTATATCATTAACAGTTCCTGATTTTTTTGAGTTAAATGAGAAGGAAACAAAATTGCTTATAGCATCAAGGTTATATGAGCAAGGCAAGTTATCTCTAGGGGAAGGTGCTGAGCTATCTGGTGTGTCTAAAAGGACATTTATAGAATTATTAGGGCATTATGATGTATCAGTTTTTAACTATAGTGTTCAAGAGTTAAAAGGTGATATAGAAAATGCCTAATATTATTTCTAATACAAGTTGTTTAATAGTACTTGATAATATTGGGATGTTAGATGTATTGAAAGAACTTTACGGCAAAGTATTTATTACGGAGGAAGTTTCAAAAGAATTTGGTAAAACTGTTCCTGATTGGATTGAAGTGAGGAAAGTAAGTGATAATAAATATTTAAAATTAATGAAAAATTTTGTTGACTTAGGTGAAGCAAGTACAATTGCTTTAGCGGTTGAAACTGATGATATTGTTATTATTTTGGATGATTTGAAAGCTAGAAAACTAGCTCAAAAACTTAATTTAAAAATAACAGGAACTATAGGAGTTTTAGTTAAGGCCAGGAAAAGGAATATAATTACTTCAACACAAGAAGTTTTAAATTCTATGATGTTATATGAAATATTTGATTGTTATTTGGGATTTGCGTCAAAACATTTGACATTCTGATTTGATGAATCAAATATCTTTCACTTTTTTTCTATCACCAATCTGCTTTAAAATTTTATCTACTTTCCCTATAACCCTGTATAGAGTAAAATAAAGAGAAGAAGTTACTTTTACACTAATACCACTATAACTTAACACAAACACTTAAAAACTTTTGTATAAAAAGAGGATTTTTGCTTATTTTGTAGAATAAAGAATTATAACTATTTCGTCAGATTATTTTTACTGTCAATTATATGTTACATCAATTCCGATGATAAAAAGTTACAGAGCAATGAATTAAAAAGCAAAAAGGAGCAAAGAGGTTATGAAAAGGATTTATAGAATTATGCTTGGTAGTTTAATTTGTCTTGCTTTGGTAATGGCAGGTAGTGTTTGCATGATAGAGGGTTTTGCTCAACAGCAAGTTACTTCTGAAATAAACATCGAGGGTATCCGGGAGGGCAAGTTAAAAGTTCCCGGAGCAGAGCTTAGGATTGTCTTTAATATTTCCAAGAATCCGGATGGAATTCTGACTGCAACTCTGGATAGTCCTGACCAGGGAGCAACCGGTATTCCCGTAGAGGAAGTTGTTTTTAAAGATAATACTTTACGCCTGGAAGTAAAATCTGTAGGAGCTGTTTTCGAGGGTAAAGTCAGTGAAGATTTTTTAGTTATTGAAGGAGAGTTGAAACAGTCAGGAGGCGCTTTCCCCCTTACGGTTAAGAGGGTAGATAAAGCAGTGGAAATCCTTAGACCCCAGGAGCCAAAAAAACCTTATCCTTATATTGAAGAAGAAGCAATATATGAAAATAAGAAAGCAGGAATTACACTTGCAGGAACTTTGACTTTGCCATCCGAAAAGGGTCCTTTCCCGGCAGTTTTATTAATTACCGGTTCCGGACCGCAGGATCGTAACGAAACTATTTATGGTCATTATCCTTTTATGGTATTGGCAGATTACCTGACCCGTCAGGGTATTGCAGTTCTCAGGGTAGATGATCGGGGAGTGGGAGAATCTACCGGGGATTTTTCCCTGGCTACCAGTGAAGACTTTGCATCTGATGTATTAGCTGGGATAGAATATCTCAAGACCCGAAAAGAAATTAATCCTGAGCAAATCGGCCTTATCGGTCACAGCGAAGGTGGTTTGATTGCTCCGATGGTGGCCATAAAATCTCCGGATGTAGCTTTTATTATATTAATGGCGGGAACAGGATTAACCGGGGAAGAGATTTTATATTTGCAGGGTGCTTTAATTTCCAGAGCAATGGGAATTAGCGAAGAAGATATTACCAAGAATCGTCAGTTTAACGAAAAAATATTTTCCCTTATTAAGGACGAGAAAGATGTAAAAATTATTGAAGAAAAACTTCATCAGATGTTTATGGCTGATTGGACAGAGTTAAACGAGGAAGAAAAAAATAAAATAGGTGACCCGGAAGTGTTTCTTGAAGTTCAGCTTCAGAGCTTATTATCTCCCTGGCTTAAGTTTTTTCTGACTTATGATCCAAGACCAACTTTGAGTAAGGTCAAATGTCCGGTATTGGCTATAAATGGAGAAAAAGACCTTCAGGTGCCACCTAAAGAAAATCTCAGTGCTATTGAAGCAGCCCTCGTTGCCGGAGATAATAAAAACTTTACCATTAAAGAAATACCCAATCTTAATCACCTTTTCCAGACTACTCAAACTGGATTACCATCGGAGTATGCTAAAATTGAAGAAACAATTTCACCGGTGGCTTTAAAAATAGTAGGCGATTGGATTTTAGAACAAACTGAAATAAAATAAGAAAAATAAAAAGGCAGATTATTTTGTTATATATTATTGCCAAAATTAAATTTTTAATCATTTTTAAATTATTCTTTAGACTTAAAGTAACCGGTCAAGAGAATATACCCCAGGATGGCTCGTTTATTATCGTAGCCAATCATTCAAGTTTATTAGACCCGGTTATTCTGGGAATATCTATTAAGCCTAAAATCATTTTTGTAGCTGCTGCCTATCTTTTTAAAATAAGTTGGCTTAGTTATTTATTGAGGAAGGCTAATTCTATCCCGGTTCAAGGGGAAAATGATATATCATCTCTTAAACGAGCTTTAAAGATCTTACAGAGAGGTGGAGTTTTGGGAATTTTCCCCGAAGGGGGAGTTGATCGTCAAAAGGATGATTTACCAATTAAAGCGGGAGCTGCCTATCTGGCTACCAAGGTAGGGGTTCCCATTGTACCCATAAAAATTAAAGGAGCAGATAAAGTTTTACCCAGAGGTGAAAAATTTATCAGAAGCTTAAATAAAATTGAGGTGGAAATTAAGAGACCGATTTACTGTTCAAGGCATACTAATAAAAATAAAGAAATTATTAAAAGGGTAGTAGAATCTTATATAAAAGAGATATATTAAATGGAGCAAAAAATAAGACTCTGAGATTATTAGTGAAAACAAAAAACCATTAACCTCAAAAATTAAAAATTTGCTATATTTTTTCAAAATAAAAAGGAATTTTATTACTTTTTACCGAATTCTTTTATTAAGGGAGGTAAATAAGATAGATGAATAAAATTAATTTAAAAGAAAAAGTAGAAATTCTGAATACGCCAAGAATTATCTTTGTAGTGGTTTTATTTATCTTATTGGCTGTGATAGCCAGTATTCTTCTACTAGTCTGGTGGCCGGTAAAGCCATCGTTAGCAGAAATTACTAATTCTTGGGTTGCCTTAATAATAGTGTATCTGGTTCTCAGTATAGTATTATTCGATAAGCCCATTTATAAGTTCTTTGAAGAATTTATTTCTACTAAAAAATCAGAGCGAAGCGATTCTCAACAGTCAAAACAAGAACAATTTCTCGGTTTAGTTTCAGATATTAATATTGGTGACCTAGCTTCCTATTACGATTCCAAGCGGGATAATATATTAAATAAAGAAATTCAGGATACAGACTCCGTCGTTTTAAGAGAAGAAGAAATGGCTAAACATATCCGAAGATTGCAAGAGGAAAATATTAAATGGCGATTCCTCTATGCCAATACCTATCTGGTCTTATACGCAAAATATGTTTTATTCTGGCTTCATAAATCAAAGTCGGTAAACCGAGAGGAATTTGATAATATATGGCAGCCTAAAATATCCGATCCAGAAGAACGGGAGGCAATACTTGACGCCCTTATTGATTTAGAATTTATTCGGCGGGAAGAAGAGGATATTTTTTTTATTACTGAACTAGGCTCAGCCTATGTAAATTATCTGAAAGAAATGGACAAGCAAATAGGATAGAAAAGAGGACGTTTTAGTGAAAATATCAATTGCGGTAATAACCAAAGACTTTATTTCTTTAGAGCCCGTAGATGAGTTTTTAGAAAATGCTACAAAATATAATCATAAAATCTACAGTATAATAATTGTGTACTCCCATGATTGTGATTTTCGGTTGGTAGAAAGTTTAGGAAAAAAAGTCAAAGTCTTTCTGGTAAAGATAAACGATGCCCCGGAGATAAAAGAACAGTTAATAAAGATGGGCCTATCTACAGAAAATATAGAAATTTTAATAAATTGTTCGGCCTTAAAAAAGCATGGATTAGTGCCTTATGGTTTGAATAGAAATTATGCCCTGATCAAGGCTTTGTTGAGCGGTTCAGAAGCATTAGTTTTTATAGATACTGATGTCTATCCCAGAGTATTGATAAAAGAGAACAATGAAGTAAAGGAAAAAGAAATAGATTTTATCGGAAGACATTTAGAATATCTAGGGGAAGAAGAAGTTATAATTACCACCAGTGATTACTCCGGCTATTACATTATTCCTCCCATGAGATTTACCGGGATGAAGGAGTTATTGATTGGCTTACAAAAAGAAGGTGCTTATGAATTTTTAAAAAATTTCGACGAGCATGATTGTCTGAATTTAGATAATGATAAAAATCGAAAAGTTTTTGAAACAAATAAAATCTTAGGAGGAAATGTAGCAATTAAGCTAAGCGCTCTTAAAGAGTTACCTCCCTTTTTTTCTACAGTGTATAATGTAGATAGCGAGAATGTTCTATCCCGTGGAGAAGATACCATTCTGGGAATTAAATTAAAAAAGAGCGATAAAAAATGTATCGATATAGATACCAAAATATTCCATAATACCTTTGGAAATTATCCCGAGATACCTGATATAAAAAGGGATGATTCTATAAGAGATAGATTTTATTACACCTGCCTGGGCTGGATAGGAAGAAATCCCTTTCTGAATTGGCTAAAAAGGGAAGATTTAGAAGAGGTAAAAAATAGGCAGAGGAAAAATATAATTATCGGCTCCAAAGCCGTGGCCTCTTATCTTAATGATGAGAGATTTCTAATTTTACCCGAGGCACTGGAAACATCTTACCGTAATTTAGGACGGGTAATTAACGAATATAAAAACACTATGATGGCCTGGAATGATTTTATTGAAAAATTAGAGAAATGGGAAGGGTAAAAAAATGAAAATATTAATAATCAATCACTTCCCCCTGGAGGGTTCAGGGAGCGGAGTTTACACTAAAAATATTGCCAAGGAATTAACCGAAATTGGGCATAAAGTTAAGGTTATATTTCCGGAAAATCGAAAGGTATCCCCGGAAATTTTTGAAATGAGACCGATAATGTTTAGGGGCGATGACAGCAGCAAAGATTATGAAATTGATTTTAATTTTCCCTGTTTTACCAGCCATCCCAGGAGCAATACCACTTTTTATCAATTAAACAAAAAGCAGATGAGAGACTATATTGATATAATGGTT